>Ga0153933_1000039_pt1 | contig 78397 bp, 66 predicted proteins | sample TSNJ017MetaG_FD_102275 | JGI IMG/M metagenome (GOLD analysis project Ga0153933, IMG submission 102275) | Attine ant fungus gardens microbial communities from New Jersey, USA - TSNJ017 MetaG | ecosystem: Host-associated > Fungi > Mycelium > Unclassified | place: USA: New Jersey, Wharton State...
TACTTGGCTTTTCGTTTGGCTAGCGTGGGCTGCTTGCATCAGGCTTGTTGCATATATCTCCACTCAAGTGCCGTTCATGGTGCGGTGGAACGAGCGGATGAAGCAGAACCTGGAAAGACGGTAACTTCGGTTAAATGATGACAGCGAGGTAAAGCTCCTGGTACATCTCGATGTTTGACATTTGGGCCTCAACAGCATGATTCCTCCGGGAAATATCCACTACGATTCATGGTTCTTGAACTCGTCGAGAGCCGTCGACATGATTGGTACTGAGGAACGTTTTTTCGTCAGCCAAGCGAATGCTAACGACAGCCGACTTTCGAGGACCGATCCGTCCTCATTGAGCGCACGGCGATTTGGCGTCAACTGACAATCGCACAACATGGGCGTTTTCCTGTATCAAGGGACCGACGAGTGCCACAACCTTCTGCCGACCTGCACTTGGATTAAGAAAGTTGATTGGCACATGAGACCATATTGGAGAACATTCGGGAGGCTAAGTTCGAAAAATACTCGACTCGAAGGGGAACCCGAATGACATGGGCCTTAAAGAGTGACGGGGGCGGATTATCTTCCGCCTCGCCTTGATAATTTCGGGATCGGGCCTGCTGGTTCGGCTTCTCACCAACGCCCAGAGGCGGCTGGCGGATGTCCATCAGCTCTTCGCTTTTCCCTTGCAGTCGTGCGGCGGACCATATACTTACGTGAACTACGCTTCGGAAGGCGCTGGTCCCTCATCCTGAAAATCTGCACGCCACCCGGGCACACACGACAGGATGGTACACATCGGGCTTGCGTCCTGATGCTCGCCAGCTTCCTGGGACACACTAGTGTTAGGGATTGATAGAAAAACACTGGATGAGGAAATGTTCAAACGATAGTTCGCTTCTTCCCCATTCCTTTCTCTCGCTCCCAGCTCTCCACCCGGTAGACCTGTCAGATGCAGATTTCTGATCTCCTGCGATAGACTGACCACCATAATGTGCAGACGTGATGAGAAGAAGAAGATCGTGAAAGAGCATGCCTCGCAGCAGCCTGAATATATACGTGGCGCTCAGGCGCGCATTGACGGGGAACCGTCTGATCATTTGCGCCCACTGGCGTGGCATGACAGATGGCTGGACATGGACGAAAACCTGAAATCCCACCCAGACTACAGCTACCTCGCTTTGCGCGCGTCCTGACCTAGATCACCCCACGATATTGGCAACCCCTTGCAGCAATCCCGCGTCCAAGACTGACGTGCTGGACTGGTTGCTCATTACCGTTTCTCTTCGGCGGACAATGTAGCCGGCCGCAACTAACGTTTCAGGTCATCTGAGCACGAGGCCCCCTATGTTCAACACCTCTGCGATATTGCTCTATGGTCGGGACAAATCCCTACTCGCTACCCGCGCGATGCTTCTTGAGCGAGAAGGCTATCGTGTATATCAGGCCTTGGATTATGGTTCCCTTCGCCTAATTTTGCACAACATGCCGATCGGCGTCTTGATACTCTGCCACACATTGAGCGAGGCGGATTGCGCAGCGGCGCTGGACACGTTGAAGAAAACCCGCCGCGACGTCAAAAGCCTCCTTCTAACGAATCGCCCACAGCGATACAAGGATGACAAAGTATCCGCTGTCATCAGTGGTTTCATAGATCCGAATACAATACTTGCCGAGACAGCGAAGATTAGCGACGAATTTCAGGGCGTTGCGAACTGAGCCGCTTCGTGCTCAGATTGCTGGCGGGTGCTCGCCCTTCAGAAAACCCACAGATGTGCAATGCGGCGGTTCTGGGTCAAGATCTTAAAGATTTATTCGTTGACCCGCATCCGCTGTTTTCTTCCATGGGATCGCGCCTATTGAGATAATGGAAGACGCAATCCCCCAATTAGCGAGACGGCAATATCGCCGGGAAGCGGGGCTTTGTTGAGTAGTATTGTTGGACGGATACTTTGCATCGGAAGCGACCTTTCGCTTCAGGGAGCTCGCTGTGCGGTGCTCCAAAGGCACGGATACCACGCCAAATCAGCTACATTTGCCGACGCTCTTGAGCAAATAGAAACACAAGATTTCGATCTCGTCATCCTTCCGAAAGCGCTTTGCGTATATAGCGAAGTGGCGGTGCTGGTTAGCGCACGGAGAGCAGCGCAGGTAATCCAGGTTACTCACTTTACATGTCCGGATGATCTTGTGAGGAAGGTCAAGGAGGCGCTTTCGCCCGTTTCGCGCGAGAACGAAAGCAGAGGCTAATCGTCCGTAGCTCTCTAGTGCGATCCTCGTACTCGACTGTGATCACTATTATCTCGTGATCCATGAAAATGCATGCCGTATTACCGGGCATACACTCCCCGAAAGTGATATTGCATTCATCCGGCGTGATATTCAAACTGACTTTTCAACGTCATGCAATGGCTATGGTATTTCTCGGAGCTGCCGTTACTCGCCACTGCAGTAGCGCTATCGCTCTATAAACCCGACCCGCCTGTTGAGAGCAAAGAAGATCTCAGAGCCATATTGATGCACGCTCGAGAATTTCTCGTTCAAATCGATTGGTTTGAGGACCCAACCCCACGCGACCACCAGGCGCTCATGATGCTTAGTTATTTGTTAGGGAGCAAAAGGATCTCGGAGGAAGCGAAGAAGATCATCGCCCATATTCGGACCAGCGTGCACAACCAGGTCGGAGATCCCGCAGATGACATGACCCGCTTCATGTGGGGTGAATCACTCGACTCGGCGAATGCGTTGCTCTAAAGGTTATTTCGGACACTTACCATCATTGCGAGTGAAGGTTGGACGCTGAAGGCAATGGAGTTCTCGTCTGCATCGAAATGGGGTAGAGGTTTTCTGATGGGGAGCATGCTTCATGTCGTCGCGCTATTTTCCTTGTTCCTCGCGATTCTAAGCTCCATCGCGATCTCCATCGATGAGGATCTCAATACACAACCCATGTGGATCATGAATGTCGTTTGGCCGGCAACCGCCCTCTACTTCGGCCCGCTTGCGCTGTTCTTTTACTTTCGAGTCGGGAAAAAAACGGGATCAGGTGGAAGGTCCAAGCCGGGAGCAAATGCAAGAGAAGACAGAGCAAACAGAAGATTGGATTCAGATTGCGAGGGCGACGAGCCATTGCGGCGCGGGCTGTGCCCTGGCAGACCTCGTGACAGAGTCCGTACTTTTCGTCTTCGGTATCACCTTGTTGGGATCGGAATTATGGGCGAGTTATTTGTGGGACTTCATCGCGGCGTGGATCGCAGGAATCGCATTTCAATATTTCACCATCAAGCCGATGCGTAGCCTCTTGCCGTCCCAGCGGCTGGCGGCGGCAGCTAAAGCAGACACGTTATCGATCCTGGCATTTCAGGTCGGGATGCACGGATGGATGGCTATTGTCTACTTCGTGTTCTTTCGGCAGCCGCACTTGCGCCCAAATCAAGCGACATACTGGTTCATGATGCAGACAGGAATTATTTGCGGGTTTATGACTTCGTATCCAATGAATCGTGTGCTCTTGCATGTCGGCTGGAAAGAGCGAATGAGGTAGCTCGTCCTCGAGGCTATCTCCCAAATCCTTCCACAGGCAGATCAAGCCTTACGACGGTTCCGTGATGAGTCGCCTGCCGACGGCTCTTGACTCTGATTTTGCCGGAATGCCTGTGAACAATTTGCTCACACATCCAAAGACCTAGTCCGGTTCTCGTCGATCCTTTTGTTGTATTGAAAGGGTCGAACAGACGTTCGAAGGTGTCTTTGTCGAAGCCGGCGCCATTGTCTGCAACTACTATTCGGATTTTCTGGTCGCCTTCGACAGAAGTGCCGGCAAGACGAGCTCGGATTCGTAGAAACCCATTGCCATGCATCGCGTCAAGCGCATTCCCGATTAGATTGACCAATACCTGCTTGAGTTCACCGGCGTGGCAGACGATTGATAGCGACTGCTCACATCTCTTCTCAACCTGGATGCACGAAGCATCAATCCGATGCTGGTGAATCAATAAGGCTTGGTCAACGATCTCGTTGAGGCTATGTAAAGAAGACGGACCGCTTTCCTGATAAAAACCCAATGCTTGAGTCGTGATGTGCGCAATTCGTGCCAACTCTTGATCCGCCATGGAGAGCAACTCCGAGGCTCTCTCAGGAAGCGCCTCTCCCTTTAGGAGATACAGCAGATTCGTGAGAGCGGCGAGAGGATTGTTGATTTCATGGGCAACACTGGCTGCAAGGCGTCCGGCGACCGCCAGTTTCTCTGTCTTCCGAATCAGCTCTTCTGCGCGTTTACGATCCGTAATTTCTCGGATGATCTTTGCAGCGCCAATGATTCTTTGGGTATCATCCCGGACGGGTGAAACCGAAACTGAGACATCAATACGAGTTCCGTCTTTCCGTCGACGCTTTGTCTCAAAATGACTGGCTCTTCTTCCTTGCCGCACCAAGTCCAGGATCGCGGCGAGCTCTTCGGAATCCCCCTCGGAGTGCAAAATAGACACGGACTGACCAATGGCTTCCTCCCGCGTAAATCCAAACATTTTTTCTGCGCCGGCATTCCAGCTTGTGATTATCCCCTCGAGGCTCTCACCGATGATGGCATCTTCCGATGATTCGACGATGGCTGCCAAGAACTGAATCGCCCCTTCTTGTGTGAGGGGCGAGTTATCTTCCGCCATGGGTGATTCCGACGGAAGCAGGCTAGACGAAAGCGAGGACATTCTTGACCTCCCGGCAAACGGAACCTCTCAGACGCAGGACAAACGGGCGTGCTGAACATATTGAATCTCAGAAATCTAGCAAAACACAAGATCGAGCCAGATCCAAGACATGGAAGCTCAGCTGATGCCAGACATCTGCTGACCTCGTGACATACAATTTTTAGCTATGATGACTGAGATCCATTGGCCTGCGATCGCTCTTCGACTTGTTTTGTCGATCATTGCCGGAGCAATTCTTGGAGCGGAACGCAGCAAGAGTGGGCATCCTGCGGGACTGCGAACCACGCTCTTGGTGACCTTAGCCGCCTCGATTTCCATGATTCAGATGAACCTGCTGATTCAGACCAACGGAAAGCCACACGACTCCTATGCCGTGATGGATCTCATGCGCCTTCCGCTGGGTATTCTCACCGGCGTCGGGTTTATCGGGGCGGGTGCTATCGTCAGAAAAGACGAGATGGTACTGGGAATCACCACGGCTGCAACCATGTGGTTTTCGACGGTCGTTGGATTGTGTCTCGGCGGCGGTCAGGTCATACTTGGCAGCACGGCCACCATCATAGGGTTTCTGGTTCTCTGGGCGCTTCGTTTCGGCGAACGACGCCTCGAAACCTACCAGCGTGGCGCGCTGACGGTCATCAGCGAGGGAAACAACGTGTCCGCCCAATCCCTTTCCCGGCTCTTAAGCACCGATCGGCTTCATATAAAGTCCGCGTCTGCTCGTTACCATTCAGAGGATCAGCGCAATAAATTTCAATTCGAAATACGTTGGCATCGGCATGATTCCACCGAAATGCCGGACATCGTGGAACGCCTCCGGCAATTGCCCGGTGTTGTATTGTGCGAATGGAGTGGTACAGGAAAGCCGATGAATTGAAGCGAAGAAAACGGAGAACGTCGCTAGGCGGAACCCAGCATTCGGGCGGCGTTGATCAGCGCAATATGAGAAAGCGCCTGCGGGAAGTTCCCCATGAACCGGCCTCGAATCGTGTCATATTCCTCGGAGAGTAGGCCGACATCGTTCCTTTTTCGGATGAGATTATCAAATAGCTTCTCTGCATCAGCCCTCCGACCAGAACCCGCGAGATTCTGAACCATCCAGAATGAGCAGGCCACGAAGGCGGATTCGCGTTCCTTTCCTTTACCTTGAGCAACGCGATAGATAAATCCGTTCCTGCTTAATTTCTTCTGAATAACATCCATTGTGCTTCTCACTCTTTCATCTTCAAAAGGCAGGAAACCAGAGAGAGGGATGAGCAATGCGGAGGCATCCAGAACGTCCGAGTCGAATGCTTGCGCGAAGCTTCCCAGTTTCTTGTTGAATCCTCGGTGGCATATCTGTTGATACAGCCGGTCGCGTGTGAGCGCCCATTCTGTGCTTCTTTGGCCCTTGCTATTCTTCGCGCCGTGATGAAGCGCCAACCAAGCCATGACTTTGGAATAGGTGTAATGCTTCTTTTCACTTCGCTGTTCCCAGAGCCCCGAAGCGGGCAGATGGCAGATGGAAGCGACATGATCGGTCAGTTCTCGCTGAAGTTGCAGAAGATGGGTCGTGGGCTGAATTCCAGCCCGCTTCATGCTAATCATGGCGTCCGCAACTTCACCATATACGTCCAACTGTAGCTGATCGGACGCTGCATTACCCATTCGAACCGGTTGCGAACGACGATATCCTCTCAGCCAAGGTAATTCGCACTCGGGAAGATGGCGCTCGCCGCGCATGCCATACATGATCTGCATACCCCGAACATCACTCCCGAGGGCCTGAAGCAACCAGTCGCGCCACGCTCTCGCTTCTTCGTGGTACCCGGAGGCAAGGAGGGATTCGAGCGTGAAAGCAGCGTCGCGGAGCCAGCAGAAGCGGTAGTCCCAATTACGATCTGCGCCAATGCGCTCCGGCAAAGAGGTCGTGGGTGCTGCAACGATACCGCCCGTAGGCCGATAGGTGAGCGCCTTGAGTGTGATCAAGGAGCGCTCGACCTCTTCCTGCCATGCTCCCTGATATGTGTTTTGCGAGCACCACTTCTTCCAGAAAATTTCAGTCTGCTTCAAGGCTTCTTGCACATTAATTCGGCGGGGTGCACGTTCGTTCGCATGGGCATGCGTCAATGCAAAAGAGCGGTGCTGTCCCTTGCTCAGCGTGAATTCGGCGATAGCAATGTTGTCTCTGGTCCGCACCGGCTGTTGCGTGCGGAGGTAAACAACTCCGGTCCCGGCTGCAGCTGCCCATGAATTTCCTTCATAGGGGCCAGTCCATGGAACTGTGCGGCCATAGTCAAAGCGGATGCACAACTCCATACGGAGTTTTACGGCGCCTTCGAGGCAGGTAGCGATGCGTACGACATCGGAATGCGTCTCTCGCACGGGCATGAAGTCCGTTAGCAGGAGAATGCCCGAAGCGGTCTCGAATCGAGTTTCGAGGATGAGCGTGTGCTCCCGATATCGACGCGTAACTCGGTTGCAAGGCCCTTTCGGAGCCAGCAACCATCTGCCATTCTCCCTGGTACCCAGAAGAGCAGCAAAGCAAGCTGGAGAGGAGAAATCAGGCCAGCACAACCAGTCGATGGAGCCGTCCTTACCGACAAGAGCAGCTGTTTCACAATCGCCGATAAGCGCATAGTCTTCGATCGCAAGGGCCACGGACTCCATCCTTTTAGGCTTCAAAACGGTACCGAAACCTTTAGATGCGGTTTGGCTTCTCGTTGCGCGCATCTAAACCGGTGTCGGCTGCGACTTGGAGGAGATGAGATGCGAGAAACGCTTAACGTGGTGATTACGGGTGCTTCAGCCGGGTTGGGCCGCGCCATAGCGCATGAGTTTGGCAAAACCGGAGCTCGCGTTGGACTCATCTCTCGCGACCTGCCCGCATTGGAAGCCACGGCAGACGAGATCGAGAAATTGGGAGGCGTAGCAGCCACCTATGCTGCCGATGTGAGCGATGACAACGCGATCCAGGCAGCAGCAGCCTCGTTCGAAGAACGCCTCGGACCTATCGACATATGGGTCAACAACGCCATGGTGTCGGTGTTCTCTCCTATTAAGGAAATGGAGGCAGCTGAGTTTCGCCGGGTCACCGAGGTGAACTACCTCGGCTATGTCCACGGCACACTCGCCGCTCTGCGACGCATGCTTCCGAGAAACCGAGGGCGAATCATCCAGGTCGGTTCGGCTCTTGCGGTGAGAAGTATACCGCTCCAGTCAGCCTATTGCGCCACGAAGCACGCCATTGTCGGCTTCACAGATTCGCTGCGATGCGAGCTCTATCACGACAAGAGCGCTGTGAAGGCGATTGTGGTCCACATGCCGGCAATGAATACGCCTCAGTTTACCTGGGTCAAGAGTCGCCTCCCGCATCTGCCGCAACCGGTGCCACCGATCTATGAGCCGGAAGTGGGCGCGAAAATCATTTTGCACGCCGCGTTCACTTCATCACCCAGACGCGAGTACTGGGTCGGAGGTTCGACGGTGAAAGCGATTGTCGGACAAAGGCTCTTTCCCGGTTTGCTCGATGTCTATCTTGGCAAGACCGGCTACAAAGCACAGCAGCGTGAAGAGCCCGACTCTCCTGATCGGCCGAACAATGTATGGCATCCCGTCCCAACGACACTCGGGGCGCACGGACCGTTTGATACGAAATCCCGTCCGTTCAGCATCGAGGCGGAGGTGTCGAAGCATCGCGGCTGGTTTGTCTTTGGATGTGGACTCCTCGGCGCGGCTTTGTGTGCGCGGAAGCTCCTCTCGCGTTAGGCAATGCGAGGATTTCCCTTGAATCGCGTATAGGGTGGACTGAGATCGTAGCGGATTTCTGGTTCAGTCAGATCCCGACGGTTCGAGAAAAAGACAGCATCGCCCTGTTTGATCAGGTAGTCCGCAGTCCTTGCCGCAAGCGCCTGTATGGTGAGGCCCGGGTTGGCGGAGCCCTGAGTAGGCAGGATGCTTCCATCGCATACGAATAAATTCGGGATGTCATGCGTACGTCCGAACTTGTCGACCACGGAAGTTGACGGATCACTTCCCATGCGGACAGCACCGACAAGATGAGCGAATCGGGATTCCTGCACGACCTGCTTTGCTCCTGCCGCCCACATGATCTCCATGACCTTGTTCTTCCCGAACTCGATCAGCTTCTTGTCATTGTCGTGAAGATTGAAGGTGACCTTTGCCACCGGCAGCCCATGCTGATCCTTCTCATCGGCCAGTTCAACACGGTTGTCCTCCCAGGGAAGAATCTCGCCAAGGACACCGAGTGTGGCCCAGTGGTTGTAATCCATCATCACGCGGCGCATACCCCAACCCCACGCTCCCATGGCAGCTCCCATATGCTTAGCGAAGGCTACGGGAAGTGGGCCCACCGTTTGGACCGCGAAGCCTCGCGCAAAGCCACGACGCGGGTCCGTCTCGTAAAACTCTTCTGAAAGGGCATGGGCGGGCGGCGCTTTATAGAGTCGAATGAGTTCTTCAAATCGGCCAGCAACAACGTTTCCTGCCTGGGCCATCAGGTATTTGCCCAGAGTTCCGCTCGAGTTGGCGAGCCCATGACGATGACCCGGGCAAGCAGAATTGAGGAGGAGCCGCGGCGTCTCAATGGCATAGCCTGACACGATGACGGCGCGCGCACGCTGGAAACGCTCTTTTCCTTCCCGGTCAAAATAGACCACACCATCGACGCGCCCATCGTCCCGTAGACTGATGCGAGAAGCCATCGAATGAGCACGAATCTCCGCGCCGTGAATAATGGCGTCCGGCACATGGGTGATAAGCGTGCTTGCCTTGGCACCAACCTTGCATCCCTGAAGACAAAAGCCGCGGTAGATGCAATGTGGCCGGTCACCATGAGACGCAGAAAGGATTGCAACCGGACCGCCTGCGACCGACCGAATGCCGAGTTTCGTGCAGCCACGAACAAGTACATCACCTACGCCGCCTAGAGGATGCGGCCCATAGGGATGACCGTGCGGATCGCCCCAGGGAAACCAGGCTGGCCCAGCGACAGGAATCTCTCGCTCCAGCAACTCGTAGTAGGGCTTCAAATCCCAATAAGAAAGTGGCCAGTCAGTACCCACCCCATCTTCGGTGTACACACGGAAATCGGAGGGATGGAAGCGCGGCGCGAATGCGGCCCAGTGAACGGAGCCTCCTCCGACACCCCTACCGCTGTTGTTGGCGCCCAAGGCCAGAGGGTGTGTGCCGCCAGTAATTCGCAGATCATTCCAGTAAAGCTCGTGCGAGCCTTTTTCATCGCTGACCCAGTCTTTCTCGGTGTCCCAGAACGGCCCGGCTTCAAGACCGACGACGCGAAATCCTGCCCGAGCCAGGCGTTGCACCAGAACGCCGCCTGCGCTTCCGACACCCACAATGCAGTAGTCGATGGCGTCCTGATCGGCGAATTTTCGCATGGGTGAAGGCAGTGTCTGCATTGGTCCGAGACGATGAGCCATTAGTGGCTTCCTCCATGGCCATGCAAGGATTCTTGCTCAAGCGATGCATCCTCTTCTATCAATTGCGAGACAGAGTCGACAGGGGCATTCCATTCATATCGCTGTTCGTTCTTCTCCCACGGTTCGGGTAGGCCATTTTCGAGGCGCATATACCCGCGCGGGTACGCGGGGCCTCCAAAGCCGATCTCATCCCAGGCCCAGGGATGAGAATAGTATGCTGTAACGCAGTCTTCCATAAACATGGCCCAGAAACGGTGAACCGGCATTGTCTGCCAGACTGGATGCTGAGGATCGGGCTTCCCATCGTGTAGAGACTTCAGGATCAATTCCTGCCGATGCACCGTGAGAGCGACGAGCGGCTGTTGAAAGCGTGCCAGGGCCATCTCTTCGATCGCCTTGATTGCAAACCGATATGCATCCTGGTCAGGCGGCATATCCTCGTAGCGGAAGCCGTTCAGAGAGTTCTTGTAGAGACGTTCATCAAGGATCGGAAGAATTGGGATTGTCCGCTCTCCAGTCCGATCGTCCTGCGGCAAGACGCGGTCGATCACCGCTTCAAGCAATGCTGCTTCGGCGGGGGAGAAGAACCTTATCTGAGAAGTCTTCTCTAAACGATCAGTAACGACGGCTCTCGTGGCCTTTTCCCAGTTCTTCTTTTGCCCCATCGTGCTGTAGCCCGCGTAGTAGCCAGGTTGCTCGAGATCTTTTATCTCGCCACCTGTCGCGAGAAGGGGAAAGGATTTTTTTGTCATCGCTTCTCTCTTCTTAGAAGGCTGGCCATGAGACCGAGAAATCCGCAGGCTGCAAACAAGAGCGGCGCGAAGATAGGTGGGCCATAGAGTGTGTTGTAGAGCGGCTTTTTCATGCCCCCCGGCTGGCGCGCAATCCCACGGGCGTGATAATAGAAACCAACCGCTCCATCTGCCAGCGCGAGAGCAGACACAGCGGGAAGCACAGTATTGGCGACACGACGGCTCTTGATCGCTCCTACGCCTGCCATCATCAGAACCGGCGTCAGCAACACCGGAGTCCATTGAGCCTTGTAACGGAAGTTCGTCTTGTAATGCGAGTACAGTGCTTCGAATCCGCTGAAGAAAGCCCACAGCACCGTTACGAAAGACAGGTGCTTCTGAAATCTTCCATAGCGCAGATTCGTCCGCCAGTCGGAGCTTCCTGCCTCGACCATCTCACCCAATTTGCCCCCAACCCGGTTTAGATACTCTTCGCGGCGCAGAAACGACGCCATCAATCCCAGATAAGCGCTGGTGCCGAAGAGCAGCGGTGCGAAGATTGGTGGCCCCATAACGATGTTGGTAACCGGGAGTCTCCAACCACCGGGTTTTCGTGCCACACCGCGCACATGAAAACAAAAGCCGATGATTCCATCGGCAAGCGTGACGATGCTGATCAGGCGAAGAGCAGTCCGCGCAGCCACACCGCTGAAGACGCCCAACAGTCCAGCTACGGCAAGAGAGCCACTCAGCAGAACCGGCGTATACATCACGGGATTGCTGTAGCTGCCCTTGTAATGCTCGTAACCGACTTCCAGGCCACTGGCGACGCTGGTGACTGATACGATGAGACAGAGGCTGCGTTGAAAGCATCCTTCTCGCAGATGTTCCAGGACTGAGGTTACGACTTCGGAGAATGGTACGGGGAGAGCTCGGTTTGCACCTCGCTCCAGTTCGGTCGTCAAGACGAAGGTCATGCCATTTCCCCTTCGTCCCAGGCAACCGCCCGCGTCCAGGCTCCGCCCGCTCCTTGAATCAGCACAGGAAACGCGGCGAAATGTCGCCGCTTTCCATCAAGCAATGCTTCCGGGACGCGAATATCCTCGATGATCAGTTTCTTGGCACTCAGCAGCGCTTTATGCGCTGCAGTCTCTTTCTCACGATCACCGAAGCCGCCAATGCTGAGTCCCTCGATTCCGACGCCATGGATGCCGAGAGAGAGCAGGTACTCGGCACCTTCTCCACTTAGATAGGGCCAAGCAGTCAGAAACTCCTTTGTAAGAGCCCGCTTTTCCGCCCAACCCGTCTTCAGAAGGACGATGACGCCCTGTTCGATCTGCCCTATATGAGGTTCGAGATCCTTTGCCGTAATACCGCTCCCTGCTCCCTTGTGCCTCAGATCGAGTGCTACACAAGGGCCATAAAAATGGCTCAACGGTAGTGCATCGACAGTTTCAAGATCGGAGAAGAAATGGAAGGGCGCATCGATATGTGTGCCGGTATGCGTCATTAGCTCCAGGTGTTCTACGTTCGCAGATTCGATTGCCGTGAGGTGCGGGATCGTCATCGTGCTGGGTCGGAACTTCGGCCACTGCGGCACGTTGTTAAAAATTGGCTGGCTTAGGTCGTAGATCATTTGCTTCTCCATACGAGAAAGCGCTCTGCATCCTGGCGCCTGAAGACGAGGCCCAATCCTAGGCGCGACCGGTCTGGTGTGAGCTGACCCTCTTTGGGCGGGATAAATCCATCGAAAAGCGTGGATTCAATTCGGACGTGATCGTGGAAATACTCCACATGACGAAATTGCGGAATCGCACAGCCGACATGCATGTGCAGCGAAGGCGCACAGTGCGCGGAGATCGGACATCCGAAGCTTGCCGCGACAGAGGCCGCTTCGAGGAAGCCGGTGAATCCTTTACAACGAGTCGCGTCCAATTGAATAACATCGATGGCCCCGGCCTCGAGCATGCGCCGGAAATATAAGGAGTCATATCCATACTCTCCGGCTGCAATCTCCGTAACATTCGGAGCGCCATCACGCACCCGTCGCAATCCATCCAGATCGTCCGAACTGACCGGCTCTTCAAACCAGGTCACGTGGAACTGTTCGAGCTTGTGAGCGAAAGAAAGTGCCTCCCGAGCATTGAAAGCGCCGTTCGCATCCACAAACAAATTTATGGCCGGCCCTATCGCTTCCCGAGCGATGCGGACACGATCAATGTCTCTCGCGGGCTCAGCACCGACCTTCATCTTTACGTTCTTCAAACCATCAGCAACCCAGCCCGACATCTGCGAAGCGAGTTGCTGATTGCTGTAAGTCGTGAAACCACCGCTACCATATGCAACTACGCCGGGGTGAGCCGTGCCCAGCATATCAACGATGGAGCATTTCAACAGTTTTGCTTTCAGATCCCAGACAGCAATGTCCAAGGCAGAAATCGCCATGGATGCAATCCCACAGCTCCCATCGTTACGTACCTCCCGCAACATGGTTGCGTGCAAAGCCGGGATGTCCAAGGCTGCTTGCTGCAAGAGACACTTATGCGCGAGGTGTTCGGCTACGAGCGCGATAGCTTGATTGCCATAGGTGTACCCAATTCCTACCTCGGTCTCCGCATGAACTTCGCAAACGACTAGCGTCGTAGAATCCCATCGCAACGTGCCATCCCCTGCGGGAGCGTCGGTCGGTATTGTGTACGCGGAAACGTCCACCTTGTCTACCGAGATGTCCAACGCTGTCATCTTTACGATGGCTCCTCATGGCGCAATTAGACCAGTTCGCGAACCTTATCGTGCGCATTCGTCAGCGCAATCTTCATACGGTTGGGCTCGCCCCGGACGAGCGCTTCGGCTAATTTGAGGGCTTGTCCTGCTTTGATCTTTGCCGGCATAGGCGGTGTGAATTCATCTACCACAGCCTCGATCAATACTGGCCCAGGCCGGCTTACCACGCTATCCAACTGGGCACCGCAACTGGCCGGATCTTCAATCTTGATCGCATCGATGCCGGCGCCTCGCGCGATCGTCACGAAGTCTGCGGGATAAAGGTCACATGCATATTCTGGATTTCCCAGGAAGACCATCTGCTCCCATTTGATCTGTCCCAACGTGTTGTTCTTGATCACGATGATCTTGATATTGAGCTTATAGGCTGCGACGGTGATCAATTCGCCCAACAACATACTTAAGCCGCCGTCGCCGATAATGCAGTAGACAGGCCGGTCAGGGTAAGCGACGGCGGCGGCGATCGCATAAGGAAGGCCGCACGCCATGGTTGCCAGGTTGCCGGAGCAACTATGCTTCTGACCGCGCAGCGCGGGAACATATCTCGCCCACCAGGTCGTGATCGTTCCGGAATCCGAGGTGACGATGGCACTTGACGGAATACGCTTACCGAGTTCCCAGCCAACGACCTGCGGCTTCATCGGCTTGTCCGAACGCGTTCCTCGGTCTTCCATGAGCTTCTGCCATTCCGCTTTCGCTTTCTGCGCTTTCTCTAAAAAGGCTTTGTCATGCTTTTCAAGCAACGGCAGGAGCGCGCGTAGCGTATTCTTCGCGTCGCCGACGAGGCCCACGTCGGCGGGATGCCGGAGGCTGATACGCTGCGGATCGATATCGACCTGCACACATTTGATTGAGCCCGGCTCGGGCAGGAATTCGATGTATGGAAACGATGTTCCTACCATCAGTAGGGTGTCGCATCCTTCAATCGCATCCTGAGATGGCTCCGTCCCCAGCAAGCCAATCCCGCCAGTTGTATAGGGACTATCATCCGGCACGGAGGCTTTGCCGAGGAGGGCCTTGATGATCGGCGCGCCGAGAGTCTCTGCAATCTCTTCCAGTTCCTGGGTAGCGTGCAATGCGCCTTGGCCGGCAAGGATCGCAATCTTCTTTCCACGATTAAGAACGTCCGCTGCATGCTCTAACTCAATGCGTGCCGGAACCTGATCGAAATATGCCGGGACTGCAGAGGTATGGTGAATTGGATTACGCTCCGAACGTCCTTTCTTGATCTCCTGGACCTGCACATCCACAGGAATCGTGATATGGGCAACTCCGCGTGAGACCAGGGCTGTGCGGATGGCCAGGTCGGCCACGCTTTCCATGTGGGCACCGCTCATAATGCGCTCGTTGTAGACCGCGACATCCACAAAGAGCTTATCGAGTTCCACGTCCTGTTGAGTAAAGGTGCCAATGAGATCGCTATGTTGCAATCCTGTGATGGCCAATACCGGCGCATGATCCATCTTGGCGTCGTAGAGGCCATTCAATAGATGAATTCCGCCCGGTCCCGAGGTTGCAATACATACGCCAAGCCGTCCGGTGAACTTCGCATAGGCGCAAGCCATGAAGGCAGCCGCCTCTTCATGCCGCACATGAATAAACCTGATCTGCTCCTTGCGCGTTCTCAGGGCCTCGAAGACTCCGTTAATTCCATCGCCCGGGAGGCCGAATATGGTGTCGACTCCCCACGCGAGAAGACGCTCTACAAGCGCATCCGATGCGTTACTCATTGCTTTTCTCCGAGACGGACTGGTCCTTTAGGCTGGACACACGATTGGACGCGCATTTTCCGGTTCGGGTTTGATAGCGGCACAAACGGTCAATAAAGGACATTTCGGTCGGTGCAGCTCGGTCGGTGCAGCGTTTTGGTCGCTGCACTACGTTCCAGACATCGTTCGCATCCAATTCGCTAGAGGATGGGGATGCGCTCAAAGCTCATTGCTGGTGAACTAAAGGCCTTCGCGTTGACCCCTGACACCGGGGATGAGATTCTCTCGTCGCTCGAGGCGTCTGCTCGTGGGGAGCGCCTGTCGTCAAGCAGCTTCAAGGCAATTGGGGTGCTGAGTAAGGTTGAGCTCGGCTGGTTCGACTGGAACACGAAAAAATACGAGACGGCGGTCAAGCTCGAGGAGCAGGTCGAGCTCCTTTCTCTCATCGGAGACATTGCCCTCAAAGACAACGAACCGCAGGTCCACGCTCATCACGTCATCGTCCGCAAGGACGGAACTGCTCACGGAGGACATCTGTTAAGTGCCACCGTACGGCCTACCTGCGAGATCGTCCTAACAGAGAGCTCGAAACATCTTCAGAAAGAGATCGACCCCGAATCCGGCATCGCACTCATTCGTTTGTAGATCGTGAATCTGTACATTCCGGACTACCGCATATTGAGGAGAAGGAGCAATGGGTATCAAAGAATTGATCGGAATGGAAGCTGACCGCAAAGTTCGCTACGCAATCGTCGGCTTGGGCGATATCGCTCAGGAGGACATGATGCCGGGGTTCGACCACACTGGAAATTCCAAGATAACTGCTCTCGTGACGTCAGATGCGGTCAAAGCCGAGGAATTGGGCAAGAAATATGACGTAGAAGCCGTATTCACCTACGACCAGTTTAGCGAGGCTCTCGCCTCAGGAACATTTGACGCGATCTACCTGGCGACGCCAAACTGGCGCCATGCCGAGTTTATTATCCCCGCACTGGAGGCGGGAATACACGTCCTAACGGAGAAACCGCTCGAGGTTTCGACCGCAAAGTGCCAGGAGATCCTCGGTGCCACGGCGAGTTCATCAGCCAAACTTATGGTTGCTTATCGGCTTCACTTCGAGCCTGCAACCCTCGACACGATCGAGCATATTCGCTCCGGAAAGCTAGGTAAAATTCATCTATTTGCATCAACTTTTTCTCAGTTGGTCGATCCCAACAATCACCGGGTGAAGAACGGTGAACTGGCCGGCCCGGTATTCGATATGGGTCCGTATCCCGTAAACGCGGCTCGTTACATCTTCGAGGATGAACCCACGGAAGTAGCGTCGGCCATAGGCACGAAACATCCCGAATCCGGCTTTCCGCAGAATTTCTACGACACGGTCGCGGTGACTCTCCGCTTTCCAAACAATAAGCTCGCCCAGTTCAATCTCTCCTACTTCGGGAACCCATCGAACTCTCTGGTAGCCGTGGGCACCGAGGGTGCAGTGGAGCTGGACCCCGCCTATACGTTCGGGAAAGGCCTGGCCCAAACCATCATCATCGGAGAAAAGAAGGGAGATCATTCTTTTAAGAACACTGATCACTTTGGCGGCGAGTTGAAATATTTCTCCGAATGCATCCTGAATGACGAACAACCTGAGCCGGATGGAGAGGAGGGCTTCGCTGATGTTTGCGTCCTTGAAGGTATCCAGAAAGCCCTTCAGACTGGAAGCTCAGTGAAGCTAGCTCCGTTCACCCGTTTACGGCGCATCGATACCGAACGCCAGAAGATGACACTCGGCGCAGTGTCTACGCCCGAACTCGTGCACGCCGGAAATCCTGGCAGAGGTGCTGAAAAGAAACCGAAGAATTGAACAGTGTGGGACGGAGATAGGGCAGAGTGAACGGCTTCGAACTCCACTGCATCAAAGGCAAATGATGTTTTAGCCGTGGCCGATCTCTATGCACTTCAGGGACCCGACGAAGCAGTACCCGCTGCCAAAGTTCAAACATCAACCGCGCAGCGTTGTACCGGCACACGATAAAGAAGAGAGAGATTCACCCTTGCAAAAGAAGAGAGCGATTCACCCTTGCAGCAAGCGGCGAAAAGTGGGTCGTATCTCGCATCACTGAACCTACGAACTGCGGGCCTCCAGAAGGACAAATCGGCGCCGGTGAAGGTGCGTTCTTGCCGCATGTCGAACTTCCGGCGCAGGCCGAAATAGCGCGGGAGATCGGCATTTGTAATGGCGTTAGAGTCGGCAAAAATCGAAGTCAGAAACGCTGTTGCGGGCTGGCGGTGGCGATGCGATGGGCAGGCTAAGACCCGAGATCTCTAAGCCTGCCGAAGGCATTGAGACTGCATCTAAAGTATTTCTGACACTTTGAAATAGCGATAGCGACTGGAGCCCCCCTAATGTGCGTGGCGTACGACATTAAATACAGACAAGAGAAATGTTCCAGAGAGCGTACAGACTACCTTCGTGGTGCTCAAGCTCGAATTGACAGCGTACCGTATACGGATCAATCCCCTGTGAGCTGGCAAGAGGGTTGGATGGATATGGACATTCACCTAGGCAGTCACCCGGACTTCTCGTATAGGACACTGTTGGCGTCTTAGGGAGTCCGTCGTCCTGCGGTTTCCCGCTCGTTTCTTAAGTACCTTCTGAATTGGCCCATCCCACGCAGGTGATCATGGCCCACACTTCGGTGTGTTCTTGACGTAGGGTGCAATGAGAAATGAGGAGTGCCAAGGTTCACATAAGCGTTTTGAGACAACCAATATCTCTATTCCTTTCTTGCGTTCTTAACCGGTCGATTGACAGGCAGCCCCTCGACCCAAATCAGCCGATGCGCTGGCAGGCGGGATGGATCGATAAGGATAAGGAAATCGAGACGAACGGTATCCCCGCCCATCCTTGAAGTCACGCCTCAGGTAACGGCAAGACGAGGGTCAACCGTTCTACCGGTTTGCACCATCCATAAGAGCATGGGTGAGGTTAATTCAGAGAACCGCAAGGCTGTCGCTCACGCACTCTTCTGCAGGCGGGCACTGGCTCATGTTGAGCTGCTTAACAACCTCCGTTTACCTCTTCAGCCACGCCAAGTGTACGGACGAGCAGCGTGCACGATACCTAGGAACTTGCGAACAACACCTGACCCGTTCGCTGCGTTTGGTGATAGAGCACTGACTATTCAGCAAGTGAGCCAGCGAATCAGCGTCCGTCTGATTCTAGGATTTTAGCGGCGAGTGGTGGGGCGGGTCGCGCGATGTAGGCGATAGACTCGCTTCATGTTCACCGCTTGCCCGCCCAACTCCAACACCGCATGCAGCCTTCGATATCTATAACGCGGCTTCTGACGGGTCAGCTTCACCAGCTCTTCGCGCAGCTCCAGGTTCCGATCCGGCCTCGGCTGGTACTGCTAGCTGGCTCGATCCGCACCTAGCAGCTTGTAGGCCCTACGCGCTGCTTGCGCCTTGAGGGTTTCAAAAGGGGCGTCGACGGGCATCTCCGACGCGACAATAGTGGCGACCACTATCTCACGATCCATCGACATAATCGCGACAAGAGTACCGTGCGAGGCAGTGACGTTTAGGGCGCCTTCGCGAATGCGCTGTAGCTTTCCCGGCACCGTGAGTTGAAATCGTACTGACCACTTATCGCGCGAAGAGAATTCTATCCGGGCAGTGCAACGGTCGGAGATCTTGACACGGTTACCATCGGTGCGAAGTAACAGGCGACGTTTTCCTCGCGGCATGCAGCGTTTGATTTGTGCGACACGACGCATTTCCAAGACCTAAGATCTCCGGATGAGGTCGCTCCGCGGGTGCATCGGGTCCTTCAAGCCACGCACGACGTCTCCGGCGCGGCCAATGTGAAATGGTTCAATACCGCCAGCTTCGCGGCGCCCCCGCCGGCGTGATCGGGGACACGCAGCGCAACCAGTTCCGCAGGCCCGCCTACGTGAACGACAACATCTCGCTGTTCAAACTGTTTCCGATGTACCACGAGCGCGTAAACATGGGGGCCCGCTTCGACGCCTTCAACGCTACCAACACGCCGGCCTTCGGCTTGCCTGGCGCGACCGTAGGCTCCGGTTCCTTCGGCAAGATCACCTCGACCCTGGGCAGCGGCGTGGGCAACGTTAACGGCGTCGGTAGACCGCGCGTCCTCCAAGCCTCTGTCAAATTCACGTTCAGAACGATGACGAAACATTGGCTTGGAAGTTCACTTCGGAGATAAGACCGCACCTCGAATCCATGTACTCAGTTCTTGATGGACTCGACCGTGGGCCATGAGTCCATTTCGCCCCGAACGCCCTAAAAGGCGCAACGCCCTGCAACTAAAGTCACATCGCATAATGGTTACCATCCTGCCATTATTGACCCAGCCGTACTTGCAATCTGTCTTGGTTCTGTATCTTAGGATGAGATTACTAAGGTAATCAGTCGAGAGCAGCCGTTAACTTTCCGCCTGTCCGATTCTTGCTGATATTTCTCATTCCCATGGATTTGCAGCACATCCTCTTGATGCGCTGAAGTACGACCTGAAGAGCACAGTCCGGGCCGCGACCGAGATCGGCGAGTTCTTTTTGGGGCGTTCTCGCGATGTTTCTTCCCGGAAACCATGCCACTTCCACAGAGGTTCGAAATCATCAACTGTCGCGTCTCGGCCGCTGCACACTCGGTGCACTGCTCGCGACTGTCGCCTCACTGGCGCTCGCCGGCTGTGGAGTCGCAGCCAACACGCAGAGCTCCGTTGCCGGAACCACCAGCTCAAGCTCAAATTCTGGATCGGGTACCGGCTCCGCTTCCGGAAGCGGATCGACTGGCGGTTCGTCATCTGGCTCCGGTAGCGGTTCAGGTTCATCCGGCAGCTCGTCGAATTCCTCGGCTAACCCGGGAACTACAATCAGTGCTCTTCAAACCGCGGCTGGAAACTGGCAAATTTTTGCGCAGATTGCTCCCAATTATGTCGACTGTGCTTCGAACTGCCCCGAAGCCACCTGGAGTCAGGTTTTCGGCGTTTCCAGTCCATCCAAAAGTGGCGACGCCACAATGTTTCAGCTGAATCCCCGCGAGCCCTATGCGGACGTGCTGTTCACGTCGGGTATCATCGGAGCCAATTCGCCGCAGATTCCCGATACCGACCATGCGCTGCTGCCCAGCCTGCACAACTTCACGTATGACACTGATTTTTATGTTTCAGACGCGGCCACTTCTCAGGCGCTCGAATTCGACGTCTCTCTCTGGATGAGCGGTGTCACAGGTATGACCTTCGGCACGCAATGCAATCACCTCGGCGACGGGAACTGGGATATCTGGAACAATCAAGCCGGGCAGTGGATCTCCGCCGATATTCCCTGCCAGTTCGTCGATGGCTGGAATCATGTCACGCTCGTCCTTCAGCGGCAGCCGAATAACGATACGCTTTACAAGTCCATTACACTCAACGGAACAACCTACACGCTCAATAAGGAGTTTCCGCCGACAACAGCACCGTCGGGCTGGTGGGGTATCAATCTCAACTATCAAATGGATAGCAATTCTGCAGGTGCACAAAGCACGACCTATCTCGATAATCTAAGCTTCACTTATCAGTAAGCGGCAGTGGCCATCCCGACTTTGGCTACATGATGAGAACTCCGCTCATCATGTTCCGCCATGACCAGCAGCAGAACATAAACATTCTTACGTACATTCGGTGGTCCAACCAAAATTTGCAAGCTACCATCTCTCTTCACAAGAGACGCTACAGGAACTATCGGATACTCGACCGTTCCGAGCCGTGGCCAACTCCTCCGAAGATAGATTGAGCGCAATATTCCTAAACGGAAAACGCGTTCCTTCACCTGCTTCTGATCGCTCGTGTCGATGCTCCTCCTGGTAGCGGCAGATACGGCTGGCGTTGGATGACCTGCCGTGCCTCGACAAGAGAGTTCATCAGGTTTAAGGAAGGATCGCACCATGCACTTCATTCTCTTCATCGCTCTCGCCATCGTAGCGCTGGTAGCTGCCGATCACATGCTTCGCCCCAGATCGAACCGGCCACTCATTTAGTGGTTCTTATACTGAAGAATTCTCGTGGTGGTAGCGAAAGGAGGATTCTGCCTTTTGAAGATTCTGCCTTTTACCGAAAGTAGAACGCTCCGGGAGTGGAAAGCGCGCCATCAATAGGCATTGCGCCACCTATCGGCCTGTCTCGATACCACTTCATCCCTGATTATCTGATAGCGTGACAATATCTATTCGGCGGGAGATCAGTCTTCCAGACTCCCTGATCCGCAGCAGATGCCGAATGCGAAGACGGCGCAATTTCTGAGTGGAAGTTATCTTTGGGTAGTTCGTACCAGGAAACTTACTTTATCTGGCTTATGCTGCGCTCGGACCAGCGTGTACGCACCACGGTCTTCACTCCCGATCAGACTCGAGGCGCATCTGGTCGCTGTCGTCTCGACTGTGGCATGTGTGACAACATACAGCAGATTCCCGAGGACGATGCGCGCATTGAGACTTTCGCAGGGCTCGTCTGGTGTGTCTTGCTCGCCAATTGAGCGTGCCAGATCCATAATCGCTTCGATGCGCCTGCAGAAAGAGATGACGCGGCGCGGCAAAACTTTTTTTCAAATCGAAGACTCGAGGCTTGGCAGGCATCGCATAGATTTCTGCGGTCAAGCGTGGTGGCGAGGCGGGAGGTATCAGTGGGACGACCAGCGCCAGGCGAAGGCCGCGCTTAGAATGGTATTTTTTTGACCGCTAGTTGCAAAATATACAACCTCAACAAAGGACAGAGACTCACAACAAAGACTATGGTGCACTTTCCCCAGGATCTCTCCATCTAGAAGAACTTGCTCAGTGAATAACAACGTAGAGAAACCGCCGTCTGTCGACATTCCGGCCATCAACTTGAACTTGCGGGACGCTGCATCCATCTCACACCCCATTTCGGAGCCGGCCATGCGCTATTGCACCGTGGTGGTTCCTTGTTACAACGAAGCCCGCCGTCTTCGTCTCGATGACTTTGAGCGTTTCCTGTGCGATCCGCACAATGATCAGATCACCCTTCTCTTCGTCAACGATGGCAGCAAGGATGGCACGCTTTCGATACTTGAAAGCCTACGTTCCAGGTTTCCGGAGCGTGTATTTGTGCACAATCAAGAGCGGAATCGCGGCAAGGCTGAGGCGGTTCGCAACGGTATGCTCCGAGTGATCGCTTCGGGACAAGCACAGATCACAGGATTCTGGGACGCCGACCTAGCCACACCAATGGCGCAGATTCACGACCTGCTCGACCTCATGACCGCGGATGGCCGGCTCAATTTGATATTCGGCGCGCGTGTACGCCTGCTGGGCCACGCGATTCACCGCCAGCCGTTGCGTCACTACCTGGGACGGGGCTTCGCTACGGTGGTATCGCTTCTCTTCAAAATTCCAATCTACGACACGCAATGTGGGGCCAAGCTTTTCCGCGTGACCGAGGATCTGGAACGGGTGCTTTCCAAACCCTTTCTATCGCGGTGGATTTTCGATGTGGAGATGCTGGCGCGCTTTCTAGCTGTGCACGGCGGTGACACGCAACGATTGGAAGGCGAGATATGCGAATATCCGCTACCTGAGTGGACGGACGTCGCCGGTTCCAAGGTGAGGGCTTTCGATTTTTTCAAAGCCGTAGGTGAGCTTGCTACTATCCATCGCCGTACACGCCAGGATGCAGCCTTCGCACCTCGACCGACGGAGAATAAGCTCAACCGGTATCGCTCCGCACAGTCGTCGAGTCTGCCTCGCGAAGCGGCATATCCTCCGCCGGATGCGGAGGCCAAGCTGGACTATCCGCGAAAACGGACCGCCTGAGGTCGCGTTCACAAGAAAAAACTCTTCCGAACCGATCGATTAAGTCGCCCGTGCATCACTGTGGCGAATTCTGTTGTTGCTGCTGCATCTGTTCGCGCTGCTGCTGCAGACGCTGCAGGTTTTGCTGCATTCTCTCCTGGGGATCCTGCGATCCGGTTGGCGGCACAAGAGGGATGGCACCGGGTCCTGGAGGCTCCTCGTCAGGCGCGCTCTTGTCGTCATCGTTTGACGAAGCAGCCGCCATCGACCTGGAACCGGCAGGCGAAGCCCCTCCACCGCTCTTCTCACTAAGCAGTAATGCACGCGGAGCGCCGTCGCTGAGCTTGCCTACCATGATGAAGTTATATCCCGCGCCCGCCAGCAGATCAGTCAGCACATCTCCCGGATTGCCGGGGCCATACACGCCGAAGACGCGAATACTTTTAACGTTTCCATCCACATTCATGCCGCTCAGCTTGGACACATCGAACAATATCCGGGTGAGGTCGGAATTGTCTGTTGTGATCGTCAACTTCCCTTCCTTCAGCACCACGGTTGGGGGTTTCGCCGCAGTATCAGAGGACGACTCCGCAACCGGCACCTCTGCAGTCGGCACTGCGGCTCTCTCTGCACTGTGGGAAGGCGACATTGCCGGCGCAGGATGATGGGCTTGCACCGGCTCACCTGTTTGAGCGCATGCACCGAAGCCTATGACGAAACTAAGGGTCATCGTAGCGATCTCCAGAGCCAAACTCTTGCGCCTGCGCCTCATCGGTTGTCTCAAATTCTGCATCTTTGTATATGTACCGCGATCTGTTCGCGGCGGATTTCCCGGAGAGCTTCAAAATCCATGCAAAGAGCACGAGTGTTAAAACATTGCAGCCGCTTTGCCCTGCCGTTGGTGGCCATGAGCCTCACCATCCCCACCGCTCGCGCGGACTCCTGTTCCACCCAGACCCAGATACCTGCGTCCCAGCGCCAGGAGTTGTCTCGCGTCGCACGCAACATCGTCGGAGAGGTGCAAAGCGGTAATATACAGGGGTTGCGTAGCGATACGCTTGCGGCCGTGGCAGCCGACTTCGGCGGAATCCAAACCTCAGCACAGACGCTCGCACCGTTGATCCAGCCAGCCACCATTACTGTAGATGCTCTTTTTGCATTTGAAGCTGCCCAGCAACCGCAGGGAGGAGTGGGGTCCCAGTTCTTCTGCAGCGCCGCCGGCTCACCCATGACTGTGGTGCTCAACTTCTCCACGTTGCCGCCCGCCAAATATGCGCTTGCGATTGTCCATGCCACCGGCGTTCCTAAACCTCAGCAGATCACCCTCATCCTCGCTCAGACCCCCGATAATCAATGGAAACTAGCTGGATTCTTCGTCAAACCCATGATGCTCGCCGGCCAGAACGGCCTCTGGTACTGGAGCCGCGCACGCGACTATGCACAGAAGAATATGGATTGGGACGCGTGGTTTTACTATCAGACTGCAGCATTTCTCGTAAGCCCGGCTGACTTTATCTCCAGCCCCAACATGGACAAGCTAAGAGGGGAAGCGGACAAGGTTCGTCCGCAGGATCTTCCGCTGGATAAACCGATCACTGTGAAGGTAAGCAGCTCAGCCTTTGCAGTCACAAAAGTAGATACTTCTATCGAATTAGGTCCGCTCGACTTGGCCATTCATTATTCACCAAACGACACGCAGGCTACGCAACTACGAGATCCAGTAGCTGCGCGCAAGCAAGTCATCGATCTTATGGCAGCAATGCTGGCTCTACATCCGGAGCTGAGAACTGCATTTCATGGCGTATACGTCTATGCGGACGCTGCCAGTGCGACGGTTTTTGCACTTGAGCTGCCCATGGATCAGATTCCGAATGGCGCAACGTCCACTGTAACTCCCGGTTCCGCGGGGCAGTGATCCCACTTCAAACATTGAACGGCAGCGATAGCGCAAAAAACGCAGGCTGACCTAAGCTACAAAGGCAACAAGTAAGGGTGATTCGTTCCAACCCATGCTTGTTATCTTTGTAGCTTCGTTATGTATCGCGTCTCCGCTATGCGAAGGCTCCATGCACATTTAGCCTTACTCGCGCTTAAATCATCGCGAAATTCACGGCTTCAGTGCATGTCGACAATACAGGTGCGCGCTTTTCGCATGCATTCTTCTACACCAACTACCCTCTCGGCAACTTGTCGCCTTCATTTCATAGCACAATAGAGTCAATTACATAGGTAATGTTCGCCATATGGTTACCGTTGCCATTCGTAATACGCTGCCCTAAGATCAGTTTCAAATTTCCCTCCAAGCGGCCTGAAGTACACGTTACCGGACTGTTCGATAGCACTCAGCAAGGATTGTGCTTATGTCCCTATTGCTAAGTGTGTGCCGATTTCCGTCCGGAATGGGTATCGGGGTACAGCTATGAAACGCGCTCTCACTGTTCTCTCATTTTTCCTGTTTTTGAGCATGTCCGCGCTCGCAAATGTTGTCATCAACAGCCCGCAAAGCGGCGAAACTGTAAGTCCTTCGGTGACTTTTTCTGCATCCGCATCCACTACTACTTGTGCCAGAGGTGTCGCTTCGATAGGCATCTATGTCGACAACCAGCTCAAGTATGTAGTCAACGGAACGAGCCTGAATACTTCGCTGCAGCTATCTCTGGGTAAACATAACGCTGTCGTCCAGGAATGGGATTTCTGCGGAGGCGCCACCAATACTGACGTGCCCATCACTGTCGCCATTCAAAACGCTGTTTGGGTGGCATCGCCGGCAAACAACGGCACAGTAAGCCCACTGGCAAACTATGTCGCTACTGCGACTACTAACTGCCCGGCAGGAGTAGCGGCGATGGGTGTATATGTCAACAACCAACTGGTCTATGTATCGCAGGGAGCAAAGCTGAACGCCCAGATCAATCTAACTCCGGGCGCTCAGCAGACAGTCGTTCAGCAGTGGGACTATTGCGGAAATGCCGCAACCTCTCCGGTTAATCTCAACGTTGTTCTACCCGGAAGCACCCTCAAAAACCTTCAAGCCAGCAAGGGGTGGAATAGCTGGGCACAACTCAGCCCAACATATGCGGACTGCGCCGCTCCTTGCCCCGGAGTGACCTGGTCGATGAAGCAGAACGTACCGGCACCCTCGATCAGCGGCAATGCTTCGCAGTTTGATCTGGGAGGTACTACACCGTATTCCGACGTGCTCTTTGAAAATCCACTGATCGGCCAGTTCTCGACCCAAGGTCTCCTCGATCTGGATCAAAAACTTGTTCCGAATCTTCATAACTTTGTTTATGACGCATGGTTCTATCTTGCCAATCCTGCCACAACTCAGGCCGAGGAGTTCGACGTCAACTGGTTCCAGAATACTGTCGGCATGACGTGGGGAACGGAATGCCGAATCGCGGGCGGGAACGAATGGGACATCTGGGACAATGTCAACGCCAAGTGGGTGCCCACAGGTGTCGCTTGCTATCCCAATACCACCGGATGGAACCATGTTACCGTGAGTGTGCAGCGCACCGCGGATAATCAGCTGCTTTATCAATCCATCACCCTGAACGGTGTTACGGCAAACATCAACAAGTTGTACGCTCCTTTCACCGTGCCGTCGGACTGGTATGGAATCACCGTGAACTACCAGATGGACGGCAACTCGAAGCAAGACGCTATCGTCAGCTACCTCGATAACTTCAGCTTCACCTACTGGTAGATAAACAACGCGGGTTCGCAATCAATGCGGACCCGCCTCATTTGCTCGTCGTGCCCTTAAGAAACTTGGCGCTGCAGTCTTTGATTCAGCTTCAACCCGACTTTTCCACGTCAACATCCCTTGCCGGCTGCCTCAGCATCACGCTCTGTGACGTTTTGAGCTCGCCTATCATGGCGTGATGCCAGTTTTAGACTTCTGTGATTGTGTAAATCTCACCATCTTGACAACCAAAATACACGGCAATCGTGAACAATTTGCACAAACCTCGTTCGGGATGCCTGAACGAGAAAAATATTTTTTGGATTTTACAATTTTGGCTTTCCCAGTAGTGATGATTGTGTAACTATGCCCTAGAACCAACTTTCACTTTCTGCCTAAGAGCCTGATGTGGCCCGGTGATCGGGGAGAGTTCCTCTCCGCCGATGCCGAAATGCAAAGAGGTTGTCGAGTTTTTAGAAAGACGCACCGCGTCTGGTTGCTCAGATCAGCCCATTGACATAAGCGGATGTACTGGACTGCGCCTTTCGGTGCGGCGGTGGCAAGCATTCGAAGTCTCAACATGCCAGCGAAATGAAGATCTGAGGTTAATTGATGAAGATTATTTCCTGCACGTTATTAGCGCTCGGCGCTTTCACATCATCCGCGTTCGCAACCGTTGTCGTCAGCAGCCCTTCAAATGGCGCAACCCTCGGTTCCAACGTCAATTACATTGCCACCGCGACATCGAGCACCTGCTCCAAAGGTGTGGCGTCCATGGGCGTCTACGTCGATAATGGCTTGGCCTACGTCGTCAACGGAACCAGCATCGACACCAGCCTGGCGCTGGGTTCGGGTTCACACCGGACCGTGGTACAGGAGTGGGACTACTGCGGTGGATCGACTGCGACCACGGTGAACCTGACCATCAGCAATCAAGCCGGCGTCTCCGTCACCTCACCAGCCAACGGAAGCACGGTGAGCTCGCCGGCCCTCTACACCGCGACTGCAACGACCAGCTGCGCTAAGGGAATTGCGGCAATGGGCGTGTACGTAAACAATCAACTCGCATATGTTGTGGCGGGGTCGAAGGTGGACACGCAGATTGCGCTCGGCGCTGGCAGTCAAAACACCGTGGTACAGGAGTGGGACAACTGCGGAGGCTCCTCGGCAGCACCAATTAAGGTTTCGGTCGGCGGAACGACTCTTTCCAATCTGCAGTCAAGTGGAGGCTGGAATCAGTGGGGCGAACTCGCTCCGGTCTACGGCATCTGCTCGCCATGCTCGGGCGTCAACTGGTCGATGTATCAGCATGTCAGCTCCGTTTCCTTGAGCGGGAATGCCACACAGTTCAATATCGGAGGTACAACACCATACTCCGATGTGTTGTGGTCGAATCCCATCATGGGCCAGGGATCGACTCAAGGCTTAACCGATACCGGCCGCACGCTGATACCCAATCTGCACAATTTCGTATACGACGCGTATGTGTATGTGACGAACTATTCCGTGACTCAGGACCTGGAGTTCGACATCAATATGTATCTCAACGGCGTGGGGATGGAGTGGGGCACGCAGTGCAATCACCTTGCGGACGGCGACTGGGACATCTGGAACAACGTGGATTCGACTTGGATATCGACAGGCGTCCCCTGCAATCTAAACAACAACGCATGGAATCACGTGGTCGTACAGGTGCAACGCGAGTCGAACAACGACCTGCTTTATCAGACAATCACTGTGAACGGGGTCACCTACAACATCAACCGGACGGTCGCTCCGTTTGCAGTTCCATCCGGATGGTATGGCATGACCCTCAACTATCAGATGGATGGAAACTACAAGCAGGCATCGAACACGACCTACCTTGATAACTTCAAATTCACATATTGGTAGATCGACGACAATTCTAGCAGTTTAAGCCGTACGTGATTGGACGGGGTTCATTCCCGTCCAATTGCGTTTTGGCCTCAGCGTTCCCATTGGGCATCAATAGATCGACACTGTGCCCGCTCAATTCGGCCGGAAAGAAGCACGGTGAAAGATGGCGTAACACCTCGGCCTTTGCCTCCGTGATCTGCAGCGCTGGTATCACGATCATGCCCAGCAAATCGCTCAATTGCAGATACAAATTGCGATTGGAGATGAGGAATTCCAATGGATATTCCGGCTTACGCGCTCGCGCCTGCAGCGGATCGGCATCAAGAACAAAGCCGAACGCCGGTTTCGGGGCCAGCTTCGCTAACGCGCGTACGTAAAGCCGCACCACCGCGTTTCCAAGGTTGAGATTGGCAAACTCGTCGTATATATAACGGTCGAAAATCACGACGTCGGCGCCAGAGCGCAACGCACGACTGGCGACCCTTCGCAGTGAAAACGCGTCAACAATGTAGAGCCCCACGCGGACCGCAGACATCAGCGATGACTGAATATTTTTATCGCGCCTCTCGATAGGTGCGTCGGGTGCGCCGACTCCGTTATCGCCTTTGAAGACCTTATGCGCGGCCGCTTCGCGAAGAGATTTCAACGCCGCTGCATCGTCCCAGAAACTAAGCAGCCTGATGCGAAGACCGGCATTCCCGAGATAGCGGCAAAGACTGTCAATCTGAGTGCTCTTGCCGGCTCCATCGATACCTGAAAAGCTGACGAGGACAGGCTGGACCTTTGAGCTAGACCGCATCGGTTGCAATCCTTTAGTGGGGCTTACTGGAACTCGCGAGTGAAAGTCCTGCGACCGTTCCAATTGCGATAGCTCCGCCCACCAGCAGGCCTACTTTGATTGCCAACGAGTGAGAGCGCTTTTGCTTCCCGGGTGCGATTGCAGCCCCGGTCGGTCTCGCAGCGGTCACGCCGTCCGCCTTGACATACGGGGCTGCGGCTGTGCCCACTGGCGCCGATGTCTGCTGGTCGGCGGGAGTTGATTGAGACGTGCCGGGTTGCTGCGGGTTTATAGGAGTAGATGGCGATGAAGCGGGCTGCTGACTTTGTTGATTGGCTTGTGCCCATTCTGTGCCCGGGCTGTCAGGATACTCTGACACGTTCTTGCCAGGATCGCTTCCATCCATGTCAGTTTTTGTGCTTGAATCACTCGCCGCAGGGACCGTTCCAAGCGGCGCGGTCGAGGCCAACCCCAACGGTACCGCTAACAACGCCACCAAACAGAGAGCAATAGCTCGTTCAAGTCTAAAAGTTAAGCCTTTCATTTCTTTCCTCGGAATTCGCCTCTTTTCAGTGCGCTAAATTCGGACCGCTGTTCGCAAATCACGCGGCGTACTCGGAATCGCCGTCGGGCTTACCCGTCGGTACCGGCTGCGGAACCATACTTGCGGGACGATGGTGAAAGCTTTGCACCGCTTCATCCGCACTAGCATAGATCTCAAAGAGTCTGTCGACTCCCGTGAGCCGCAGCGAGGCCTCCCCGTTAGGGGACAACGATGCGAGCCTGACATCTCCATTCCGCTTCATCGCCAATTCAAGGCAGGAAAGAAGCAAGCGGATGGTCGCGACGCTCATGCATTCTACCTTGGAGCAGTCGAGGACAAAACGTGGGCGCTCAGCATCAAGATTCACACGCAACTTGTGCAGGAAAATCCGTTCGTCGCTTATTTTTACTTTGTCAGGAACTTCATGCACTTTCACTGTACGCATTCTGAGTTTCATGGGCTAATTGTCCTCCACTGCTGAGACTCTCCCTTTGCCAATCGGTCTCTATCATGTCGTTCATTATGTTGTCTGGTCGGCTTATACCGGGAACGTTCGAGAAATCGTGTGCCGCAGATCCCGAATAAAAGAGTAGATGCGATAAACGATTTATGCCGTAGCGTGTGAGCGTGGAAAAACTGGTTTTATACCAGCAGCACCGCGTCATCTTCGGTGATAGCCCGCATAGAAAACTCAGCCGATCGATTTTTCCGTCGAGAATCGCTGCGACGAGGCGATGATTTCCGTCGAGAACCGTGAGCCGTTCCTTCTCATCTCGTCCGATGAGCAAAATCGAGCCTGGCACTGTGTTATCCCGCGTAATCCGGGCTTGGATCTCTTCGATCTTCGTCGAAAACGCCCCTCTTACCTTTTGCTCCTTTTGTGCGCGCTGAATGCGATCAATCACATGCATGATTGCGAAGCTTCCGCGAGCGATTCTTCGCCAATGTGCTCGGGGAAATACGCTGATTCGATCGAGATCGGTCATCTCGATCTTTGCTTCATACCACTCCGTATCCGCGGGAAGCTCTCTCCACAGAGACCGATATCGCAGGAAGAGCATGGCGCGGCGTACAACTGCCTCACCCTTGTTCGTCAGGTCGGGAGCAAATACAATCTCGCGCAGAGGTTCGTGGTGCTGTTGGTAGGCGGCATGCTCGAAAGCGCCTTTCAAAAATTCCGCAATCGCTTCATCTTCCGAAACCCTGCGGATTAACCGCAGAGATCTCGGCACAGCAGCAACAGCCTTCGACCTGTCTCGATGTGCGGCAACCAGGAAAGGAACAGCAACCATCGCTAGCATGGCAGCCATGAGGATGAGCTGTACCATGATGACCTGCTGCAGAGAATCATGATATTTGCAGATTCCCGCGATCAGCACGCCGCTAAATACCAGTTGCAACCAGCTGGTATTCGCAATCTTGTATGCCATCTCATACGTGATGATGACGACGCTGAGCGAATAGACAACAGTTGTTATGGCGTACAGCGCGAGAAGGTAGGGAAAGCCGAAATGTCCGGGCATCTGGAAGTGAGAGCCGAAGCACACGGTCCAGATCCAGGCCGGCGTGAAACGTAGGGCAATCGCCAAAACCGATCCGATCGACAAAACCAGAAGCAGGGACGTCGCAATTAATGAGAGATTCTTTCTATCCTCGTCGCGCGTACCCGCCACCACCGGAAGCATGCTGTTTATGACAGCAGAGGAGAACGCGAAAATCACTCGACCGACCATAGCTACAGCCGCATATAGCCCTGCCTCTCTCGATGCGAAGAAGTGCTTCACCAAAATAATGTCGCAGTTATTGATGAGCACTTGACCGGAGAAAAATACGATCGCCTGTCTCACCTCACGGAATACGTGGGCAAAGCGAACTGGGTTCGCGATTTTCGAGGCAAGACGGGGCGCGATAGCAAAATAGGAAACGGCCATTGCGGCCGCATTCGCTGCGATCACGCCTTTCACTCCGTAGCCCAAGAAAATCATGAGAACCGAGCCGCCCAGCCTCACTGCTCCTTCGAGCACAAGATTTACCGCCAGATTGCGAAATCCATAGGCGCCCTGAATGAAGCCGCGCCGCGTACCCAGCGGAATATAGAATGCCGCTCCAACTGCCAGAAAAACCACGAGCAGCGGAGATGGCAGATTGAGATAGCTCGCAATCCCCCTCTGAAAAATCAGAAGAAGGAATGCGACCACTAACCCCGCCGCCCAGGCACTGCGATGAAGATCGCGATAGACGGCGGCCTTGTTTGTGTCAACATTCTGCTGCGCAATGATCTTTGTCGAAATAATCTGGAATGAAAGAGTCAGGGCTGAGATGAGAGTGAGCAGCGTATACACTGCGGTAGCGTGCCCATATCCCTGTGGGCCCAGGAAGCGGGCGACAGCTACGTTGTAGGCTAGATTAATCCCCGTCGCCAGACTCGAACCGGAAAGCAGAACCATGCTTCCCGATACAATTCGGGACTGTAGAGACTTAAGATTGGTCGCGGGGCCCTTCAACGGCTTTCGTCTCCTGATTGTTCCATCGAGCGGTCCCTTTGCAGATGACCTTTATTCGGATGTTGTTTACTACGGAATAAACATTTGGGATGCGCGATTCGAGGCCGCGGATGCTCAGCGGTGTTGTCGGAATTAGCTGGCATCCGGTGACAACCCCGGCGGTTCCCGCAGGCGTCTAACAAAGACCGATCATGTTCGTTCGTCTCCATACCATATTGCTGTGTCTTTTTCTTTTATTTCACGGGTGCTCTGGTCCCTCTCAGCCGGTCCAATTGAAGTACAAAGCAACCGGACCTGCACCGGAGGTGCTCGCCGTATATGAAGCCTGGTTTGGACTCCATAACCACATCTCCATCAGCTACTCGTCAACGGACGCCGATGTGCTCCGCAATCAGATTCGCAAGGCAAAGGAGATGGGAATCTCCGGTTTCGTAGTCGATTGGTTTGGGGATCGCGAGCCGGCCATCGATCAGAGTTACGCGACCATGCAGAAGCTTGCCGCGCAGAACAAATTTCAGGTGGCGATGCTGTACGACGAAGCGAATCAGGAAGAAGGCGCGACCGATGAAGTAATCGCCGACTTCACCATGTTTCACGACACCTATCTGTCGCAGCACGCAGCCGGACACGATGCGTATCTCACGTACCAAGGGCGTCCGGTCATCTTCATCTTTCCGAACGGCGGCCACGCCGATTGGGATAAGGTGCGCTCCGTTGTCAACAAATGGAATCCGGCGCCGCTGCTCATTCAGGAAAATCTTCCCGGTCAATATCCCGACGCATTCGACGGATACTATCCGTGGATTAATCCCGGACCCAAAGGCTGGACTGCGGATGGCATGGGCTGGGGTTCGGAATATCTGACCGACTTTTATCAGACCATGGGCCAGAAGTATTCAGACAAGATCATTGTTGGCGGCGCCTGGGCTAAATTCGATGACAGCAAGGCTTCGTGGGGGCTGAACCGCCACATTTCGCCGCGCTGCGGCCAGACCTATCGTGACACTTTTGATTTCTGGCGGAAGTTCTATCCTGCGGACCAGATTATCCCCTTCGTGCTCATCGAAACCTGGAATGACTACGAAGAAGGATCGGCAATTGAGCCCGGCATTCCCACCTGCGACCAATCCAGCCAGCCCACACCCGATGCAGTCAGCAACGACAAGTCAGCTGCACCTGTATCGGAGAAGCAACAACCTGCACCGAAACAGTAAGCTTGCATAGATCGAGGGATCTGGATGAGAACGCTGTTTTCAACGGAGGTTGGATTTCGATCCCTGGTGCCATATCCGGATTCAGTCGCGCCGGCAAGAACCACGCCGATGAGCGTTACTCACCGGCTTATCAACTCACCCTGCTCGTTACTCACCTGCGGTGGCCTGAAAGACCCGCACCTTCCACCGTACTTCCGATGGGGTCAAAATCACCACGTATCGGACGTGCGCAGGCTTTGCGGCCAGCAGCTTGTCATGATCGAAGACCTGCTCTTGGTACTCGACCTTGTCGATCAATTGGATAGACAGTCCATCCGGCGAATAAAACACGATCTGCATATCGTGCGACTTGTCTTCATAGCGGGTATGAATTCCTGCCTTGACCTGGTCGTCGACAGCCGTCGCCAGCTTGTCGCGCGCTGTCCCCACAAAATCCTCGTCAAGGAGCGCGGCCTGGTTCTGGTCGAGTGCGGTTTGGAAGCTCTTCCACGACTGGAGATAGTCGCGAATCACCGCCGTCTCCGTCGTCCGCTCCAGGGCTCTCGATCCCTGCAACTGCGGAATCTCCACACGCACCGACGGGTTTTGCGCCGTAGCCGCTAAGGGCAAACCCAGAGCACAACACAGCAGGATCAGCTTTGGGATCGCGAACCGGCGCGTCATTGGCCGCCTCCCCATCGAATCTCGTTACCTGCTACCACACCGCTCGCAACGGAGATTTTCGCTCCGCTGTAAGCCGGCATGCTCACGCTGGCGATGCCTTTCTTGATCGGCACATCGACGGTCGATTGCGAACCTTTGAAAGTTTCGGTAAAAGTCACGATCGTTCCATCTGGGATCGGATTCCCGCTGCAATCGCGAACAGGGGCCGTTTGTACATTCAGCTTGCCCGCATCCGGGTGCGCACTGATGGTCAGGCCGCAAGGATCGCCGGGAACCTCCGTGATCACACGCTCACGTGATACGCCCTGCGCGGTGGCACTGAACTTCGCCGCTCCCTGCTTCTGGGCCGAATCCATCTCTGTCCATGCCATGCCATTGCGCGTCGTCACCGTGCGGCTCTGCGGCGCTTCGGCCAACTCCGACAGATCGAAAGATACTGGCATCGGCTTTACGATCAGGTTGTTGTAGGAATCGAAGACGTAAACTGCCCCGCTGATGCCGCTGTGCAGGCCGACGGGTACACGCGAAGGCCTGGCCAGAAAACTGAGCGTCTCCGGCTTGGCCGCCGGCAACACATCGATCTCGGCGATGCCAGTCGATGCTCCGGTAAGGATCACGAAATAATGTCCGGCGTTATAAAGATCGCCGACAGCGAACGGAACGCTCTCGCCCAACTGCACATCGCGAGCGAGCGCCTGATCTGGTCCCACAATGTAGAGCTTGCCCTGGCCGCTGCCCGTCGTTTGAATCGAGAAGGCACTGCCGGCCTCGATGCTGCGCGGAACGGTGATATTCGCGCTCTGCGCAAACGCGGTGGCGAGCGTCGCAACCAACCCGCCGATTAGCCACCTCTGGCCGGGCTTCATAGGGCCGTCCCGGCGCTGTACGCCGCCACGACCGTGCGTTCACTGTTGATCTTCCGCGCTAGATCTTCGGGAACGGGGATCCTAAAATCAACCGGAGTCTGCGGCTGCAGCGCACGGTCAATGTACTGTCCCGCAACCCACAACACCTGGCCGTCTTTGTCATAGAAGGTCGACAGCACGTGTGCGATGTTCACCGTCTGTCCGCTCTGGTTCGAGAGTTGGCCAGTGAGTGTTGCGCCTGGCGCTGGATTATACTTCTGGTTCTCCACCTCGATCACCGGATCGGCCGACGCTGCGACCAGCACGGAGATCGGCTCCATGCGAATATTGGCAACCTGCGAGAGGTCTACGTCAGGATAGTGAATGATGAACGGAGTGACTTGCTTCGGCAAGAGCGTGTGAGAGATCATGTCGAAGCTGTCTTCGCTCGCGATCACCGAACCGTTCTTCCCGATTAATGTGCCTCGTACAGTTACGAATGCTGGAACCACATCTTCGTTCAGCAGCTCACCCATTACCACCACACCCTCGGCGCGATTCACCGGGTGCATATCCACGATGCGGATATGCGGCGCTTCTACATCTTGCGCACCCCAGTCATCACCCGGTCCGCGATAGATCACATCCCAGCGCAGATAGTTCACGGGAATCACCTGCGGCGGTACGGGCTGTTCCTTCACCAGCGGCCACTCTACCGCCCAACGATCGCCGTCCTTCACCACCTTGAGGTCCCGGGTATCGCTAAACAGCCCCACAACTGTCGACCAGTGCATTTTCATCTTCATCTCCGCTTCGCTCGCTGATTGATGAAGCGGCCGCACCTCGAAATTGTTAAGCGTCGCGTAAGTGCGCAGGCTGAGTGTATCGCCGGACAGGTCGTGCATGAATTGCGCCTGAGTGAACTCGGCCTTGTTGGCCAAACTCGCATAGGCTTTGTCGAAGTTCTTAAGACGAATCTGCGTGCCAAGTTCATTCACGGCAGCTTCGGGCGTGGACGAACCACGCGAAAGACCGCTTGTCTCTCCGCCAGCATAGGCAACCGCGGTTGAGACCGGCCACACCACGCCGGCGATCAGCAGCACCACAGTGGTAGCAAAGACGCCAATTGCCAGTAGAACTCCCTTGCTCACGAGACCATCCTCCCAGGCACAGAGCTTTCATGTGTTGCAGCAGGAACCGGCGCGCTCTCCTCGAAAACTCTCCGCCGGGTCTCCGGAATCAGCACCACGAGAATTGCCAATATGCTGCTGCCGAACGGCAGCGTTCCCCACAGAATCCCCTGCCAATGCGGGGGAATCTGCGGCGCATTCATCGGTGTTGCCGGGGGCACGCCATCTTTGCCCCAAATGGTGATGGTTCCGTCATTCAGCTGATCTACCCGCCGCCAGCCGGCGAAGTAGAGCAGGGGATCGTAGTAGGAGTCGCGCACGATCACCCACTTCAGCCCATAGCGATTTGCGTGACCCAGCATCGCCCGTAGCGAGTCGAGGCCTGGATTTCCGTAGTATTTCGCGCTCGAGAGCGCTGCACCGCCATATTTTGTGAGCTCGGGCAGCATACGGGCTGAGTTCGACTCACCATCGACGCTGTTCGCGTTTGTCTCAATCGCCAGCCGCGAAAGCTTGTTGCCGAAGCCCAGTGCTATGTACCGATAGTTGTTGTGTCCGTCGCGATTCAGCCATTGCGCCACTGTGTCCACGTTGAAATTCTCGGCATCGGCAGGCTTGAACGTCGACCAGGCTACCGCTAGTCCGCAGGTTAGAGCCGCAAGCACAGCGATAGGAATCGTGGCCTTCAGTCTGAATCGATCGACTAAATGAGCTACCAACGCACCTAGGATGGGAAGGCACAGCAGTGTGGCCCAATAGCTAAAGCGTTCGAAAGTCAAGACCTCAAAGGCGCGCCCCAGCAGCAGATGTGCTACGGGCGTAGTTCCGCCCAGGCCAACGAGAAACGCGAGCCAAAAGCCGATCAGAAGTGGACGTAGCCGATGTACAGCTGAACCGCGAATGACGATGAAAGGCAAAGCCAGAATCAAAGCACCGTAAGGAACAATGAAGTAATTCATTCCCCACTGCGGACTCATGATGTAGTTGGCGCGGCTGGGATGGGGAATCGGCGTCTGTGTAACTGGATATTTGATGAGGGCAATCCAGAACGGCAGCAATACCGTCGCGATGGCAGCTCCCGCGATCACAGCAATCAAGATGGTACGAGTCACAACACTCGAGGTTGACGTGTTCTCTCCGACGCCGTTGTCGCGATCCATCAGGGCCAACGCAACGACGGGGAGCGCGAAGAACATCGAGCCGAACAATAGCGTAGCGTGATGGGCAGCGGCGGCTGCAGTGAAAAGCACAACAGCTTTCAGGAAAGATTTCACCTTCCCGTAGCGGAGCCAGTCGTAAAAATAAGGCAGCGCATTCAGATAAAGCGGTGCCGCGCATGTCGTGCCCAACTGGCCAGCGGAATATACCAGAAAGCTCTCCGACCCGAGCAGGATGCTGGCTAGCGCAGCAAACGATGCTGCGCGCGGACTAACCCATAAGAGTGAAAATCTGTAAACGCCGACGGCCAGCAAGAGGATCGCGGCGAATTGCACCGCCATGTAAGCCATATTCAGGCCAAGCACCCAGGAAATAAGCGCGACCCATTGCTGTGGCAGAGGCGGATACGTCGTCTGTGAGAATCCCGCGAACCACTTCACGTTCCAAGGATCGAACCAGTGGTGCACATAGTGGGAAGCGAAAAAAATATGGAAGTTTGTGTCGTACGACTTCAGAGGTAGCTGCATCAGCAGCAAAGGCAGATGAATCGCGACCCCGACCATCAGAATCAAGCTCAATGGCATAGGCCGTGAAGGAGTTTCAACCGGCGCAGATATCTTCAAGGCGTTTCCTCGAACCCACTTTTTGATTCGCAGCCGCCGCGACCGGTTGCCCATGAAGACTTTTTTCGCGTTTCGTAAAAACTGTTTCGCCCTTTGGGGCGCTCACAGCCAACTTCGAGAACAACTTTCGTATCAAATGCACTGGAAAACCGGCTACGACGATCAATACCTAAAAATAATCGTTGCTTGCTGTCGAAAGGTAAGTCGGTGTCTCTTCTAACTGCTCGTTTTGATTGCCTGAGAACTGCCACTGCAGTCGTGTGTGTTACGCTTGCGGCGCACAGTTTCGCGCAAACCTACCAGGTCAATCCCGTCGACGGATCTGCGAAAGCGTCGGGGCAGACAGACAAATCGCAGTCGGCGCGTGAACAGCTCGGATGGGGATCGAACATTCAGAATGCACGCCTCGCCCGGGCCGCGCAGCTTGCACTGCAGCGTGGAGATCACACCCTGGGTCTGGAGTATGCGCAGCGTGCAGCACAGGCAGCGCCAAACGATCCCCAGCTATGGTTCCTGCTTGGATATGCGGCGAGGCTGGATGGCCGCTACGGTCAATCGATCGATGCATATAAGAAAGGCCTGCAGCTGAGCCCTTCTTCTCTAGATGGGTTGTCGGGCCTGGCGCAGAGCTACACTCTGGCTGGCCGCACCGCTGAGGCCGAAAAAATGCTGAAGGAGGTGGTCGCAGCTGATCCCCGTCGCAAGAACGATCTCTATATCCTCGGCGACATCAGCCTGCGCTCGGCCAACTACAGCGAGGCGCTCGACTGGCTCAGCAAATCAGAGCGCATGGGACCCAGCGCGCAAACCGAGCTGCTGATGGCTCTGGCCTATGAGCATCTTGGAAAAAACGATGAGGCCAGCCACTATCTTCAACTTGCGCGCAGCCGCGCCCCGAATAATGCCGATGTGGAGCGGTCGCTGGCCGCGTTCTATCGCGGATCAAATGATTTTGCGAAGGCGATCGACGAGCTGAGGGCGATCAAAAATCCCAAACCTGACGTCGTCGCCGAGCTAGCTTACACTTATGGCCTCGCCGGCAAGCTCGACGATGCGGCGCGCCTTTATGTGCAAGCCGCAGACGCGCTCCCGCGCGACCTCGGGCTGCAGCTTTCCGCCGCTCAGGCTCAGGTCGGCATTGGCGCCCTCGATCATGCCAACAGCTTCCTGGAGCGCGCTGCAAAGATCGACGCTGACAACTATCGTCTGCACGCCATTCGTGCGGAGATTGCGCAGATGCAGGAGCGCGACAGCGATGCCGCGCGCGAATACGCGGCTGCGGTCGCGCACCTCCCCGCATCACCCGTGGAAGGGCCGCTCTACGGCATCCAGCTTCACATGAATCTCGAAGCGCTCTATAAAAATCTTGGCGACATCGACCATGAGCAGCAGGAGCTGCGCATAGCCCAGACCCAGATTGGCGCGCTGGACGAACGCGGGTCGGACCGTGCCGAATTTCTGCGCCTGCGGGCGCTCATCAAGATGGATGGCGGGCAGTCCGAGAGTGCGCTCGCCGACATAACCGAGTCTGTAGCATTGCACCCGCATGATTTGAATGGCCTGCAGCTGGACGGCGATCTGTTGCTCAAAATGGGTCGCACCCAGGATGCGATCCACGTCTACGGCAAGATCCTCGCCGTAGATTCCCGCAATCGCTTCGCGCTCACCTCGCTAGGATATGCATCGCGCGCTGCCGGCAACGATCACGATGCGGAAAAGTATTTCTCCTTGCTAGCCAAGGATTATCCGGCTTTATATGTTCCGTATCTCGCACTCGGCGATCTTTATACTGCGCGCGGCGAGTATAAAAAAGCCCAGACCGCATATGCGCGCGGTTATGAGCTTGCGCCACAAAACCCCTTCATGGTGGCTGGTGGCATGAATGCGGCCATTGAAGATCATGACTTCATGCTGGCCGGCACCTGGCTCCAGCGCGTCACCGAAAAGATGAATCGCGTTCCACAAGTGCAGCGCGAGCAGGAGCGTTACTATAGCTTCTCCGGTGAGACACAGCGCTCCGCCGCTATTGGTCGCGAAGTGATTCAAGCCATGCCCCGCGATCGCGATGTGGTGGTCTATCTTGGTTACGATCTGCTGCGCCTCGAACAGTACGAGGAACTGCTGGCGCTCACCACTAAGTATGCCGATATCTTTCCCAAAGAACCGGATATTCCACTGCTCGCTGGCTACGTGTATAAGCACAACGGCCAACTGGAGCAGGCTCTCCAGGAGTTTACCGCTGCACTCGACCGCGATCCGAACATCGTCACCGCGTATGTGAACCGTGGCTTTGTGCTCAACGACCTGCACCGGCCGGATCGCGCAGCCGCTGATTTCGAGCAGGCCGTCAAGCGCGAGCCGAAAAATGGTGAGGCTAACCTGGGTCTTGCGGTCGCCGACCTCAACCTCGGCCATCCGCAGGCTGCGGTCAAGCACACCCAGCTGGCAGAGGCGGAACTAGGAGATTCCGAGCTCCTCCACTTGATCAGGGCTACGGCATACGGCCGCCAGGGATTGTCCGCTAAGGCTGCTGAGGAATATCGCGCGGCTTTGAAATTCGATCCTAAAGACGGCTCGCTGTATCTCGGCCTAGCAAACATTTACATGGCCGATCGCCAATACCGTGAAGCGCTCGCGCAGCTACAGCAGGCGCAGCAGTTCCTTCCCGATGATCCTTCCATCTACGCGCTCAGTGCGCGTGCTGACGCAGAGCTGCATGATCGCGATCAGGCGCTCAAGAACATCCAGCTGGCAGAGAAATACGCGAAAGAGAAGCCGAACGATGCAAACGCATCCGATCCCGCGCGGAACAATCTGAGTGACGTATACGTTTCAACGGGCGAGACGCTCAGCACACTCGGTGATCAAAAAGGCGCAATGGTTCGCTTCAGCGAAGCCCTTCAGACACCACACAGCAATCGCGTCGATGTACGCCTGGCCATCGCCAGCCTCATGGCCCAACAGGATCGATCTGCCGACGCTGAGCGGCAGATCGCGCTTGCGCAAATGGAGGTCGAAGCCGGCGATACAGTTCCGCCAACCGGCGACCAGTACATCGAAGCCGCCAATGTTCTGCAGCAAATGCACGAGTATGAACTATCGCAATCGTACCTGCAGCGCGCAAAAGCCGCGGGCGCATCTGATGTGAACGTGCGTGTTGCCCTCGCCAACAGCTATCTCGCTCTGGGGCAGACGCAGCGCGCCGCGGCCGAACTCGCTGCTGCCAAGCAGACGGACAATAGCGAATCGAATTACCAGTATCTACTGGCCGAGGCAGCGGTCTATCAGCAGGAGCATCAGAGCACGCGCGCTCTCTCAGCCTTTGCAGAAGCGGCGACCGCCGCGGGCGAAGATCAGACCGCCGAGCAGGACCTGCTGCAGGCCGGAGCGAACGAAGGACTCAGAATCAACAACCACCTTAGCCTTCTCTCCAACCTGCTTGTACAGCCGATCTTCGAAGATAGCACCGTGTACGTGCTCGACGCCAAACTCGATAGCCCCAATGGGCCGGTACCGATCACTGATACCGCCGCGCTGCCTCCACCGCGATCTTCGATTGAGACGGACTGGACCACGGCCTTCCACTTGCACCTGGGCAACATTCCAACCACCGGTGGCTTCTTTCAAGTCCGCAATGCGCGCGGAACCATCTCCGTGCCTGCGACGGACTCGATCGTGCACCGCGACACCACTGACTACACCATCAATTACGGTATCGACCCCAGCGTTCACGTGGGCAGCAACGTACTCACGTTCAATGCCGGTGTGCAGGGAACGATCCGTCGCGATTCGCTCTCCCCGGTGGAGATGAATCAAAATCTGTTTCGAGCTTTTGCCTACGTCACCACCAGTTCCTTCTTCAACGCAGTCTCTGCCGATGGATACATCATTCATGAAGGTGGACCCTTCACGGAAAGCAACATCGACGAAAGTGCGCTGGCGGGAGCTATCAACTTCCGTGTCGGCACGCCGTGGGGACGAACCGCTCTGGTCACCGGCTGGGGAAGAAACGACCAGCAATTCAATTCGAACACGCTGGGTAATTCGGAAAACTACTACACATCCTCGTACATCGGCCTCACGCGGCGCTTCGGCTCCCACTTGAATGTGGAAGGCATTGTTGAAGACCTGCGCGCGTGGCGCATTGTTCCCTTCTCGCCTCTTCATTCAGCTATCTCTCAGGCGCTGCGTCCTGCTGGCACAGTCGATTTCTCGCTTGCTCGCAACTGGGACTTGCAGGCGAGCACTTCGTACGAAAGCACGCGGGGCTTTCACGTTTACGACATGACACAAAGCGGATTCTCACTGTCGTATACGCGGCCATTCGGAAGAGCATTTAATGAAGATACGGGTGAAGTGCATCTGAAATATCCGCTGCGCTTCGCAGCCGGTTTCCGCCAGGAGAGCTTCCTCAACTTCAGCCAGGGCAGCACGCAGCAGTTCCGGCCCTACGCGAGCGTCACGATCTTTTAGAAAAGATGACGTTTTTGTAAGAGGCTGGAGAGGTGCACGGGTAGAGCTAACCAATTTCTACGGCTCACATCCTAGAGGACATGCGGCGTGGAAACCCCCAAATTTTCCGCGCGGAATTTTGTTCGATCCGCTGTTTCGACGCAAGGTCTCGAATAGCCGCTGAGTAAAACCACGCTAAACGCGATACCCGCTTTCACCCCCGCAAACGACTGCACTTCAGGCATGCGCGCAGGGCGAACGGTTTTCGCATCATGCAAGTGTCGCGAGTTGAAAACCCGCCCATGTTTACTCAGGCAACAATTGATGATGAATTACCATCTCACGCCGTTAGTTTGATAAGTGATAACTACTGGACGCTCGTTTTCCGGCAGTTTAGAAGACAGAATTTGCAATTTTATTTTCCCCAGATGGAGCGCAATGAGAATCTGCCTAGTAACGGCATTTCCACCCAGTAAGCGATCGCTGAACGAATACTCTTTCCACATCGCGCGCGAAATTCTGCAGCACAAGGACGTGGAGCTTATCGTTCTTGGCGATGATCTCGAAGAATACGATTTTGCGCGCGAGGTGGAGGAGAACGTTGCCCAGCTTACGACGCGGCAGCGTCCTGAATTGCCGGGACTGAGAGTCATCCGCTGCTGGAAATTCGGAAGCATGCGAACGCCGATGCGTCTGCTGAATACCATTCGCCGCCTGAACCCCGATGTAGTCTGGTTCAATCTCGTCTTTTCAAGTTTTGGCTCACCTAAAAGCCCGATTGCCGCCTTTGCCGGGCTTTCGGTGCCGGCGCTCACGCGCGCGGCTGGCTTTTATACGCACATTACCCTGCATCACATCATCGAGCACGTAGATCTCTCGAACGCGAACGTTCGTGGTGAAAAGCTTTATCGCATGGGTACCAATCTGGCCACGCGCGCATTGCTTAAAGCGCACTCTGTGTCAGTGCTACTCTCCGACTATCAGCGCACACTTGCCGCAAAATATGCCGCAGAAAATATTCTTTTAGGAACACACGGAACATTCGCTAAGATCCCGACGCTTCCCGACATGAGCATGCGCGGCAACCCCGAGCATCGCATCCTGGCCTTCGGCAACTGGGGCACATACAAACGCCTGGAGACGCTGATGGAGGCTTTCCCATCCGTGTTAAAGAGCGTTCCGACCGCACGGCTTATCGTTGCCGGCGCCAATCATCCCGCGGCGGCGGGATATTGGGAATCAATTCGCGATGCCCAGCCTGCCGGTCTGCCTATCGAATTTCGCGGCTACATTCCTCAGGAAGATGTGGCGGAATTATTCCGCAGCAGTTCAGTGCTGGTAATGCCTTACGACTCCTCGACCGGCTCCAGCGGACCGGCCCACCAGGCATGCGAGTACGGAGTACCCATCGTCTGCGCGGATATTCCGGACTTCCGCTGCATGGCGATCGATGACGACATGGCCATCAGCTTCTATCGCATCGGCGACGCCACTGATCTAGCTGACAAATTGCTGGCCGTTCTTGAGTCTCCGCAGTTGCAGCAGCAGATGTCACTTCACAATTACGAGGCCAGCATTCAGATGTCCATGGCCACGGTCTCCCGCAACTACCTGCGCTGGTTTGAGCTGAATAGAGTGAAGCGCGCTCTTATGGACCAGGAAGGCGGCCTGCGCCGCAACCGCATCCGTAGACTGGCCGCGCGTCTTCGCCGCTCCATGGCGGGCTGGACGCTCGACGATGGTCTGGTCGGCGGAGCGGATATTGAATCTTCGATTGCAGCGACGACAACTCCTGTGCTGCGTCAACCTCGTTTTTTGATTGAGCAGCCGGAAGGCCCGGCATACGACGTCAATTCGGAGTTTGAAAAAGCCGGATAGGACGATTAGCCCGGGAAAATTTTGTGGGAATGCCTGACGACGCAAACGCTGCACTACGCATCGAAATGCTCGGCAGACATCGCCCGCGAAAACCGGAAGGAGAACTACATTGCGAGCTGCGTGGGGTATTTCGCGCAATCCGCTCATTGCGGTGATACTTTTTTGCCTGCCTTTGCTGTCGTTGGTCACCGGTTGCGGAACATCGGCGCAGATGGGCGCCACAGCTGTGCCCACCGTGGCGATCAGCGCAAGTCCCTCCTCGATCGCTTCAGGCGCGTCTGCAGTGCTTACCGTGACGGCAACAAATGCAATTTCGGTGACCGTTTCCGGATCCGATGGTAGCACCTACACGCTCGGCCTCAGCGGCGGAACGCAAACTGTAACCCCGACAGCGACTGTTACGTACACAGCGGCAGCCACCGGCGCGAGCAGCTCCGTAACCGCATCAGCCGTGGTCAATGTCACTGCCGCGGCTACTCCCCCGCCAACCGTGACTCTTTCCGCAAGTCCGGCCTTGATAACGGCAGGCACTTCCGCAACTCTCACGGTGACTGCAACAAACGCAACCGCGGTGACAATCACAGGAACAGATGGCAGCAGCTATTCCATGGCAACCAGCGGCGGCACGCAAACCGTGACACCATCCGTCTCCACTACTTACACGGCGACGGCAACCGGTGCGGGAGGCTCAGTAACCGCAACTGCGATGGTTACAGTTACTCCAGCAGCCCCCTCTGTTCCAACAGTCACCATTTCGGCGAATCCCGCATCCATCACCTCGGGATCATCTTCTGTATTGACCGTGGGCGCGGCCAATGCCACATCGGTCACCATCTCCGGCACGGATGGCAGCAGCTACACTCTGCAGCCGTCCGGCGGCATGCAGTCAGTGACGCCAGCCGCGACCACTACCTACACCGCAACCGCAACCGGCGCAGGAGGATCTGCTATGGCGACGGCCGCCGTCACAGTGACTCCCGCGCCCGCACCGGCGGTGACCATCACGGCGAGCCCCACCACCATCACCTCGGGATCATCTTCGAAGCTGACCGTCACGGCAACGAACGCAACCACTGTCACTATCGCCGGCTCAGACACCAGCAGCTACACGCTGCAGCCAACCGGAGGTACACAGTCCGTGAGTCCGGCCGCGACCACCATCTATACCGTAACGGCAACCGGCGCGGGTGGCTCAGCTACGGCTACAGCGACCGTAGCTGTTATTCCGGCAGCCAGCCTGCAGTCCATCAACCATGTCATCTTCATGCTGCAGGAGAACCATACTTTCGATAACTACTTCGGCATGCTGAATCCCTATCGCGTCGCAAATGGCTGGACGACGGGGGCGGATGGGAATACTTACAGCGTCGACGGCATCGACGACAAGCTGAACACCATCAGCAATCAGTCCGACTCTGGAACCTCCTACGCTCCCTTCAAATTCACCAGCACCTGCGTCGACGACATGACCTCTTCGTGGCTGGAAAGCTACGGCGACGTCAGCACCTATGACTTCAGCGCCACGCGCTCCATCCTCATGGAAGGATACGTCCACACCGCGGAAGATTACGCAAATGATTGCGCAACCAACGGCGGCACGGGATGCGCTGGAACATTCAGTCCGAACAGCCTCACCGGCCAGCAGGCGATGGGCTACTACGACGAGGGATTTCTGAATTATTACTACTACATGGCGTCGCAGTTCGCCGTTTCCGACCGCTGGTTCTCGCCGCTATCCAGCAAGAGTATTCCCAATCGCATCGCAACCTTCACCGGTGGAACGACGCAGGGCCTCGTCTTCGATCCGGGCGGCGACGATGACCTTCCTCAGCTCGATATCCCGAACATTTTCTCGGAGCTGGACGCGAACAACGTGTCGTGGAAGATCTACTACACGGTTACGCAGGCCGGCTGCCTTGAAGAGGATGACTGCCAGCAGAGTGCGAGCGATGCATATCCAGCAACTGACTTCTCATACCTGAGCTATTCGCAGCAGTATCTTTACGAAAATCCAAACGGCGATCCGTGCGCGGGCACTACGCAGCCGTCAAGCGTCGTGGGAGACACCTCTAACTCTTTCTGTATCGATCCCAATCACATCGCTCCGCTGTCGGGTTCCTACGGCTATTACACTGACCTCACCAACGGGACATTGCCGGCGTTCGCTTTCATCGAGGCTGGCTACGGGAATAACGATGAGCACCCTGGTTCGGGACAGTCCATCTTGCTGGGCCAGCAGGAGGTCGCGACAATCGTCAACTCGCTGATGACAAGCTCCTCTTGGCCGAGCTCGGTCTTCTTCCTTGCCTACGATGAAGGCGGCGGACCATATGACCACGTGCCGCCGGTGCCCGGCCACTCCAACGACTACACGGATGCCACCGTGGGCAGCATCTCATCATCGGACATTCCGGATATTTCCACTATCGCGGTGAATGCAGACAGCTACAATCCTTGCGAGCCGCCCTCCGGAACATTGGCAACTACCCACTGCGATCTGCGTGCCTCCGATCCGGGTACCTCACCGACAGATGCTGCGGCAGAGCAGGGTTTCGCAGCGCAACTCGGCTTCCGCGTGCCGAATATGATCATCTCGCCTTTCACGCGAGCCCACTACGTATCGCATACTCCGATGGATCACACGGCGGTTCTCAAGTTTGTCGAGAATCGCTTTATCGGACCCTCTGCTCATCTCACGCAACGCGATGCGGCGCAGCCGAACCTGCTCGACATATTTGACTTCGCCGGCACGCCATGGGCGACACCGCCTACACCACCGGTGCCAGTCAGCGATCCGAATGGAACTACCTGTACGCCAGCGAACTTCGCGCCACAATAAGCAGCACGAAGCCGCCAAATAGGACTTAGACCACCTCGTAGGGGCGCATCATATCGTTGTCCTCATGTTCCAGCATGTGGCAGTGATAGACATAACGGCCCTTGTATCCCTCGAAGCGAACGAGGATGGTAAGCACATCGCGCGGAATCACGATGGCGGTGTCTTTCCACCCCGCTTCGCTCGGCTCGGGAGGGCGCGCTGCGCCAACCAGCTCAAGCCTGCCCTGGATGAAAGCGCCATAGTCGAATCCCTGGCGTTCCAGAATCTGAAATTGCACCAGGTGCAGATGCATAGGGTGCGCATCGTCGGTCATGTTGATAAAACGCCATCTCTCGATTGATCCCAGTTTCGGAAATTCCACTACCGGATCGTCATAACCCTTCTCATTGATTCGCACACCGAGCGAGCGTCCCTGCGCATCCGTTCGCTCGGTCAGCACCAGGTCACGGGTTATCACGGCCTGCGCCGGATCGATACGTGGAATATCTATCGCCGGCGGCATGCTGAAGGCTTTGGCCAATCCGCCCGTACCACGACTCACGCGGAACTGCATCAGCTCATAAAGCGGAGGATGTTCTGCATGAAGCATCGTCCATCCCGGATAGGGAGAGGCCGCATTATTCGAGAGCGTGAGGGTGCGGCCAGCATATGCGGAGAAATCCACAATCAGGTCGGCACGCTCCGCTGGCGCGAGCAGCAGCTTCTTCAACGCGACCGGACTGTAAAGCAGGCCTCCATCGCTGCCAATCTGATAGAAGCCCGCCAGCGAGGGAATATCTGTAGGACGGTGCGCGAGGTTAAAAAACAGATTGAAGAATCGGGAGTTCGACGCATTGAGCAAGCGCAGCCGGTACATGCGTGGCTCTACTTCGACATATGGATAGATAGCGCCGTTTAACACGGGAAGATCGCCGAAGAATTCCGGTCCCCATACTCCAGGCGGCAGGGCTTTTCCGTCCTCGTGGGTAGGCGAATAGACAAGTTGTCCCTGGTTGTCGAGCATCCGATCCTGAAGCGCGATGGGAATCTCAAACTCGCCGGAAGGAAGGTTCATGCTCAGTTCCTGCTCGTCGCGCAGAAGGTAAAAGCCGCTCAAGCCCGCATAGACATTCAACCGTGTAATACCCACCGCGTGATCGTGATACCAAAGCGTCGCTCCCGGCTGATCGTTCGGGTAGCGATAGATCGCCGTCTGCCCCGGAGTAAACCATCTCTCCGGAAGGCCATCGCTGTCCGAAGTCGTACGCGAGCCGTGCAGATGCGGCACCGTTCGCACCGCGGGCGCCGGAGCCATGGCCCCGTGAATATGCGGATCGATCGCGAAGATGTGCTGCGCAGGAAGCGTATTTTCCCAATGAACTTCAACCGGCCTACCGCGCATCGCTTCGATGAGCGGTCCTGGATATTGTCCCTCATAACCCCACAACCGGGTTGGAGGAAGTTGTGAATGCAATTGCTTCTCAAATTCCATCATCTGCACGTGATACTGCGCTGAAGGTCCGTGAGCAGCAGCTGGTTTTATCCGCGGTAGGATAGGCAGCGGGTCAATATATCGATCAATCGTTGCAGGGGTGCGCCAGATTTTTTTAGCGTCGGACACCGCGGTTTGTCGCATTTGCGTAAGACAATCCGCGTGGCGCTTCGGGAATAGAAGCGCCGGGGTCGAAACCATGCATCGTTTTAGAAAGCGGCGTCTGTTTTCCGAGGACATCTACTCCATCGTAATCTCAGAAGCCACGTACTTTGACCCATCAAATGTGGTCGCTACTCTCACACGAGATCCTGCATGCAGATCGTTGCTGACATGAAAGTGAGCAGGGTCATAGGTGATCTGGTAGCTCTGGTCGTCGCTTGGATCGACAACCGTCAGCCGTCCAGCATGTGCATCGAGGAATGCCAGGTTGCCGTCAAAGATAAATGCCGAACCCGGCGTGGCTAGGATATCGATGTGCGTCGCGACGCCGTGGCCGCTTTTGCCGCTCGTGAACTTTACATCCAGCAAGGAGCCGCGGGTGATGTCGGATAAGTTGCCCGGCCGGCCGGCGTTTGCATGCTGTCCGACTGTCGACACGCCAATGTCAGATGGAATCCGCAGTGTGATCGCCTCTTTCGATAGCGCCGTATTCAAAGTGAGTTCGCCATTCTGAGGATTGAAGTTGATTACGCGGCCCTGCGTCTCACCTTCGGGTAGTTGCGATAGCGTGTGTATCCTGAGCGCGAAAATGGTAGTTCCATCGAGAGTTGTTTCAATCGAAGCGTGATCTACCGGGTGCAGGTCGAGCAGACGAACCCGTTTGCCATTCTCAAAAACCTGCGTGCGCTCATCGTAGAGAATCTTGATGGGCTTTCCCTTCGCGCCAAACACCTTCAGCATGAACTGGTCACGCACCGGATCGACCTTCGTAATTTCTCCACCGATGACCGTGCTCTTCCCCTTTGGAGATGGTGGAAGGCTACTCACGGCAGCCGATGCGGTAGACGGCGTAGCCGCTCCCGAGTTAGTCGCCGCGGACGGCGCAGTCGACTGAGAGGCGACGTTCGAAAGCACAAACACCATCGACAGAATAAGCATTCTTCACACTCACAATCGTTCATAGTTCGGCTCAATTAGATGTCGTTCGAAGCAGAGCGGTGGCCTCGATTTTCTCGCCATGAATTCGGCATTGAATTTGCAGGAGCCCGTAACTGTTCAGGCAACAGCGGACCCGGAACCGCATCTAAATTGACACTCGGCATCAACAGCTCGACGAGACAAAACGGCAATGCGACTCAAATTCTCCTCGCTTCTCTGGCTAGCCCTATGCGCTCTTTCTCCTTTCGCTCTGGCGCGCGATCTGAAGATTACATTTCCGGCCCACAGCGAGTTGACTCCGGTGCAGAAACTCAACCGCGAGGGTGTTGAGGCCGTTGACAAACACGATTACGAGAAGGCCGAGGGGCTTTTCTACAAAGCCTATTTATATGACCCGGCGGATCCGGTCACGCTTAACAATCTTGGTTATGTCTCCGAGTTGCAGGGTCAGCTCGATCGAGCCGGGACCTTCTACAAGCTGGCCTCCGAACAGGGATGCGATGCAGTGATCGACAGCTCGAACATCAAGCAGCTCAAGGGCAAGCCAATGATGTACGCGCTCGACACCTTAAAGAATGTCCCCATGCGCATCAATCGCATGAATGTGATGGGCATCGAGCTACTCTCACAGGATCGGGGCTTTGAAGCCGAAGCGCTGCTTCGCCAGGCGCTGGCGCTCGATCCGCACAATGCTTTCACGCTGAACAATCTCGGTGTGGCTGAGGAGAGCATCGGCGACTTCCAGAGTGCGCTCAAATATTATGACGAAGCCGCAGCGGCGAAATCAGACGAGAAGATTGTCGTAACCCTTAAAAAATCTTTTCGCGGTAAGCCAGTAAGTGAAACGGCCGCGGCCAGCGCAGACGACCTACGCAGGCGCATGGAAAAGATGGATGTTTCCCGTATACAGGCGACCATGCTGGCCATACGGGGAGTTTCAGCGGCTAACCAGAATGACTGGGCCTCCGCACGTCAGGACTTCCTTCAGGCTTACTCGCTCGACCCGCGCAGCGCCTTCGCGTTGAACAATCTTGGTTACGTTTCCGAGCATGATGGCGATATCGAGACGGCGAAGTATTACTACGAGAAAGCCAAGCGCGCATCTGACTCCGGTGCTCGCATAGGCTTGGCAACACAGTCTGATGCACAAGGTCAGCATCTTGCCACGATTGCGGAGGATAGTAACCAGAAGGTTGGCGGGGAGCTCGATGCTTATACGCAAAGCCGGCGCATTGAGCAGGGTCCAGTCGAGCTCACTCCGCGTTACGGCACTTCTGTCGACAACCCGAAGGCGGCTCCGGCCGCGCCAGCGCCGCAGCCTCCGACAGCAACGCCGGATACGGCAAATCCGCAGCCCCAGCAATAACCCGAAGGGATTCCATTTCAACTATGGCTAAACTATCCGCTCCCGGCATCTCTGACGACATGATGACCCTCCTTTCGCGTCTGCTGCTCTCCGAGAGCCCAAATGATCTTGAATCCTTCACGACAGCGGCCCTTTTGGACACCATCAATCTCGAAGAGTTCGACAGCCTCGTGACCCTGGCCCATACGAATCACGTTATCGTGCGCGGTATGGAAATCATCCACGGGCTTATGCTTTCCGCACGAAATGATCCATGTGCCGACCAGGCGGAAAAGGCGCTGGAAATCGAGCGTGCGCGAATCGCCAAGGCCATCGGGTTTTTGTACGTTATCTGCGAGACGTTCCACAAAGAAGGCCTTGATGTCACGGTGATGAAGTCCCTCGATCATTGGCCGGATTTGGGAAGCGACTTGGATCTCTACACCAACTCTGACCCTGAAATCGTCTGCGCCATGATGCAAAACAACTTCGGCGCCGAGATTGCTGCCCGTAGCTGGGGCGACCGCCTGGCAGGTAAATGGAACTTCAATATTCCCGAACTGCCGGAACCGGTTGAGATCCATATGCAGCGGCTGGGCCAGACCGGCGAGCAGATCGTGCTTGCGTCCCAATTGCCTTCGCGTTCACGCGTGGTGGAGATTGAAGGGCTGTCCTTTCGCGTGCCCTCCGCATCCGATCGCATCATGATCTCCACGCTACAGCGCATGTACAGACACTTCTACTTCAGGCTCTGTGACATCGTGGACTCCTCGTCGCTCATCGCCTCGGGCGAGCTCGACTTCGAAGACCTTCGCTATGCTGCTCAGGCAGCAGGAATATGGGAAGGCGTAGCCACGTATCTAGTGATTGTTTCCGATTATGTCCGGCAGTATCGGGGCGCAGATCTCGACCTGCCCAAATTCGTGAAAGATACTGCACGTTTTGGCGGTGATCTTGTTTACTTTGGACGCCATTTTTTACGTATCCCCATCATGCCTCAGTCGGCGGCGCTCTATCGCACCCAACTCGCCGGACTGTTGCGTAAACGCGAGCTGTACAGCAGCGCGCGGCTTGGATTGCTGCCATGGCTCGCGACTGCCGCAGCCGTGGGCCAAAAGATCACCGGCAGCGATAAAGGAATCTGGTAATCGCACGTCGATAACGTCGCGATCGTTCGTAGTTCGCATCTGTCTTGAATTCGTTGTTCATCACCCTGGGGGACCGGTCTCATCGCCGGATGAATCAATATGGGAAATGCGGTCAGGAAGTTCACCGACTCTGATCTCGAGCAAGCCTACACATCTTCTGTTCCAAATCGCGGCCTTCATCTCATCGACAAGCAAGCGGAGTGGACGGGAACGATGCCGCACGAATCGGTGTTCGGGAGTTTTGCAAGCAATCTCCGCGACACCTTCTTTCCGGCAAAGCTTCCTCCTCTGCAGCTCACTTCACAGCCAATTGCCGTGATCGATCCAATGGCCGTGAGGCGCGATCCCAAGACGCAGGCAATTTCATTCCTCACCCATGCCGCCATCATAGGCATGGTGCTATGGGCCGCGGCGCAGGCTCATTCGCACATTGTGGCGGTCAAGAAGGAAGCGATTACACCGATTACTTTCCGGCCCTTCATTCCTGTAACCGTTCCGGCTCCGAAGCCGATGGGTGGGGGCGGCGGCGGGGGTGCGCACCAGTTTGTTGAGGCCAGCAAGGGCCACTTGCCCCAGATCGCTAAGACTCAGACACTCGCACCCCAGCTTCTCATCATCGATCATCCTAAGCTCGCTGTTGCGCCTACCATCGAGATGCCGCAGCAACTGCACATCGCCGACAACAGCATGCCGAACATGGGCGTGCCGCAGTCGGCGCAGGTTGCCGTTGCCTCGCAGGGTATGGGCGGAGGCTCGGGCTTCGGCCAGGGTCTGGGAGGAGGCATTGGCGGAGGTCACGGAGCCGGAATCGGCTCAGGTAGCGGCGGAGGCTATGGGGGTGGACTAATGAGCGTGGGCGGCGGTGTGTCCGCTCCGCAGCTGATGCACTCGGTTCGTCCCGAGTTCACCGATGAAGCGCGCCAGGCAAATCTGCAGGGTGTGGTTTCGATTCAATTGATCGTCGATGCCAATGGCAATCCCGAAAATATCCAGGTAGTTCGTCACCTTGGCATGGGTCTCGACCAAAAAGCGATTGAAGCGGTTCGCCAATACAAGTTTCGCCCCGCCATGTATCAGGGACATCCGGTCCCAGTGCGGCTTGTAGTCGATGTTGACTTCCGGCTGTATTGAGAAATTCGAAAAATCGAAGCTCTCGTCAACTGAGAGCTTCGATTTTTCGCTAAGTGAGAGCTTGAGCCTCAACTCAGTTACTCCCTAAAAGAGCGGAACCCCGCCAAACAGCCGGGTTCCGCTTTTCGAACTTCTTCAGAGAAACCGTACCTTGATCAAAGAGACAAAATACCCAAGTTCCATATTGGAATTTGGCTACGAAATTTCGCCGCACAATCCCACTGATCACGCATGATCATAGAGCGATTGTCTATTGAGGTTTGGTTGCAGGTTTTTGCCCAGCTTGCGCTGTCTGTACCGCGTGCATTTGTTTAATCTCGCGCGGGTAATATCCATTGCGAGTTCTCACTGTCAGCTTTTCGTGCTTGTCGGCACCCATCGCCTCCACGTGTACCGTGCGGTAGCCGCCGATGTTTGTCGGCTTGGTCGAGTGGTAACCGAGTGTATATTGGTTGCGGATCACGCGCGCCACTTCATTCGCGATGTTGTCCACGTCGCTGAGCGAACTGGGGAAATACGCGATGCCGCCTGTCTCATTTGAGAGCTTCTCCAAATCGTCTTTGGCGCGCTCCGCCTCCTGCTTGCTTTCGGCGTCATAAAGCAGGCCGATCGAAAACACCACTGGACCACCTAATTGCTGCACACGGCGAACAGCCTGCTCCAGGTTAAGGCGAGAGGCGTTGTCCGCGCCGTCTGTGATGATCAGCAACACTTGTTTGGCGCCTTTCGAGTGCCGCGTCAGCTCATCCGCAGCCGCCACCACCGCATCATACATAGCCGTGGTCCCGCGGGCGTCATAGTGCGATAGTCCCTTCTCGAGGTCGCTGATATTCGCAGTAAACCCCTGGTCGAGGTAAGCCTTGTCTGAGAAATTGACCACAAAGGCCGCGTCGGATCGATTTGAGTGCCGGATCAGGTCCAGGGCTGCGTCATTCACCGCGCTGCGCTTGTCACGCATCGATCCGGAGTTGTCGACGAGAATACCGATGGCCACCGGCACGTCCTGATGCGAAAAGGACGCGATGGTCTGCGGATTGCCGTCCTCCCATATGCGGAAAGCTCCCTGCCCCAGGTCGCTCACCAGCCGCCCGTGTTCGTCCACAACCGTGCAGTTCAGCAGAACCTCGTCTACGTTCTCGTGCAGGGTGTAAATTGTGTTGCCGGATTCCTGCTTGGCGCTGATCGACTTTCCGTCATCTGCTGGACCATTGCCGACCGCGTCGGGTGAAGGCACCGGATCGCGGTCCACATCCTGGCTCGGTTGAATCTCGGGCCTCGTGTAATCGACGGCAGGCGCGGCAGCCGGAGCCTGCTGGGCTGCCGGAGCGGCGGCCGTAGGCGCGGCTGCCTGTGCAAACACCGATTGGGAACTGCAGAGAAGCAAGACAGAAACAATCGGAGACATGCCCCGAACTGAGCGCGAACTTACCAGAACTGTCTTAGTCATAGAGCTGTTCGAAAATCAGGACCTCACTTGCGCGTTATGACAGATCAGATGCAAGTTTTGCCTCAAAGAAACCCGAACTGCGAAGACAACCTCCTTATCCGCCATCCCGACGGCGGAAAAGATATTGATGCCGCTTGACTTTAGCTTCTATTGAACAGTGAATGTTTGAGTGGGTGAGTAGACGTTGCTGCCGCCGTTGGTATAGCCGACGACAAGAAGGGTGTGCTTCCCGGATGCGACGCTTAGGCCCTGGTTGATGTACATGTACTGAGTTTCGCCCTGCGGACTGGGGTAACTCACCGAGTACTGCTGGTTGTCGATGTAGATGGCCATGCCGGTGATAAGGCTGGTCGAGGAATAAGCCGTTGCCGCGAAGTCCACAAAGGAGCCAACCATCGCTCCCTGAGCGGGCGAGCAGATGCTTGTACCGCTGGCAGTCGGGGTACAGGACGGTGGAGGCACGGTGACCTGCACGGAGTTTGTCAGGGCGGCGCCCGTACTCTCGTAGCCAACCACAACGATGTTATGTGTCCCGCCGGCAAGCGATAGGTTGGTGGTGAAGTCGTATGTCGCAGTCTGGTCAGGATTGTCGGTGGTGTAGACGGCGTCGTTGTCCACGTAGACGCGAAGGGCAGTAATGTAGCCGGTCTTCGCCTTAGCGCCAGCGGTGATCGAGAACTGCGCTGGGTAGGTTCCTTCATTGCTCGGCTCGCAAATGGCGACGCCCGCCGCATCTGGTAAGCAGGAAGAGCCATTTGCCTCGCCCACGGTGAAGTTGCTGGATGAAGTAAACGCCTGCCCCAGGCTGTTGTAGCTCACCAGAACGAGATCGTGCGAGCCATTGCCCGCGCTGATAGATGTGGAGACAGTCTGCGACGCGGTCTGATAAATCGCCTGATTGTCCACATACACGCGGTTCAGCGTGAACTTGGGCACATTCGAGGCAGCGCTCACGATTACAGGGCTGCCGGAGGAAATGTCCGCCCCGCTGTCAGGTGTGCAGATGACGTTGGTGTTGGTCGTCGATGGCGCCACACACACGCTGCCGTTGGCCTGCGTGTTGAGGTAGACGAGCAGCGAGGTAGCCCCGGTTTTAGCGTTGGTCACCAGGGTTGCAATGTCAGGACGGCCGTCGCGGTTGAGGTCCGCTGCCAGCACGCCTTCAGGAGTGGAAGCGCTGCTTGAAGTGGTAATGGACTGCGAGAGGGTATAGCTTCCGCTTACAGTGCCGTTGTAGATGTTCAGCAGGGAAGCTGCTGGCGCGGAGGAGGTTCCTGTACTTGAGGTGTCGACGAGGTCGATCTTGCCGTCCTGGTTGAAGTCAGCCGCATCGTCCTCACCGATCGTCGTAGCGGCTGAGCCACTGTAGTTGGTGAATACGAAAGTGCCGCTGCCCGAATTGAGGCCGGTGACGAGGCTGGCGCCGCTCGTAGTGGTGTTGGTGAAGAGGAGGTCGAGCCTGCCGTCACCGTTGAGGTCGACTGCTCGGCCATTCGAGTACGAGCCGGCTACAGATTGCAGGTACGTGTAGGTGCTGTAACCCGGACTGCTGGCTGTGCCTCCCGCTGCATAGTAGATGGTGCCCTCATTGGTGGCCCCGTTCGAGGGCTGGCAAGAGGTTGTGATGACGAGGTCGTAGGTGCCGGTCTGCCTGAAGTTGCCGCCAACCAGATCGACGAAGGCGCAGTTGGTGTAGTCGGTCGTGCTGTTCGGTTGTCCAAAGGAGCCTGAGGACTGTTCCCCGGCGGTGACCTGGCCGGTGCCGTCGTTCTGAAAAACGTCGATCGAAACAGTGTTACCTGGATAAAACTCCCCGCTGGGGCCGTACTGCCCGGCTTCGTTGCCTCCGGTGATCACCGCGGAATTGCCGGTTCCATAGACATCACCGGTAGTGATCACCGAGCACTGCCCGGGGGTGGTGACGGGAGTCTGAGCGGTGAAGTTGCCATTTCCATCGTTCAGCAGAACGGTGATGGTTTCAAGATATTCGCCGGTCGGGTTTGTGCTTTGGCAGCCCACAATGTCGGGGAAGCTGTCGCCGTTCATATCCGCGACGGTCACGGCGTTGAAGGTGGTTCCGGATGCGATAGGCTGTGCTGGTCCGTAGCCGCCGTCGCCGTTGTTATAAAAAACGCTGGTCGCTCCGTCATAAGCGATAAGGTCAGGAAAACCATCGCCATTGAGATCGGCGCTGAGGAGCTTGCCGGCTTTTTGCGAGGAAGAAAGAGCGGCGGGGTAATATTCGGTGGTGAATCCAGATTGTGCGGTTGCAAACGTTGCGGAGAGAATAAGGACACTGAAAGTAACTACAGGGTACCGCATGAGGATGTCTCCAGGACCGGGGTGAGACTTACTCGAGTCGCGATAACTTAGAGAGAATGTGAGATACAAAGGTTGTGTGTCATACGCGCTTACTCTAACCGTCCGACACCGGGGCCGATATGCGCCGGAATAACTATGTTCTCTGCTGCCGATGAATTCTCAGCGCTGTAAATCAACCTTAGGTTTTCGACATCTCCTTCCCTGGCGAAATCGATTCGTGGAGCAATGCCGTGAGTGTACCGGGACAGGCGTAACGCTGTGGACCTGAGACATCCGTTACAAGCCCCTTGCGTCGGCCATGATTTCGAGTTGAGGGGTATGAAAAGACAACTATCTAGTCGTCGAGCCCGTGGGAATGTGGAAATCCCGAAGGGATTTCCAAAGAGTGTGGGAAGCGTGGGAAGCCGGTTTCTTGGCTTTCCATGCTTTCCATACTCTGATATTTCCATGGCCTGTTTTGCCCGCGACCTGGACGCAAAAACTACGTCACCTAATCCAATGCACCGCACCAACCGCGGACGCTTGTCTTGGTCGGCTGTCAATGATTCATTGGCGATCTTGCACTCGTGCTCACGGCTTCCTCTGCATCCTTCCGCTCCCATTCGCAGTGAGAAATGGCTCTTTCATTCTCGAGTTTCGACAACTTCGCGGCATATCTGTTGCGATAGCCTTAAGGTCAATCACTGACGAAGGACGTTTCAAATGCCATTTCGCTCGATTGATCCGAATGTTGTCCCAATCGAAAGGATGGAGCGCGACGCGTTGAAAGCGCCCAATGGAGAGACGCTGTTGTATCCCATCCTTGGGGATCCAATTGCTTTCGTAAAGTCGCCGCAACAGCTTACGTCTCGATTCACGGAACTGAGCCATAACGGTATTTGCTTGCCAATGCTGGTACATGATGGTGATTTGCCGGATGTCCTCGATGGGCTGGAGAAGGCCGCCAACGTGCGCGGACTTCTCATCACCATGCCGCACAAGAGGACGATGTTTGGGCACTGTGCTACCGCCTCGGAGACTTCGAAGCTCCTGCAAGTCGTCAGCGTGGTGCGCAGGAATACGGATGGCACCTGGCATGGAGATATGCTCGATGGCGTCGCTTTCGTCACAGCGATGAAGAAGCAAGGCGCCCGTCTGGAGGACGCTCATGCGCTCCAGGTGGGAGCAGGCAGTGCAGGAAGTGCCATTGCGATTGCGTTGCTGGATGCAGGAGTTCGTGAGCTCGTCCTGCACGACACAGATGAGTTGAACCTGAAAACGCTAGTTTCCTTACTCTCGGGACTGACTCGGGGGCACGTCTCCGCAGGACCGCCTGATCCTACCGGATACCATTTGGTCGTGAACGCAACACCGATGGGTCTCTCACCAGACGATCCGCTTCCCGTCGCAGCGGAGCTGCTCCGTTCGTCGATGTTTGTCGGAGATGTCATCGCGGGGCATGGCGTTACGCCTCTGCTGAAGGCGGCGCGTGAAGTGGGCTGCAAGACTTCCGATGGAGTGCAGATGGTTGAGGCCGGCATCGACCTAATGACGGATTTCTTCCTGGGGACATAGGCGAGGCCAAGTGCAACGCAGTCCCTCAGGCCCGGGTCAGCTTGCCTTGCTCTCCTGTAATCCGCCGTTGGACTTCAGAGCGCGGATATCGCGAATCGGTGGCTGGCCGAAACAGCGACTGTACTCACGGCTGAACTGGCTAATGCTCTCATAACCCACTTCGTACGCCGCGGTCGTCGCATCCAACCCGTCCATCAGCATGCGGTCACGCGCGGTTTGGAGTCGGATCATCTTCTGGTATTGAAGGGGGCTCATCGAGGTGAGAGCGCGGAACTGATGGTGAAGCGTGGAAACACCCATGCGCGCCGTCTCGGCAAGCTCTTCTAGGTGCAGCGGCTTGGAGTAATTTGCGCGCAGCCAAGCGATGGCTCTGGTCGTTCTCTGACTGAGATCGCCGCCGGTAGCGATCGCTCTCAGACGAGCGGCTTGCGGCGTTTTGAGCAGTCGGTAGATCATCTCTCGTTGCAGCAGCGGACTCAGGAACGAGATGTCTTCCGGCGTATCCAGGAGATCAAGCAGACGATGACATACGTCGAGCATTTCGATCGTAGTCTTACCTACGGACAGTCCTTGGCGATGCGTCGCGACTTTCGGCTCAGGAATGTCATCTCGCGCGAGAATCTCGCGCACAACAGGCATATCGAGCCTCAGAAACAACACAAGTAACGGCGACTTGTCGGAGGCATCGATGATCTGGCTCTGGGCCGGTACATCAATGGACGAGACAAGGAATGAGGAGGAGTCGCAAAGATACTCCGTTTCCCCGAGCAAGATACGCTTCTTGCCCTGCACAAAAATGCTCAGGCTGGGTTCATAAGACGCCCGGTAGCACGCGGTGGTTTCGGCATTGCGATAGAGCGCGAGCTGAGGAATGGCTGTCAGAGTCTCATGGCGATCTTCTGTCAGACGCTGCATTCTCTGTGCAAGATCCTGCCGTGACGATATGAAGGCTGGATCGACTTGAACAACATTTTTGACCCGATTTGGCATCAGAGCGGCTCCACACTCAGCTTAGCGCGTTTGCCGAAATCCAGCCCACCTGGACAGAATCGTGCAAACAATTGGCAGGATCAGGTAAGTAAGACTCGCCCACGATAGCTAGGGTGGTTATGAGGTATCGAGGCGGGAACGCCGACGAGAGCGAATGACGGCCCAGCGGTTCGCTCCAACAGGAAAGGAAATAGAGATATGAAGATTTCGTTTGAAGGAAAGGTCGCGCTTGTTACCGGCGCTGCATCAGGACTTGGACTTGCCACGGCGAAGGCGTTTGCCGAGGCCGGCGCTTCCGTTGCGCTCGCGGATGTAAGCAAAGAGGCTGTGGAGACTGCCGCGAAGGGGCTGACCGACAAGGGTCACAAGGCCATTGGCATTGTGTGCGATGTTTCCGATGACGCCCAGGTGGAAGGGATGGTGAAGAAGACCGTTGCGGAGTTCGGCAGGCTGGACGCCGCCTACAACAACGCGGGCATTCAGAATGTGCTGGCAGAGACGGCAGATTCTCCACGCGAGGACTTCGACCGCGTAATGGCAGTGAACCTGCGCGGTATCTGGAGCGCCATGAAGTTCGAGCTGCAGGTCATGCGCGAACAAGGCAGCGGCGCGATCGTGAACTGCTCGTCTCTCGGCGGCCTCGTTGGCGGCAACCAGCGCGGCACCTATCACGCGGCCAAGCATGGTGTCATCGGACTCACAAAGAGCGCCGCCCTGGAATATGCGACCCGCGGCATTCGTGTGAACGATGTGTGTCCTGGACTGATCCGTACACCGATGGCGGACCAAATGGAGGCCGGCGGTCAGGGTGACGCGCTGAAGGCGATGCTGGAGTATTACGTGCCCATGAAACGTGAGGGACGCCCAGAAGAGATCGCGAACACCGTGCTGTTCTTGTGCAGCGAAGCGGCGAGCTACATCACGGGTCAGTCGATCTCCGTGGATGGCGGCTTCGTGATGCGGTAGAAGCAGCCTGAAGGACATCGTGATGGAGGTGCAGTGATGCTGAAGAAACAGGAAGCGCTTGTTCTGGTGGATCGTGAACGGCGCGCCCTCCTCCGGGGTGGCCTATCGTTTTGTGTGATGGCACTCTGGCAGACCTTGCCACTCAACGCTGAGGAGAAGAAAATGTCTGAACCCGTAAAGAAAGCCCTGCCGTCCACGCTGCACAGCGATGATGTGCGTTCTGTATCCGCTGCGCTGGATGCCTACACGCAGGGACCGCTGTTGAATGGCGTCTGGAAGCGTTCGGAGCTTTCGCCCCGTGATCGCAGCGTGGTGACCGTAGCCACATTGATTGCCCGCATTCAGACGGTGGAGATGCCCTATCACTTTGCGCTCGCGCTCGAGAACGGGGTCAAGCCCGCAGAGTTGTCGGAGATCATCACGCACCTTGCTTTCTACGCTGGCTGGCCAAACGCCATGGCCGCCGTCACCGTAGCCAAGCAAACCTTTCAACAGTACGGCGTGAGCCAGGATCAGCTGCCCCCTGCGAAGGAGACGCTGCTGCCGCTATATGAAGAGGCTGAAACGCAGCGCGCTACGCGTGTTGGTGCGGACTTTGGCGCGACTTCACCCGGTCTCGTTCAGAACACGACGGACCTGCTGTTTCGCGATCTTTGGCTTCGTCCCGCGCTGGCCCCGCGTGACCGCAGTCTGGTCACAGTGAGTGCGCTGATTGCGAACGGGCAGACGGGACAGATCACCTACCATCTCGGCCGCGCAATGGATAACGGGCTTACGCAGGTTCAGGCTTCCGAGGTGCTCACGCAGATTGCGTTCTACGCAGGCTGGCCTAGCGCTTTCTCGGCGTTGCCCATCGTGAAGGAAGTCTTTGAGAAGCGCCAGAAGTAGAAACGCCGAACGCTTTCAGGAGATTGCGAGAGACCTATGCCGACGAATGACCAAAGCTTAGAGCAGGAGGATGAAGTGGAAACCAGTCGCAGGAGCTTGTTGAAGGTTGGCGCAGGCGCTGTGGCTGCCTCGCTGCTGACATCAAGCGGCGAGGCGGCTGCAGAGGCGCTGGTTGGGTCTGGTCCCTATCCGACAAGGGCGTACGGGGCTGACAGTGCAAGCTCTCCGCTCAAGGAGATTCAGATTGAGCGGCGCGCTATGGGGCCGAACGATGTTCTGCTCGACGTGCTGTACTGTGGCGTTTGTCACTCGGACATTCACACCGTGCGTGGCGAATGGGGACCCGCGCACTATACCTGCGTTCCTGGGCACGAGATCATCGGACGTGTGAAGGCGGTGGGACCCGCGGTCACCAAGTTCACGGTAGGAGACATCGGTGGAGTTGGCTGCATGGTCAACTCGTGCCGCACCTGCGAGCACTGTGAAGAGGACCTGGAACAGTATTGCCTCAAGGGTGCGACGTTTACTTACGACACGCCTGACCCAACTGCCAAAGCTGGCTTTACGCAGGGTGGCTACTCAGACAAGATCGTAGTGACCGAGCACTTCGTGATTCGCATTCCGCCGGGCGTCAATCTGGCGGCGACGGCTCCACTGCTGTGTGCGGGCATCACCACCTTCTCGCCGATGCAGTATTGGAAGCTGCGCGAAGGTCAACGGGTCGGCATCATCGGCCTGGGTGGCCTTGGGCACGTCGCGGTAAAACTGGCAGCAGCACATAAGGCTCAGGTCACGGTCTTCACCACCTCGCCCGGCAAACTGGCCGACGCGAAGCGCCTTGGCGCCAGCGACGCCGTGCTCTCCACGGATGCAGAGGCCATGAAGAGGGCGGCGGATCAGTTTGATTTGCTGATCTCGACAGTGCCCGAGACCTACGACATGGCGCCTTTCATCGAGCTGCTGAAGATGGACGGCACTTATGTAAATGTCGGTGCGATGGCCCCGCTCGAAGGCGTTCACGGGCTCCATCTTGCAAAGAGCAGACGCGCGCTTGCAGGCTCGATCATTGGCGGCATCGCGGAAACGCAGGAGGTGATCGACTTCTGCACCTCGCGCAATATCGCGGCGGATGTCCAGATGATCTCTCCTGCCGAAATCAACAGTGCATACGAACGAGTGGTGAACAAAGATGTTCGCTATCGCTTCGTCATCGACATGGGAGCGAAGGCCTAGCGGCCTTCACTCGTGCTCGTGTGTTCCAGAGGATTTATGCAGACATTGAAGCTTCCCATTCTTTTATTGCTTGCCCTGCCGGCAGCGTGGTCACAGGACGCGAAGCCCTCGCCTGCTGCCGGTGACGAGATCGTCATCAGCCGTGCGGGCACGAGGCCGATCGTGGATGGCTCGCCCAAGTTCTTCGTCGGCCGGGCCAAGGTCGAGCAGCTCTTCCCGGTGAAGACGCCTGCTCTCGTCTCGGGCGGCATCGTCACGTTTTCTCCTGGCGCACGCAGCGCATGGCATACGCATCCCTACGGACAAATCCTTGTTATTACCGCCGGTACAGGCCGCGTGCAAATGTGGGGCCACCCGATCCAGACCGTGCACGCCGGCGATGTCGTCATCATCCCCGCGCATGTCAAGCACTGGCACGGAGCTGCTCCTGATTCCTCCATGTCGCACCTCGCGATTCAGGACAACTTGAATGGCGTGGCGGTGGATTGGCTGGAGCCCGTCACAGATGCGCAATACAACGGCGGCAAGTAGCCGCCACTGCGAAAGGATCTACGAATGAGTAGCTGGCCGACGGAAAGACTTCAGAAGATCGCGTCCACCGATGATCTACATATCGCGCCATTGCGCGAGGATGGCGTCACCTATGGCACGCCCACATGGATATGGTCCGTCGTTGTTGAAGGTGAGCTATACGTGCGCGCCTACAACGGCGTGAATTCTCGTTGGTACAAAGCCGCCATGCAGCAGAATGCAGGCAGGATCACAGCAGCGGGCGAGACGGACGAGGTCGCATTTTCAGGCGTCAGTGGCGAGATCCATGAGCAGATCGATGCCGCCTACCGAACCAAGTACGCCTCCAGCCCTTATCTCAAGCCGATGATCGGTGACCGAGCACGTGCTGCCACTGTATTGGTTTCCCCCACGAGCTAGCCCTCAATCGCATTCGGAGAGTGACACATCATGATCGAGAACATGCAGAATAAGTCTCCTCAAAGCCTCACACGGCGAGAATTGATCCGCCTCGGTACGGCAGCAGCAACAATGCCCATGCTTGGCGACATTGCCGCGCTCTGCCAGGTGCCCGCATCGAGTCGTGCATCTATGGAGTGGCGTCAGTATGCAGGCGATAAAGCGAGCACGAAATATTCCTCGCTGGAGCAGATCAACGGGGACAACTTCAGCAGGCTCAAAGTGGCGTGGACGTGGCAATCGGCGGAGCAAGAGATCCTCAAAGAACACAACGTGCAGACGTGGGCGTGGGAAGCGACCCCGCTCATGATCGACGGCGTGCTCTACCTCACGACCTCGTTATCGCAAGCCGTTGCGCTCGATGCAGCCACGGGCAAGATGCTCTGGGTCTACGACCCTGAGACCTGGCGGAATGGAACACCATCGAACAACGGCTTTGTACACCGTGGCGTGTCGTACTGGGCTGATGGCAAAGATACGCGCATCGTGTATGGCACCGGCGATGGCTACCTGATCTGTCTTCATGCGGCGACTGGAAAACCCGTGGCGACGTTTGGCGACCGCGGACGCATTGACCTGACGCAGGGGCTGGGCCGTCCGGTAGAGCGGAGACTCTATGGCGTATCTTCGCCGCCCGTGATCTGCCGCGACGTCATCGTGATGGGTTCCAAGGTCAATGACGTTCCTCTGGCTGGAAGAATGCCACCGGGTGACGTGCGTGGCTTCGATGTGAGAGCAGGCAAGCTCGTCTGGACCTTCCACACCATTCCTCATAAGGGCGAGTTCGGTTATGACACGTGGAAGAACGGCTCCGCCGAGACAACGGGTTCAGCGAACCTTTGGTCCATGTTGAGTGCTGACGATGAATTGGGATACGTCTATCTCCCGCTCACGTCAGTCTCCGACGATCACTACGGCGTGAATCGCCCTGGCGATGGACTCTTCGGGGAGAGCCTGGTCTGCATCGAGGCGAGAACCGGCAAGCGCGTGTGGCATTTCCAGATGGCGCACCATGGGCTTTGGGACTACGATCTTCCGGCTGCTCCGAATCTGATCGATGTTCACGTGGATGGAAAACTGGTCAAAGCGGTCGCGCAGACCAGCAAGCAGGGCTTCCTGTACGTCTTCGACCGTGTTACGGGCAAGCCGCTATGGCCGATCGAGGAGCGCCCTGTGCCGCAGTCCACAATCCCCGGCGAGCTGACCTCGCCAACGCAGCCCTTCCCCACCAGGCCCGCGGCATTTGCCATGCAGGGAGTGACTGAAGACGAGCTCGTGGACTTCACGCCGGAGCTGCACGCGAAGGCGCTGGCGGAGTTGAAGAAGTTCAACTACGGCCCGCTCTACACACCAGAGTCGCTTCAGAAGCCAACCATTGAGTTGCCTGGCATTGCTGGCGGTGCAAGCTGGTCCGGTGCAGCTTGTGACCCGGAGACGGGCATGTGCTACGTGTCTTCCGTGACGCTGCCCTATACGGCTGAACTGGTTCCATCCAAGGTGCCACACACCGGCTACATCGGGAATATGAAGCCTGTTCCCGACCTTGAAGGCGGCATCCCTATCTGGAAGCCGCCGTATGGGCGAGTCACAACCATCAACCTCAACACTGGCGATCACAGCTGGATGAAGCCGGTCGGGGATCTAGCGCAGGAAGTCCCTGCCTTGAAGCAGTTGGGCCTGAAAGACCTTGGGAGACCCGCGCGCGGGCATCTGCTGTTGACTAAAGCCGTGCTGATCGTTGGACAGGAAGGCACAACGCAGCGCGAAGGCGGAAGTCCTTCGGATGTGCCGAAGTTCAACATCGTTACGCCAAACCTGATTGCCTTTGACAAGAACACAGGAGAGAAACTCGGCGAAGTTTCGCTACCCTTCAACGCGACCGCGGCGCCCATGACGTACATGCATGGAGGCAAGCAGTTCCTTGTGGTTGCCGTTGGTGGAGCCAACTTCCCGGCGCAGTTGGTTGCCTTCTCACTCTGATGAGCCTCTTCAGGCGGCGTTCGAAAGGATGATTCATGAAGATTCGCTGGTGTCTTATGTTGATGCTCTGTGCCTCGTGCGGCTGGTCCCAGGCTGCCGACTCGCCGCGACCGTCAAGCGGAAAGCCGCCTTCGCTGGAGATCAGCCGTGCGGGAACACGTACGTCGATGCCCGGCTCCTCGGCGAACTTAAAGAAGGAGTACTCATGCAGTACGCATACTTAGGAAGAACTGGCCTGCAAGTCAGCAGACTCGGCCTAAGCACCATGAACTTCGGCATGGTGACCGATGAAGCTACCAGCTTCGAAATCATGGATGAAGCGCTCGACAAGGGCATCATCTATTTCGATACGGCTGACGTATACGGCGGTCCCCAGAAGCCAGACATCGAAAAGGGCTACGGTGTATCGGAAGAGATTATTGGGCGCTGGTGCGCGCAAGGTGGTCGTCGTGAACACATCGTCCTCGCCACCAAGGCCTATCAGCCAATGGACTATGGCCCGAACGATCGGCACCTCTCTGCGTATCACATTCGCAAAGCCTGCGAGGACAGCCTCCACCGCCTTCAAACCGACCACATCGATCTTTACCAGATGCACCACATCGACCGCCGCACGCCTTGGGAAGAGATCTGGCAAGCAATGGAGCTTCTGGTACAGCAAGGCAAGGTGCTCTACGTTGGCAGCAGCAACTTTGCAGGATGGGACATCGCGACGGCACAGGGGGAGGCCAGGGCACGCAACTTCATGGGCTTGGTCTCCGAACAGAGTCTCTACAACCTGACCGCCCGCACGATTGAGCTTGAAGTGATTCCGGCCTGCAAGCACTATGGCCTCGGACTCGTCCCTTGGAGCCCGCTTGGCGGTGGCATGCTGGGTGGCATTCTCGAGAAGTCCAATGGCTCACGCCGTGCTCAGAAGTCTGAACAGATCGAAAAGCTGCGCCCTCAGCTGGAAGCTTATGAAGAACTCTGCAAGGAACTTGGTGAAAAGCCAGCGGATGTTGCGATGGCATGGCTCCTTCACAACCCAGCGGTGACAGCGCCAATCACCGGCCCACGTACAAAGCAGCAGCTGACCGAAGCTCTGCGAGCACTTGAAGTTCAGCTCTCGGAAGAGACACTTCAGCGCCTGGATGAAATCTGGCCGGGGCCAGGAGGCGAGGCTCCCAAAGCGTACGCTTGGTAGCGAGGAACATGCGTAGCCGAGCAGTATGGACTTCCCGGTAACGCCATCACAGTATGGAAAGGATTATATGAAGATCACAAAAGCAGGAACTACGCCCTCCGCTGTTGGACCACAGGATTGGTTCACCGGCAGCGTTCGCATCGATTCGCTCTTTGCCGCCGACGGTGGCCGACACTCCAATGGCGGCATCGTCACCTTTGAGCCCGGCGCGCGCACACGCTGGCATACGCACCCGGCAGGTCAGACCATCATCATCACGCAGGGACTCGGCTGGGTGCAGAAAGACGGGGAGTCCGTACAGGAAGTGAGACCTGGTGACGTGGTCTTCTTCGAGCCGCAGGAGAAGCACTGGCACGGAGCCTCTGCACAAGTTGGCATGAGTCACATCGCGATTACCGAAGTTGCGGATGGCAAGGCGGTCGACTGGTTAGAGCCGGTCTCCGACGTGCAATATACGAAGTAATCAATGTGTGAATGCGGGTGCAGCACTCCATCGAGTGTGAGCGCCCGCGTCTCATTTATGGGAGAGGCAGATGAAAACAAGACGTCTGATGATTACTGCCGCAGCCCTGTTCATCGGAGCGGCACTGTTGCAGCCGTTGCCGATGCGAGCCCAGAGCACGGAGCCCCGCCTGGTGAGGCTTGCCGAACTGGAAATCGATCCCGCCTTTCTTGACGCCTACAAAACCGCGTTGAAAGAAGAGATCGAGACGTCGATCCGTGTCGAGCCGGGGGTGCTCACTTTGTACGCGGTCAGTGTGAAAGACCACCCAAATCAGATCCGGCTGTTTGAAATGTATGCCAGCCCTGCGGCGTATCAAGCACATCTGCAATCAGATCATTTCAAGAAATACAAGCAAGTGACCGCAACCATGGTGAAGTCACTGCGGCTCGTCGAAACAGAACCTTTAATGCTTGGGGCGAAGTAGGTCTGGGCTATCTCGGCGCACAACCCGCCGCATGATCGGTGTCGATAAATCCGCACATCGGATGTAATTTAGCTGGCAGTTCCCGCCTGATGACAACAGCCGATGCACTCATCGACTGGCTCATAGCACTCTCCGCGCAGCTCTGAAGCGAAGCTCTTCGGAGTCGAGTTCTCCGATCTCCATGTCTCTAAAGAAAACTCTGTAGAGCCCCGGTGTGATCAACTCGACCCCCAACTCTTCAAAGCGGAATACTTCGCTTATGAAGATTCTATTCTTATGCCAACTAATGTCTCCGCTGTTGTTGACTCGCCGCAGCAGGAGCTCCTTCGGATATGTGAATTCGGACAACTTGCGCGGCAGTCGGATAGAACTGGGGATGTAGAGACTCGCAGGAACTTGGTTGTTGAGTCCCTCGTGTGGGCGCTCATTGTTGAACACATAGCGAAAGTTACAGGATTCGCTCTAGTCCGTATTTGGTGAGGAGAAGATTGAAGTCTTCCTTCTGCTCTCGGGCGCGGTTCAGAAGTCGCTGTTTGACCGATGCAGCAACATTGGTAGGTTCCGCTTGGGTCACGTTAGCGACTCCATATAGGGGCGGATAATGTTGCTCACCCGACAAACCTTCGCGGCCTTCCAAAATTCGTCCATCGTAGCCCTCTTTTCGCGGTAGGTGGCCCGAAGAGCTTGGATCGCGGTCTCAGTACCAATCTTGGATCGAAATTTGAAGCAATCCGCTACGGTTTTGGCCGGACTGTATACGCGAAGTTGTACCCCATTGAGTGGATGAATCTCGATACCAAAGTCAAAGGCCGGCTCCGAGAAGTGCGCGATTCGAACGGGCGGAAAGTCGATCTTGGGAGTCCAGGCGCCCCGCTCGATTGCAAGCCAGATCTCGGACGGATTCTCTGTCGTCAGTTCGTGATATCGGAGTGCAGAAGAGAGGCAGAGAACCCCCTGGGGTACTCGCTTTGCGAGCTCCACATAAGTCTCATTGTCAGAGATGGACGAAGTGCTATCTCGGTAGAGGCCCCGACCGATGCGCTCAATCCTTCCTGATCTAGCCAGGTTCGAGAGATGGGAGCGAGACCCCACAAAGGAAGAGAGATCCTTTGGACGTACGATCTTCCGTTTCCGAACTTCTCCTGCTATCCGATCTGCTTTCGTCACCATTGAACGATGATTGTCGAATCCTTTACATTTATCAATATCTGTAGAGGTTTTAACAAAAGCCTTTTTGCAGACATTGTCTGCAATTACCCCTGGCCGGGAATCGGCCATAGAAGCACACTGTCACAATTCAATCGGGCTGCCGCCCACGGATCAGCCCGATTACCCGATGATGAATTTGGCAGCATTTTGGCAGCAAATGCTGCCAACTATGCCGATTTTACCGATTTTACCGACTCATAAGTATTTCGCCGTCAATAACTTAGGCTGTGACCCGTATCATGGCATGGAAGAGGTCATCGGTTCGATCCCGATCAGGTCTACCAATCAACCCCTCCTTTCGTTACAAGCTCGACGACGCCATCTGACTGGCGACTGTTCGCCGTTTCTGCTCTCTGATACGCGGCGGTACGAGATACTACGCCGATTAGCTCAATTGATTGCTCGGCGGTGGAAGCGGCTCGCTCTTCGTGTCCACTCGCTCGAAGGTGAGATTTACGGATCGCGAGGTGAGCGGTCTCGTACGATGTCGAACTCCCCGCGTCACTGTAAACATATTTCCTGGCTGAAGCTCGACCGTCCTGTCATCGAGATCAATGAGCAGGCCGCCTTCCAGCGCCAGAAACGTCTCGTCGGAATCTGGGTGGCAGTGCCAATGGTAGGCCTGGGTCATGACCGAAATTCGCACCACGTGGTCATTCACCGTCGTCAGAGGGTGGTTGTCATAGCCGAGGTTCGTAGCCGATTCAGACGCAAGATTGACAATTCCTGAAGGATCAAGCGATGCCATGCCCAATGTGCTCCTTGATGCCGGTTGTGGCGAAGCCGCAACAGCAACTATTGCCTTCTCCGGCTTCGTGTGGACTTTTTCTTAGTCTGTGTCGATGCCTTTCTGCTGGTCAGAATCGCATCCATCACAACTTCGAATAGATGCTCTTCGCGTTCCGCAAAAACTTGCTGGTCGCGAAGCCAAACGAGCGAACCGATAAGCGCAAACAGGTCAGTGCCGTCGAGATCGGCCCGCACAGCTCCTTTGGCCTGAGCTCGCGCCAGAAGCCTGGTTCCCGCAGAACGCATCGCAACACACGACGCGTGGAGCGCAGAGCCGGGATCCTGGATCGCGGCCATCATTGCCGTAACAACACCTCGATAGCCGTGCGCGCCTGTAACCACTTCGTGTATCCACGAAACGAGAGCGTGTTCGGGAGAATTGGAAGTCTCGTGCTTGGCTGCGCTTGCCGCGAGTTCATCAAACCCCATACGGAGCAGAGCTTCGAGCAGCGCATCCCGGGTTGGGAAATGCCGATAAAGGGTGCCCAGCCCCACTCCTGCTTTGCGAGCAATGTCGCGCAGCGAAGCCTCCGCGCCCTCGTTGGCGATAACAACGCGCGCAACAGCGAGTAGATGCTCGTAATTCTTCTTGGCGTCGGATCGCATGGATCTAATTTGACAAGCGGAGCACTGCTCCGTATATATTTCAATATGCGGAGCTCTGCTCCGGTAAGCATACCGCATGAACGCTCGGAATTCTGCCCGACGCTCAGGCCTGGAACAAGGAGACACCATGACTACAAAAACGATGAAGGCGATTCAGCTGCATGAGTACGGCGGCCCCGAGGTGCTCCGTTACGAGAATGTGCCAATTCCCAAGCTTGAGGTAGGTGAAGTACTCGTCCGGGTTCACGCGGTGGGCATGAACCCGCCGGACTGGTATTTGCGCGAGGGGTTCAGCATGATCCCGCCGCAGTTGAGACCTCCCACTTCTCTGCCAGCCATCCCCGGGACTGACGTCTCCGGCGTTGTCGAGGCTGTCGCTGAAGGTGTGGATGGGTTCTCGATAGGAGACGCTGTCTTCGGCCTGGTCCGCTTTCCGAGTCTCGCGGAAAGCAGAGCCTACGCAGAATACGTTACCGCTCCGGCGTCAGACCTGGCCCTTAAGCCGGCCGCCTTGGATCATGTGCACGCAGGCGCGGTACCGATGGCAGCCTTGACAGCATGGCAGTATCTGATTCAGCTGGGACATGAGGAAGGTAATCCGCTTCAAACCGAAAAGCATCATCCGGTGCCTCTGAGCGGCAAGACCGTTCTTGTGAATGGCGCGGCCGGTGGTGTCGGGCACTTCGCGGTGCAGCTCGCGAAGTGGAAGGGAGCGCGCGTCATCGCCGTTGCGTCGGGTACCCACGAGACATTCCTCCGCAACCTAGGTGCGGATGAATTCATTAACTACACTAAAACCCCTCCCGAAGATGTCGCACGAGATGTCGACCTCGTTCTCGATACGGTCGGCGGCCCCACCACTCATCGTTTCCTGAGAACGCTGAAACGTGGCGGCGCTCTGTTTCCCGTATTCCTGGGCTTCTCTCAGCACGAGGAAGCCGCGAAGCTCGACATTACTGATTCCGGCACACAGGTCCGATCGAACGGAGCACAGCTCGCCGAACTCGCAAAGCTATTTGATAGCGGAACTCTTCGAGTAGGAATTGATAGCACCTTTTCTCTTGCGGATGCCCGAGGTGCACACGAACGAGCAGCCCGTGGCCATATTGAGGGCAAGATCGTACTTACCACTGCGTGAAACGCAACGGACCAATAGAAGTTCAAAAACATCCGGGCGAGTCTACTTTTCTACTTCAGAAGACTCAGGAGTGGAGGAATGATCGCAAGGAGGCGCTTCTGGCTTGCCCCGTCACGCGCTTGTACTGAGAGGCCATGAAGCGTCGCCGCAATGAGTTCCCCGACAGCATTGACGTCCAAGGTGGGGGCAACTTCGCCGTTTATAACCGCCGTCTTCAGGCGACGAATGATAACCCCTGTACGTTTGCGGCGATGTTGGGCTAACGATTCCCCAATGCCTTCATTCTCTACGGTGCAGTTCGTGGCCGAGGATACAACCATGCATCCACGCGGCTGCCCCTTTCGCGTGTAGAGCGCGATGGCATCTTCAAACATTTGCCTGAACGAGGTAACGACGTTCGCATCCTGCTCCAGGGCCCGATCGGCGAATCCTCCCTCTTCCCCTTCATAGAGAGCAATCGCTTCACGAAACAGGGATTCTTTCGAGCCAAAAGCTGCATAGATGCGCGCTGAAGCGAGGCCGAGCGAGGCGCTCAGGTCATTCATCGAGACACCCTCAAACCCGCGCTCCCAAAACAGGTCGCGCGCCTTCCTCAGCGCGATGTCTCTATCGAATTCTCTGGGACGACCAGCCATATTCTTGAATGCTTATTCAATAATAAGCCTGATCGATGTATTATTGGTCAATCGACAAAGAATACCCTAGGGGTGTTTATGCGTGCTGCAGTCATCGAAGAACTCAACAAACCGCTCGTCGTCAAGGACGTACCAGACCCCATCTGCCCGCCCGATGGCGCCATCGTGAAGGTTGCAGCGAGCGGGATCTGTCGTACAGACTGGCATCTTTGGACCGATGATTGGGCCTGGCGCGGCCTCGCGCTCCAACCTCCATTCGTCCTGGGACACGAGTTTAGTGGAACAGTCGAAGAAGTTGGCGCAGAGGTCCGAGACTGGAAGCCGGGAGACCGGGTGATCTTCCCTATGAATCCAGGTGAAGGTAGTTGTGAATGGTGCCGCAGCGGCAATCAGCACGTTTGTAACTCCGGCGCGAGGTTGGTGCCCGGCGTGTCCTATTGGGGAGCGTTCGCAGAGTACGTGATGGTGCGATACGCCGACGTAAATTTCGTGCGATTGCCCGATGAGCTTTCTTTCGTGGATTCGGCAAGCATGGCGTGCCGGTATATGGCCGCCTTTCACGGAGTCGTTGATCAGGCCCAAGTGAAAGGGGGCGAATGGGTGGTTGTGCATGGCGCCGGCGGAGGCATGGGACTTTCAGCGGTGCAGATTGCGGCAGCGATCGGTGCCCGGGTCATCGCTGTCGATATTTCCGACTCCGCATTATCGGCAGCAAAGGAAGTCGGCGCGGCCTACTCGATCAATGCCAGAGAAGAAGACGTGGTCGATGCAATCCGTACGGTCACGCACGGTGGTGCACAGGTATCGATTGACGCGCTTGGGACCGAAGAGACCTGCCAGAACTCGGTTCTAGGTCTGCGAAAGTTAGGCAGACATGTGCAGCTTGGGCACACAACCAGAAAGGAGTCCGGCTACATACCGCTGCCGATTGACGTAATCCTGCTCAATGAGCTGCGACTGCTGGGGACATTCGGCATGCAGGGTCAAAGGTTCGGCACGATGCTCAACATGTGCAAATCGGGCCTTCTGAAACCGGGCCAGGTTGTTCGCCGGCGGGTTGCGCTGCATGAGGTGACAGATGTTTTCCTGGCAATGGGAAAGTATGAAACTACGGGAGTCGTCGTTATCGACCGATTCTGAAAAGTAACACGTGGCCGTTTATCACGGAGGAAAGTTTTGTCGCTCACGAGATCAGTCCCGTCTCAGCTCCGGCGCTGAACGCCTGCCGCTGAGACGGTGTATTCCGCTCCCTGATAGTGCAGCCCCTCGAGACGCGCGTGCGGATCGAAAGCGGTCAGTTGCGGCTTTGCGCGCAAGCCATCGTAGAGTGTAGGTTCGAGGCCGAAGATCGATTCCAAAACAAGATCGGTAAATGCTCCTCCCGCGATGACGCACCAGTCTTCGATATACGGAGCATCTTCCGATGCTTTGCTTGCGGCGCCTTTGAACGGGCTCACCACGTCTTCAGTGAAATGGGCCTGCCCTATCGGGCCCTGATTTCCAGCCCGCGCCACCTCGGTGAGCCAGACAGCAATGCGCGCCGGATCGTCTACCTTAAAAAGACCCTTGGCACACTCGGCCGGCCACGCCGCGTACGCTCCCAGGCAACTGTGGTCAGGCCGAACATTCCAGGTCGCATCAGGATCGCCGGTGGCGAGAGCGCGCATCCATTTCTTCGTCGCCAGCTCTGTCCAGAAGAAGTGCGCCATCTCTTTCTTCTGTGTACCGGTCAGATCGTCGCCCATGTTATCTAGCACGGCCAGAAAATCGTAGCAATGCCGGACTTCCACGAACGTTCCATCCGGCTGTCCGCACTTCCACCAGCCCTTGCCATCTACATAGAGCAGCTCGTTGATGCGCTGCGCGAGCGCTTTGGCATCGGCGCGCAATTCGGCCGCCTGCTGCGACCGGCCTTTCTTCTCCAGAAGCTCAGCAACAAACCGCATGCTGGAAACATTTCCCGCATTCATGCCGGCCACTTCATGTATGTAGGTGCTCACCACTTCAAGCAGGTTGGAGATGCCGCCGTAGTCGGCGAGACCGCTCTTGCCTGCAAGCTTTTTCCAATACGTCGCATGGTCGAGCAGGTGGTCGAGAACCGGCTTGCTGTCGACACGTTTATCGAGCCAAGCGAAGTCGCCGGTGACGCGCAGATAATCCTGAGCGCAGCGGATGATTGCCATGTCGTTCACGGCGTACCAGGGTCCCACCGCCTCTCCGGTTATGTAATCCGTGGCGAGGTGTTGGTGCATGTCCCGCTGGAACCATATCTCGACCAGATTGCGCAGCGGCTGCGGATCGAGCAGCGACAGGCTGAAGCTGCTCAGCGCCGTATCCCAGGGAAAGCTGAGCGTCGGCAGCACGTGCCCGCTCAGCGTCAGCAGGGTTGGCCCGTAGGCCGAGTCCGGCGAGCGGCGGCGCGCTGTCAAAAGATTCTTGAGGCCATTGTGGTAAAGGTTCCAGAGCGTTTCGCTGGTGGTGTGGAGCTGCGGCAGCGACCCCGAGAAATCGCTATTGCCCGGGGTGAATACGGAATGCAGCAGCTGGTCGAAGCGCCGCTCATTCTGCTGCTCGAGATCGGCAAACTGCGATTGCAGGCGATCGTAGAGGGCATCCGAGTCCGCGGCGTTCGCGGCAATTGCGGCGGCAAAGCGGAACTCGCGCACCGCTCCTGGAGCGAGCGCCAGGTGGTATTCAAGTACGTTGCCGCCCGTCAGTTCATCCGCGCGAGGCGAGATGCCCTGCGTGCATGCGGCTTTTGACGACGCGGCAGTCCACGTCAACTTCCCTTTGCCGCCGTCCCACGACACGTGATTGTCTGCCTCTCCGGGCAGCTGCGCAAACCAGCTTGAAGCCTTCTGCGTAACGGCGGCGCGCATATCGAAGCCGAGAGTGAAGACGGCCTGGTGCGCGCCAACGTTTCGAATTTCGATCTTCTGCAGAACGGCGCGCTGTTCCGGCGGCAGAAACATACTGGCGCGGATGCGGATGCCATCCACAGTCTGCTCGCGCACCACGCAGTGCGGGAACCACTGATAAGTCACGGCCAGCGCCGCATCGTTGGCGATGGAGATGAGACGGCCGTTCATCATCAGCTCGCAAGTCGAGAGCAAGCCGGGGCTCCAGGGCGTATCCGGAATGCCGCAGCACGCATAAGGCGGAAAAGCGATCGCTGTGATGGCGGATACCGACTTGACGGCCTGCGCATACCCCCAGTCATTCATGGCGATCGGCAGGTTGAAGAGCTCCATAAAGTTACGGCTCATGCGGGTGCTGGCCAGACTGGCGAGCGATGGAATAGAGGGGAGTAATGGCCTTGCGCCAGCGAACGCTCGGGCTTGCAGAGCGACGGTCGTGGCTGCGGCGGAGGTTTTCAGGAAGGTGCGGCGATCCATCGGCTGGCAATCCTCAAGCGGGGATATTCGCAGCGAGGATCATATATGCCGTATTGTTTACCACGCAAATCGCCTACAAAAATGATCGATGTATTAAATATCGATCACAATTGCACTTCGATAAGCCGAAAAACAGCAAACGATCCTTGACAATCGAATTCCATAGGATTCACAATTCGTTCGTTTAAACATTAAACGACCATATTGGAGGTCATTTAAATGCTAATTAGAACGATATTTGTTGCTATATCATTACTATCGGTCGGATTCTCCGCTTCGACTCAAACCGAGGAACGCGGCTACCTGCCCTATCAGGGGGACTGGCTGGGAGGCGACGGAGGATCCTCGATCGACCTCGGAAATGGAAGCAGCCTGTGGCTCTTCGACGACACCTTCATCAACACCAACGGTGAGCGTTCGGGCGCATGGTTTGTCCACAACACGGTCGGCCTGACGCCGCATTCCTCGTGCCCATGGAATATCTCGTCCTGCACAGGCGCGACCTACTACTGGAACACGAATGTAACTCCAATCTTCAACGAGGATCTGGCCAACAGCGACTACTACTACTGGCCGCTGGACGGGTTCATGTACAACGGCACGCTGTACGTCGTGCTGAACCAGGTTTACAACCCAAATGGGAGCGCGTATCCGGGGAGCTCCGCCGCATACCTGGTGAAGGTGCCCAACCCCACGCAGTCTCCCTGGGATTGGAACCTGCCGGCCAGCGACTTCACGGAAATTTACTCGGGATCGGCCGTAACTCCCGGAGTTTCCATGATCGTGAATCAGGGACCGGGCGGCAATCCCTTCCCCAGCGATCCCAATGGCGCGAATTACGCTTACTTCCTGACGTACGTAGCGGCCACGAGCAGCTCGAATCCTGCCTATGAGGCTCTACTGCGTTTGCCGCTATCGGATATCGTGTCTTTCGGGAATTTAAATGTCGGAAGCGACAGCAACTGGGAGTACTTCAATAACGTCGGACAGTTTCAGAGCTGGCCGACGGGGACAACGGTGCCTCCCGGCAACATCAAGCAGCTGATCACGCCCGGCTTCACGGAGGGCACGCTGCGCTACCACTCTTCCAGCAACCAATGGATCGCGACTTATACCGACGAAAATAACGATGGCAATCCGTATCCTCCGAACGAGGCCTATTACCAGCTCGCGGGAAATATCTCCGGCAACTATGGAGGTCAGGAGAATCTGTTCGCCTTCCCGGAGATGGCCAGCGGCAATTCCTGGTACGTCGCCAACGCCACCTGTTATGCGGTGAAGGAACACACGGAGCTCGAAAATAGCAGCGCGTCTCTGGTCTTTACGTATGCATGCAACGACTCGAGCAGCGTGGTCGATTCGAATATGAATCTTTATCGTCCGGAGATTGTGGGCACAACGCTTCCCACCCAATAAGCAAGGATTAGCATTCTTGCTCGTCGCTCATACACGAACCACCTCGACACCAGCTTCCTTGAACGGCGCGATCATGTCATCGGTCGCGCCGCTGTCTGTGATCAGCGTGTTGATGGCTGATGTTTCGCAGATGCGCCAGCTGGCCACGATCGAGAGCTTCGAGTGATCGGCGACGGCGATATGGCGGCGCGACCGGTTCACCAGCATGCCATTCAATTCCGCCTCCTCCGCGTTGTGGCAGCTCGCGCCCCAGTGCGCGTCGAGGCCATCGGCGCCAATAAAAAGGGTGTGAATCAGCATGTTCCCGAAGCTTTGAATCGCACTCGACCCCACCAGGGAAAACCAGTCGCCGCGAAGATGGCCTCCCGTCACGAAGACGTTTACGTCCTTGCGCTTGGACAATTCCATCGCGATATTCACGGTGTTAGTCACCACAGTGAGGTCGGCGTTGAAGGGCAGACCGCGGATAATTTCCGCGGTTGTGGTTCCCGGCGTGACGGCGATGGTCTCGCCCGGCTTGACCAGCGCGGCAGCGGCGCGGCCGATGCGGCGTTTCTCATCCGCGAAGTGCTCGACCTGCGCCATGAACGAGCGATCGTTCTTGAAAGGCTCATAGAACATGGGATGGCCCGACACGGCTCCGCCATGGGTGCGATTGAGCAGACCCTGTTTCTCGAGTGTGTCCAGATCGCGGCGGATGGTAACGACGGAGACGTTGAGGCTCGCGCTCAAGTCTTCGACAGAGATGGTTCCGTTCTCCTGCAGCGACTTCAGGATTTCCTGAAAGCGCCGTCTTTGTTTATCACCACCCTGCGCCGCAGATTCGCCGGCGCCTGCAACCGCTTCGCGTCTTGTGATCGCTGACCTTGCCATTGCACCCTTTTCCAGTTCCGTTTCGATTATCGCCGGAGGTCATTCGTTTCGAAAGGCGATTAGAAAATGTATACCTCACAGGACACGCATGTGAAAATGAGCGAAATAGATAAAATAGAAAATAATTTTGACCGTAATAACCCTCTTGGTGCTATATTTCGTCACATGCCGGGATGCATCTGCAAATTGCTTTCGCTGGGACTTTTGGGATTTGTAGCCACCCCCCTGGCAACAGCACAGGCAGGCGAGGCTCCCGCGGCTCCAAATTCCGCAGCCCGTTCCATCTCGTTCTACCCTTACCGGGGCCCCTGGCA
>Ga0153933_1000042_pt1 | contig 74466 bp, 57 predicted proteins | sample TSNJ017MetaG_FD_102275 | JGI IMG/M metagenome (GOLD analysis project Ga0153933, IMG submission 102275) | Attine ant fungus gardens microbial communities from New Jersey, USA - TSNJ017 MetaG | ecosystem: Host-associated > Fungi > Mycelium > Unclassified | place: USA: New Jersey, Wharton State...
ACGAAGTCGACGGTTTAGCCATGCTGCAACCCCTCCATCGCGTCCTTCGCGGCGGCGATCACCAGGTCGGGCTTCGTGGCAAGCAGATCCTGGGGACGCCGGTCGCCCATGAAGCTGTTCAAGCCCGCAAACCAAAAGGCGAGGCCCCAGCTACTCTTTGTATCCTGAAATACGTCGAGGACGGCCCCTACTGCGGAATAAGGTTTGTAGCTCCTCTCCGGATTGAGCGCGAACGATGGAAAGTAGTCGACCCCGTCCTTCTCGACGGCGAAGATTGACTTATCGCGCTTCCATTTGCTTGTCTGGGCGCTCGGATTGGTTTCGCTATAGCCGGCTAGCTTTGCAATCTCGGCCGCGCGGAGGTAGTCGCCGCTATCCAGAATCGTAGATTTTGCCTCAGCCTGCATGCGTGCCTGGATCAGCGTAGAGCGGGACGGGCCCATCTCCGGTAGTAGGGCCTCGACAACCTTGGAGATCTTTTCCTGCTGCCGTAACCGGATGAGTTGCGGCAGAATTTCGCCAACCCGCCGATAAACCTCTTCGGCCGCGGCAAGTTCATGTTCGCTCTCAAAGGTGATGGCGAGCGCGCGCCGGCTAGACGTCTGTTTGAGGAAGGCGCTGATATCTTTGATCTCGCCCACCATCACCCGAGGCAGTACGGATTGATAGCCAGAGATTCTGGGTTCAGCGATGGGGGATGCGGTCCTCCGTTTGGTGGCCACTGTTTTGCTCCTCGCATTCAGAATATCAGAAAATGGTAAATATGGTTAGACTGATTTTGCAATAACCCTATTTACCGCTAGATGGGTTGAGGGGATCCCAGCCGTCTCCCGGATGCGGTTTTGAGATGAGCAGCTTTTGCCAGATCTGATCGGCGACGGAGAGATTCATGCTGGTTCGTAGCAGTTCAAGGGTCTCGGCTTCACTTAAAACGACGGCGAAAAATGGCTCGCCAATACAGAGTTCAGTCGCGGACCGCAATTTCTAAGTTTGATGGCGGGGCGCGCCGCGTTCTTGGATCTCGATGTTCGGTTGATAGGCACATCGAGAAGGAACAGCCATCGCGGAAGCAAGCCCGGCAATACTGTTTAATCGCGGGATTGGATTTTCGCTCTGTCAACCTTGATCTCCGACAAGTTCGAGCGAAGTGCGACCATCCGCAGTGTTCCGTTCAACTCGGCAAGCTGCCGCTGGGCTTGTCTCCAAAGAGGCTGGCCTGCCCCTGGAAGACGGTCAGTATTCAATACGCTTCTAAGATTGTGCTATTCCGGTCTCGACGACGGTAAGTCGACAACTTTGTAGTCTGTGGGAATCACAAAAAGCACGGGATCGGGACCCGCCCGACTTATGTTCTTAATTTTAATGGTATATGCCCTGTAAGGGCCGGAACGATCGACGGCACCGATCAGCTTTAGATCATCGGAGTACCACTGCTCGACCGTCGTTGCGAGGCGTGGCTCATCTTCCGCGGTCGTTATGATCCGTGTACCTTCAAATTCGATGCCCTCGATCTTGTGCTTTCCCGCGGCCTCCGTCCTGAGCTTCCATTGATGTGGCGATTCCTGCCCATCAGCGGCATCATGGAGAGCAAACTTGGCCTCGGCCGAAACCGGAAAAATCTTCTATATGCAATTTTTGCGGCGTCCAGGAGGATGACACGATGTCCAGCGACTGGGTCGGTCACAGATACGGAAGACGTCAAAAGATGACCGGATCCGTCCCGAGTCTCCGATTCTATCCGCACTCTTCCGGCGGAATCACGATAGGCTCGACACGTGACCACGAATTCGACGGAAGTAGTGCCGTCAGCTCGCTTACGCGAGTGCTCTTCGGTCTGCTCAAGCGAAATGGGAATTCTGGGATGTGGAAGTAGGAGTAGTTGAGCACTTGAGGCAACCGAGGTGTCGCCACTCTGCCCTGATGTCAAGACTGGGACCATGATAGCTCCGAGCACGAAGGCAAGGACTCTTCCAGTCTTTGCGTGGTAACTTTGATGCATACTTCCCCACGACGCTTCAAAATCACGGCCGGTAGGTCTTCTCCTAGATACCTCCTGACATCTTTGTTAGTCTCCGCAGCACTCATCATGGCGGCGGCCGCTTGATCTGTGGCGTTTTCATCTAACAATTTTTCAAGAGTTCGTTGATATTCAGCTCCTCTTGTTTGGGCATCTATAACCTTTGCATTCCATGCAAAATAACTAACTAACACGATAGCAATTAGCTTGGTCATCTTTTCATCCTCAGAAGTTTGTCGACGCTGATCGGTCATGACATCGCTAAGGGGAATGATGGGGATCTTATGATGGAAAGAATTCTACTCCTGTAGAGGTGCTGTCCGCTCATCCGAAGGGTGAGTTTTTGATCAAGACTATGCCGAGTACTACTACCATGGTGCGCAAGCTCGAATTGATGGTGCGCCTTTAGATCCGGCATGGCCGAAGTGCTCGCAGGACGGACGGCAGGATATAGACAGCGAGATAGCGACGAACGGTTTCCCGCCAACGCACATCCAACAATCGAATACGCGGTAAATAGATTTCGTAGGATTTCAATCTCTTCGAAGGAAAGTTTCGAGTGCGTTCACGTATCAACACTTCGAGATTCTCCATTTCTGCCGTGAAAGCAGTTAGTTCTTGAGCCGAAAGATCGATGTATTTCGCTAATAATTTTTTGTTAGTGTGACCGATCAATATCGATCTCCTGTCTTAGAGATAGAAAAGATGCAGTAGCAACTCGCTAAGCTTCCTTTGGAGTTCATGAAGCTGATAGCTCGCGGAGGACGAGGTACTATCACATGGCCCGCGCTTCCAAGAAGATACCAAGCCACCCTCCGCGCGAGGCCCGATTTCGCCATCTTGTGGATTCGATCGAGGACTACGCGATCTACATGCTGGACCGGCAGGGACATGTCGCAACCTGGAATCGAGGCGCCCAGAAGAACAAAGGCTATACAGCTGCGCAGATTCTGGGCCAACATTTCAGGATGTTTTTCACGCCGGAGGAGAAAGCAGATAGAGTGCCGGAGGCGCGGCTCGCGGAGGCCGAGCAGAATGGCCGGTCGGTAGGAGAGGGATGGCGCGTCCGCAAGAATGGGGAAAGGTTCTGGGCCAGCTTTGTGATCACGGCGATGCGTGATCAACGAGGGGAGCTTGTTGGGTTTGCTAAGGTCACCCGGGATTTGAGCGAACGGAAGCGCTTTGAAGACGAGATGCGCGAGATGGAGCGCAATCTACGGCTCGAACGCGATCGTCTGACCGCAGCTGCGGAAACTAGTCTGGACGCACTTTGGATCTGCGAAGCGATTCGGGACGCGTCAGGCAAAATTGAAGACTTCGGTTATGCCTTTATGAACAGCAACGTGGAGAAGATCGTTGCGATACCGCGCGCCACCTTGATGCAGGGAACGATGAATACCATGCTGCCGCTAAATCGCAGCATGGGATTCTTTGATCGCTACTGCGAAGTCGTAGAAACGGGCCATCCAATGGTCTGTGAAGTACCGATCCACGACAAAGACGTCCATAGCTCGTGGATTCATGTGCAGGCAGTGAAGGTCGGCGACGGGGTGGCCGTCACGGTATCGGATATTACTGAACGCAAGGAGAAGGATCTGCGACTGGCGCGATCAGCGGAGTTTCTGCAATCGATCCTGGCCAGCTCGCCATTTGCGACGATTGTGACGGATCTCGACGGAACGATTACTTCGGTGAATCCTGCAGCAGAGCGGATGTTGTGGTATCGGAAAGAGGAACTGATAGGCCTGGAAAGCCCGCTGATCTTACTGGATCAGCGGGGATTGATGGAGCGGGCACATGCGCTCTCAGGTGAACTGCATGTCAAAATCAAGCCGGGGCCGGATGTGCTGACGGCCAAGCCAAAGCGCGGATTGATAGAGGAATCCGAGTGGCAAATGGTGCGGAGGGATGGTTCAAAATTCGACGCGCAGATCACGGTGAGCGCTCTTACGGGGCAGAACGCGGAATCGGTTGGATTTGTTTTAATCGCGCACGACATCTCCGAGCGAAAACGGCGCGAGGAGTATATCTCTCATCTGGCTCATCATGATTCGCTGACGGGTTTGCCGACGCGGATTCTGCTGCATGACCGGTTAAAGGTGGCACTGGCGCACGCTGATCGTTACGGCGGGAAGGTGACATTGCTGATGGTGGATCTGGACAATTTCAAGCGCGTCAACGACCTGATGGGCCATCACGTGGGGGATGAGTTGCTGAGCATGGTGGCTCAGCGACTGAAGAAGTCGGTCCGGGCATCAGATACGGTTGCCAGAATGGGCGGGGATGAATTTGTGGTGCTGCTGGATAACAGCCAGTCAGCCGAAGATGTGGTGAAGATTGCGAACAAGATTGTGGATGATGTCTCCACGCCTTTTTCGGTGCGTGGCAATCTATGCTCTCCGACGGTCAGCGTGGGGATCTGCACATATCCGGATCATGGTCAAACGGCGGAATTGTTACTACGCAATGCGGACATTGCGATGTACGATGCAAAGGCTGCGGGCCGCAACGGGCACAAGGTCTTCGATCAGGCGCTGGAGGCGGCCACCCGCCGTTCACGAGAGCTCGAGGCGAATCTCAGAAACGCGCTCGCATTCAATGAATTCGAACTCGTGTACCAGCCGCAGGTCGCGCTCAAGACCGGATTGGTATGTGGAATTGAGGCGCTGCTACGCTGGCGGTCTAAAAAACTGGGAGAGGTGATGCCGAGTGACTTTATTCCTCTTGCCGAAGAGAGCGGTTTGATCGTACCCATTGGGGAGTGGGTTCTGCGGACGGCGTGCCGCGAAGGCTTTGAGTTACAACGGCAGCTGGAACGGCAGCTGACGATCGCGGTGAACGTCTCACCGCGCCAGTTTCAATCAAGCGTACTGCCGCAAGTAATTAAGCTCGCGCTGGACGAGTCGAATCTACCGCCATCGTCGCTGGAGCTTGAGGTCACAGAAAATATCCTGATCGGCGACTCGCAACCACAGCTGGCTACTCTTGAGCAAATCCGTTCGTTTGGCGTGAAGGTCTCGATTGACGACTTTGGGACCGGTTTCTCGAGCATGTCGTATATTCTTCGTTTCCGCGTGGACCAGATTAAGATCGATCAGTCGTTTGTGAGGGAGATGACGAGTGTGCCTGAGAATCGTGCAGTAACGTTTGCCGTGATTGCGATGGCAAAGAGTCTAAAGATTCCTGTCATCGCGGAGGGAGTTGAGACGGAGCGGCACCGCGATCTCCTTTTCGCAAAAGGATGCCAGGCAGCGCAGGGATACTTTTATGCCAAGCCTGTTCCTTTCCGGGAACTGTCCGCGATGATTGAGGAGATTGAGCGTCTGGGCGTTTCACGCGGAGAGATCACTGAACTTTCCAAATCGAATCGAACGGCGCGCTCCCCGCGAGTGCAATAGTGCATTTGCGCAATTTCCGTGGTTTTTTGCACGGTGCAAGATGACATTTTCTTAAGCCCTTAAAGAGTATGGGCCATACGCTTCATAGTCGGTCGCTAAGTCGTGCGGGCGATAATACTACGTCGGATTGGCCCACAAATACTAGATCTCACCGATACTATCGGCAAGCTTCCAAGATTAGTAAATCCTTCTGCAACACATAAACCACGAAAGCAGAGAAATACGACACTGAACAAGATAATTCTCGCCGACAATCAGGCAGTTTTTCGCACCGGAATGATAGAGGTGTTCGCGCATCACGATGACCTACGCATTATCGCTCAGTGCTCACGACGGGAGCGGCTATACGATCTAGTCGATAGGTTTCCAGGAACCCTGCTGCTGTTCGCATCTGAGTTGAAAGTCGATTTACAGGTGCTAACGCGCAAGTTGGACTTGGCGGGAAGCCGTGCGAGCGTCATCCTCGAAAATGATGAGCAACCTCACTCGTTCCAGTCATCTGCCATACATGGGATCATTTATCGCAGCGCGGCGGGAGCCACATTGATCGACTGTCTTCGACGCGTGGCGAATGGGGAACACTTCCAGCAAACTCCTGAAATCCGTATCGAGACTCAAGAGAGGAATTCCGTGGCCGCGCATATACACAACAGACTCACTCCAAAAGAAATGAAAATCATTGCACTGCTTATGCAGGGTTGCAAAAACAAGGAGATAAGCGTCCGTCTCGGCACGAAGGAGCAGGCCGTTAAGAATTATCTGCGCCGTATATTCGATAAAACTGGTGTTTCTGATCGTCTTGAGCTCGCCTTGTTCGCCCTTCAGCATAGAAACCTGTTAGCGGCTGCTTCTGGGGCGACCGATCTGATCCCGCGGACCAGTTGAATCTTGCGATTGGAAACTTCTGATCCAACTCAGCAAACATCAAGGGCGGAGAAATGATTTACTTGCCCGATAAGCGCACGGCATTTGTCATTCGACTCTCCGTGTTCAGAAGATCGGATAAAAGCAAATCCTCCATCGGTCGTTTGCACCGATCCGAAGGGTTGCCCGTTGCACCGGCAAGCAATCTTGAATTCGTTCATACTGCTCGGCAGTAATCTCCGATATGGCCAGTTTTCGCCAGGCCCATCAAGATTTGGGATTAATCTTGGGTGTCTCAGGTCTAAAGTTAATCCAAATCATCCTATCAATACCATGGCCTTCGCAGCAGATCACCCCACCTTGGGAGATACTGGAATTTCCGCAACAAACTGCTTGGCGATCGGTGTGTCACGCAATAGAGCTGTCAGCTTCGATATCGCGAGACGTCGAGTTCCGAGCTTCAGCGCCGATCTTGCAGTGACCACCTCAGCCACAGATTTACTAAGGGCTTCGGGAATTCACGAAGATTCGTAACTTTGCAGAACCTTATCCCCTTTAAAACCAATGGAGTGCGATTGGTGGGTGAATTGCCTCAAGTCACAACAGCTGAAATGTCGCGGTTGAACTACGAAGTAAAGACATCAGAGCTCGACTGGGCAGGAGCAGCGGGTAAATATCGCGGGCAATGAAAGAACCATGGCCAATGTCGAGACTGGGTACACAAACTTGTGAATACAACGATTCTTGGGAAATCCGCCTCACCTTTGTCGACGAAAAGCTACACAGGTTTACCTTCATCGGGAGTGGAAAGTGGGCGACGGAGAACGAACAGATGTGCCACTGGTCAGCAATACCCGAGTTTCCGATACAGAAGTGTGGAAGCTTCATTGCCGCGCGCTTCGACAGAGATACTTCCACGATTCTTTCCGTGAAGCAGGTCTCAGCACGGACCTGTGAGATACTTCTGGGCCAATCGATCGAGTCCCTTATCAGTAACGGTCGTAGATCGATTACCCACTCATTTGTTCCATCGAGACGCTCCGGATTGTTCTCAACGAACGGCAAAAAGCTTTCGACACCAAGCCTTGTATTAACTCATCTTCGAATGTTATACCATTCCGTCTGTAACTTGTTCGTTAGCTTGGAAAGCAACAACTATCAAGACGCAAAAGCTAACTCTATTCTGAACGTGATCCGCAGCCTTCCGCGAACGACTGGGTTAAGTCCATGGAATGTTCCGCGGGGAAACGAGAGCTCGCTTGCACCGCAGGCTGTCTGCTTCACCCTCTATTCCATGGCTTTTCGGTGCTCACAGCCACCAACACGCTCTAGCAGTTGAGTATCTATGCGCAGACGGAACTGGGGGACGTCATTCTCGGAGACAACGTTCTGTTTACGAGACGCTCGAGATTGTACAACCGACGCGGGATGCTGGTGCAAGTGTCACCGAGGTTGAAACGGGCGCGGTGATCGCCACTTCCTGACGAGGCTATGCCCTTGTCTTCTGGCTCGCTGGCCCCACTTCAACCTATCGCGACAGTTCTGACACCTCCTCTGGCGTGTGTCGCTTTTCGCCGTTCCAAGCTCCTTTTCATTTCGTCAACCTCTATGATTTCAACCCGCACAAATCAAGCCCGGCAGACCAGGTCATCGTTGGTCTCATCGTCGGATTCATTACGGGAGTGCACATGCGGGGCAAAGGATTCGGTGTCCTAGCGGCATTGTCGGTTCGCATACACGGAGCTATCATCGGAGGCTGCGTTACGCGTTCACTGGCTGTGGCAAACGAAGGCCGATCACTGCATACCATCGGCGTTGCCGTCATCGGAGCCATATTCTGACTCTGCTGCGGCGTCTCCTCAATGGAGTTGGACTAAAAATGCATAGCAGTACACATCGAGTTTGAGTACTGCGCGGACGTGGTAGTTCCTGCACGAGAGTAACTTTTCATTGCTTCGCCAACAGTCATTCTGAGATAAAAGAAAGAGCTCACGTGCTAAGTTGAGACAGTTCCATCCCCCGAATTTCACAATGCAAGAGGAGCTTAAACGCGTTAAGGCCGTCCAAGCAGAAAGACGCATTGACTGTTACGAGTTCCTGATGTGGTACCTGTCTTGGTCATCGGAAGAAGATTGCCCCTAAAATGCCCTACGCCTTGTAGGGTATCCCTCCTCGAGGCAGCGCCCGCATGTCTTTATCTCTTCCTAGCCCAATATTGGCGGCCTCTATAACGATCGCGTTGGTGCTGACGCTGTTCATTGTCATCGGATAATCGGCTCGGGTTGAAGGCCACATGGTAGAAGGATGTACTAGGCACAATGCAAGTTTCTGGCAAATGCGATAATGCGGCAGCGGCGTTGATGATCGATGATCGCGAGTCCCGGCTATTCAAGCGGCTCGTTCGCATGAATAAGGTAAGGACCGTCCTTCTGCTCACGGCGATCACGATTCTAGGATCTGAGGCAATGACTGCGACGCTGATGCTCTCTTTTTCTGCGCCGAAAAGCTGGGTTATGATCGGTCTTGCAATCTCGACGGTGTGCCCCCTCACCGTCGCGCCGCCAGTAATCATATTCTTACTGCGAACGGTATATCGCCTCGAACGGTCACGAGAGCTGATTGCAGAACTCGCGATGACTGACACGTTAACGGGCAGCTACAATCGCAGATATTTCATGTTGCAGGCACAGTCAGAATTTGACAAGGCTCAACGCCATAATTTGCCTCTATCCATAATCATGCTTGATGCCGACCGTTTCAAATCTCTAAATGACACCTATGGGCATAATGTCGGCGATGAGGTACTGCAGAAACTCAGCGCCGCATGCAGGAAGAACTTACGAGCGTCTGATGTATTCGCGCGCTATGGCGGGGAGGAGTTCATCGTTCTGCTGCCATTAACCGATGGCCCCGCGGCACATAATCTCGCGGAGAGGATTCGCTGCGAAGTCGCGGAAATGTGCATTTATTGTGGCGAGGTTCTTCTACCTGTGACGATCAGCCTGGGAGTTGCCGAGCGTCTACCCTCAACGGCATCGATCAATGAGATGCTCAAGGAGGCTGATCGTTGCCTCTACGAAGCGAAGAAGAACGGCCGAAACCGCGTGGCGAGAGGGAAGGTTGAGCCCGACCAAGCATAAAAATGACTTCTGTATTTCACACCATACGGAAGTGGTTTTCCTTGATCTGAGCGGGGGGGATCAGATGAGGTTGAGGCTTTCCGAAGAACCATCCCTGACCAAGGTGACAGCCGATGTCCAGCGCCAGTGCACATTGTTCCCTCGTTTCCAGCCCTTCAGCAACCAGCTTCATGCCACGATCTCTTAATGGCCGCAGCACGCTTTGGAGCACGCTACGGAGAGCAAGATCAGATTCGATGGCGCGCATCAGACTGATATCAAGCTTGATCGTATTCGTATTGAACTGAGTGAGCACGGCCAGATTCGAGTAGCCGGTACCGAAGTCATCGATGGCCAAAGAGATTCCTTCGGCCTGCAATAGATCCAGTTCGCCGTGCGGGTCTTCCATCATCGAGCGTTCTGTCAGCTCCAGACAGATGGCCGCGGGCGGTATGTTGTGGTCCGAAAGCGTGTGCAGAATCCGCTGTGCCAGCCCCGGCTTTTCCAATGACCGCGCGCTAACATTCAGTGACATGCGGTAGCCATTGCTGTCCAGGTCCGAGGCGGTGCCGAGTATCTGGCAAGCAGTGTTCAGAACCCAATCGCTGATGTCTTCAATCACTTCACTAGACTCAGCTAAAGGAATGAACTCGCTGGGAGAGATTGAGCCTAATTCGGGATTATCCCACCGCAATAGGGCTTCGTAGCAAACGAGATTGTGGGTCGACAAGTCAACTATTGGCTGGTAGAGAAGTGTAAGTTCGTTTCGCTCGATTGCGCCACGGAGCAGATTCAGCAGCTTGAACCGGCGCTCGTTGTTCGCCGCAATCTTTGCATCGTAGCGAGCGATGCCGCCCTTCCCGTGCGTCTGGGCTACCGATGCGGCCGACTCGGCCTCCTTTAATAGTGTCTCAAACGGAGAGTACTCTTCTCCATCTGCGATGCCGATATCGAAGGCTGGCGCGATTCCTTTGGTAAGGAATGATGGTATCTGCCGCAGGGAGTTCACAACTCGGCGGGCAACCTGATCGATCGATTCCGAATCCTGATCTGATCTTCGCGCCAGCAACGCAAACTGGTCGACTTGGATGCGTGCAAGCGTTCCATCATTCTGCGTCGCAGCCTCAAGGCTAGCCGCGCTATTGGCCACCAGTTCATCTCTTACCGGATGGCCCCACAGCTGTCCAATTTCCCGTAACTCACGCAGGCGCACAAGAATCAGAGCCAGACCTGCGTTCGTCGTCGCCGCAAGACGTTTGTATTCTTCTTCGAGGCCAATAGCGTTCAACAGCCCTGTCGATGTGTCATGCGACGCCAGATGGAGGATGCGGTCATTCGATGCTTCCAGCGCTCGCACCGCCAGGAAGGCGCGCAGCACAATCAACAGAAACATCGCCCCCAGAACCACGGCGGCGGCCAGCGGCGTGGGGCGGGGTCCACGCGCGGTCCATGCCATCAGCCGGTACAGCGTCAGAAGGAAGGCCGAGATCATCAGGGCCAGACGCGGCGCGCCCCACGATCTGGGTGGCCTTCCTTCTGTCAAATCAACGTTACGCATAGATGGCAGCAGCGCGGCGATTCCGATCAGTCCGATAAAGCTCAGGCTGATCGGAATAAAGGTCCGCGTCCGGGTCATGGTGAACATTCCCAGTCGTGCCATCAGTGCCGAGAGGTCGGCCACCGCAACAATCGAAAACGCGGCAAGGAGAAGCGTCAGCGATCCGTTGCGCTCATTCACGCTGGTAAATGCGAGGAGCAATATAAGCGCGACCAGAACAGTATCGATCAGCGGAAATACCAAGCCTGCGAAAATAGCGTCCGTGGAGAGCCCTCCTCTTTCCGCGACAGGTATGCCCAGATAGCTAAAGAACACGAAGGTTGTGCCTAAACAGATAACGGCTACATCGATCCACAGGGTGCGATCACGGGCTGCTGCACGGCGGCGAACCAGGTAAGCCGCTATCACGATGTAGCTCAATGTACCAACGGCGGAGTCTACCTGCCACCATGTCCAGTTGGTAATGTAGAAATTGCGTATCGGGGAAAAGAGGAACGACCAGAGAAAACGCGCCCCGAGAAGCCACCACACAAAACGATTCTGTGGACGGTAACGCAGCACGCCGCGCACGATACATGAGAGGGCAAGAACGCGCGCTGACATACCCACAAACAACGTAACAAGGTCGAAGGTGTGCGGGCGGGTTGCTACCCAAAAGGCTATGATGCCAACCTGCAGGACGACGGCACATGCCATTTCCCACGCAAGCGAGGAGCCTGATGATTTTAAGTAAGTAACAGTCTTTACGGAACGTTCTGGTATGACGTTCATCCGCGCCTCGTCGATAGACCTGACTGAACTCTGACCCAGCTGCCGCTACAGTCGGGTGTCCTCACGAAGCCTGTTCTCTTCCGCGAGACCTTACCGTAAATGGCAACAGAATAACCCGGTTCCATTGACTTTGATACCGCAAGATCAGCGAGTATGAAACTGAAGTGCGGGATGTGGGAGGATTTTGGGGATAAGATGAGTGCTCCTCAGAAAGGATATTAGGCCGCCCGGCTAAACGCGCATATATTTGCCCGAATTTCTATACGACGGCTCTGTGCTGGTTAATCGCCACGAGGAGACATCGATGCTGTCAGACCGGCCACCTCGACGCGGTTGCGTCCAGCCCTTTTCGCTCGATAGAGCGCCTCGTCGGAAGCTCTCAAGAGATCGCTCAAATCGGGAGTGCTCGCTGCATCGCCAGCCGCCACACCAATACTGACGGTGACGTAGTCATAATGGCTGCTCGAGTTGGGAATTGCCAGCTGCACAACTACGGATCGTAACCGTTCGGCTACCGCCAGGGCTCCTGTGGTTGCCGTTCCGGGCAAGATCACGGCAAATTCTTCGCCGCCATAGCGGCCCACAAAATCGCCAGCGCGGGGCAGCATGCCGTGAATGGCATTAGCTATAACGACGAGACACTCGTCACCCTTCTGATGCCCATACGCGTCATTGAGGTCTTTGAAAAAATCGAGATCAATCATAAGGACAGCTAATGAACTGCCGGTCCGTGCGCTGGCACGCCATTCCCGACTCAGAGTCTGATCAAACATGCGACGATTGGGAATACCTGTGAGACCATCCCTCGAAGCCTGTACTTCGAGCTCCTGCTTAGCGGTCATGAGGCGTTCTTCGGTCTCAAGAAGCTTGCCATGAACGACGGCATTGCGCAGGCCGTAACCGATGATACCGATGAGAACGCCGGCGTTTCCTATATAGAAGTGCGAACCCGAAACGCCAATCCCAAGTAGAGTCAGCGCAAGACTCATAAACAGGGGGCTGCCGCCACGTACGAGATGCACAACTTTGCCTGACGGACGAAAGTTAATGACCCAGAGAGGCAGTGGATTCAAAGCAAGCAAAATAAAAACCAGTGGAGGGATGTCAAGGGCGAAATCCCATATCGTCGACGGGTAACGTGCAGCCAGCCGGTTGCGCATCGCCAACAGCGGACCAGTCACCGTTATATAGAAGCTAAAAACATAAGCGTAGCGCCTGTCTTCCAAACTGTCCGACGGCAAGAATTGGATTGCTGCACAGGCCATCAGGAAGAGATCCTCAAAATCGATCAGCCTGTTAACAGAAAGTATGTTTGCCTGGGGTGAGGTTCTTTGCGTATGGGCGGGAAAAAGAAGCTGGAGCGTGAACAAACTTTCCATCGTCAGACCAATTGCGAGATCGATCCAACGGATGACCTGAGGATCTTTTCTGTTGAAGTTGTATGTGATGGCAAGAAGGATTGGGATACATGCGAGGGCAGCAAAGAGAGATGCCGGACCCGAAAGATAGTCGGGCTTGCTGACAAATACGGCCCTCCATGTATAAATCTGCGTCGTCGCGTTTCCCAGGATTGCTCCGCAGGCAAAAGACAACCACCGGAAGCGAGCCGGAAAAGCTGAAAGTCTCGCAAACCACCAGAGGCAGCATGCAATTCGCAGGAGCCCAAGCACGACAACCATAAAGGCGCCCACATAATTACGCTCGACTAATTCAGTGACCAGGAAGTGAGCCAGCAGATAAAGAAAGACAGCAATCCACAGGTAGGGCAGAATCTTCGGATTTAACGCCGCATCTGATTCGTGCGTCGGCATAGGAAAACCCTAATGTATCTGAATATTTCACTATTTTGGATCGCCATCATTATTAATCTTGTTCATAAAGGGTTGAGCGGGAAGATAACCGGATTCAATTTCCCATTGGTGATTGCGCGGCAGTCGAAGCCGCCGCTCCGAAGTGCGGAACGCACTCACTGTGTTTGCGTTTCTATAATCCGAACTAGGGTAGTGAAAGCGCAGACGTCTAGTCTTGAGGGCGTACCTTTCGATAGGCTGTTTTTGCTTGTACAGAAAAACCAATTCGGTTCGCGTCGACTTCATCGATGAGCCAGAATTGGATTGTCATATTTTATGCGGTACGGAAGCGGTTATTCTGAATCTGACCATCTGCGATCAGATGGGGTTGAGGTTTTCCGAAAAACCATCCTTGACCAAGATGGCAGCCGATCTCCAGTGCCATGGTGCATTGTTCCCTGGTTTCGAGTCCTTCAGCAACCAGTTTCATGCCGCGATCTCTTAGGGGCCACAGCATACTTTGGAGCACGCTGCGGAGAGCGAGATCTGATTCGACAGCGCGCATCAGACTGATATCCAGCTTGATCGTATTGGCATTAAATTGAGTGAGCACGGCCAGATTCGAGTAGCCGGTGCCGAAATCGTCGATGGCCAAAGAGATCCCGACGGCCTGTAGAAGATCCAGTTCGCCGTGCGGGTCTTCCATCATCGAGCGCTCTGTCAACTCCAGACAGATCGCCGACGGTGGAACGTTGTGATGCGAAAGCGTCTGCAAAATCCGCTGTGCCAGCCCCGGCTTTTCCAGTGATCGCGCGCTGATATTCAGTGACATCCTATATCCATTGCTCCCCAAGTCCGCGGTGGTGCTGAGTACTTGGCAAGCAGTGTTCAGAACCCAGTCGCCGATATCTTCAATCGCTTCGCTTGATTCTGCCAAGGGAATGAATTCGCTGGGAGAGATCGAGCCTAGTTCAGAATTGTTCCAGCGCAGCAGCGCTTCGTAGCATGCGAGGTTATGAGTCGACAGGTCGACAATGGGCTGGTAGAGAAGGGTGAATTCGTTTCGTTCGATTGCTCCACGGAGCAGGTTCAACAGCTTGAACCGGCGCTCGTTGTTTACTGCAATCTTTGCATCATAGCGAGCGATACCGCCCTTCCCGTGCGTCTGGGCTACTGATGCAGCCGACTCGGCCTCCTTCAACAACGACTCTAATAGCAGGTACTTCCCTCCATCTGCAATGCCGATATCGAAGGCCGGAGCGATTCCTTTGGCACGGAAGGATGGTATTTGCCGCATGGAGTTCGCGACTCGGCGCGCAACCCGATCGATCGAATCGGTGTTGTGATCCGGCATTCGCGTCAGCAGCGCAAACTGGTCAACTTCGATGCGCGCAAGCGTTCCATCATTCTGCGTCGCAGCCTCGAGGGTGGTCGCACTGCTGGCCACCAGCTCATCTCTGACAGGATGGCCCCACAACTGTCCGATTTCCCGCAACTCCCGCAGGCGCACCAGAATCAATGCCAGTCCCGTAATCCCTGTCATTTCAAGACGCTTGTACTCTTCTTCGAGGCCCATGGCATTCAGCAGGCCCGTGGAGGTGTCGTGCGTTGCCAGATAAAGGATACGATCATTCGACGCTTCCAACGCTCGCACCGCCAGGAAGGCGCGTAGCACAATCAACAGAAACATGATTGAGAGCATGGTTCCGACAAATGTGGGCGACGGACGTGGTCCGCGCGCCGTCCATGTCATCATCCGGTACAGTGTCAAGAGGAAAGCCGAGACAATCAGGGCTACGCGAGATTTGCCCCAGGATCGGAGCGGGTTTCCTTCTGCCTGGTCAATGACTCGCATGGAAGGCAGCAGCGCGGCGATGCCGATCAGTCCGATGAAGCTCAGGCTGATCGGAATAAAGGTCCGCGTCCGGGTCATGGTGAACATTCCCAGTTCCGCCATGAGAATTGACAGATCGGCCGCAGCCACGATGGCGAATGCGGCAAGCAGAAGCGTCAGCGCCCCGTTGCGCTCTTTTACGCTGGTAAATGCGAGGAGCAATATGAGCGCGGCCAGAACAGTATCGATCAGCGGAAATACAATACCCGAGAAAATCGTGCCCGTGGAAAGCCCCCCGTTTTCCGCGGCCGGTATGCCCAGGTAGCTGAGGAAAACAAACAGGAGGCCTACGCAGATAACTGCTACATCGATCCACAGGGTGCGATCGCGGGCTGCTGCTCGGCGGCGAACCAGGTAACCCGCCACCACGATATAGCTCAATGTGCCGACGGCAGAGTCTACCTGCCACCAAAACTGATCGCTGACCAGAAAATTACGTATGGGGGCGAAGACCAAGGACCAGAGAAAGCGCGCTCCCAGGAGCCACCACACAAAACGGTTCTGTGGACGGTAGCGCAGCACGCCGCGCACGATACACGCGACGGCAAGAGCGCGCGCTGCCATTGTCGCCAACGTGGAGAAGAAGTCGAATGGATGCTGAATCCTTGTGATCCAGAAGGAGATGATCGCTAACTGCAATATGGCAACGCTTAAGGCCTCCAGTAAGAACTGAGGGCTGGGTTGCTTCGCGCGGACCAGAGTCTTGATTGCTCGTTCTGGTGCAATATTCACGTGCACCTCGCCGATAGAACTCATCGATGCCCGGCTAAATCGCCGTCCTACATACAAAGGACCGATGTGGACAGCAACTTCGGGCAACTATACCATACGCCGTTCCTGCAAGTTCAGGCGGCCGTTTCGTCAGTGCTTCTACGGAAATTGAACGTAGATGATAACGAAATCTACACCCATATGGATATGGGTCCGTTGGGCAGACATCGAAGCGAAGCAGCCGAACGGGAAAACAACAACCTCACCTCACTACTTAACAGCCTTACTCCTTCTTACCAAAGCCGCAGCACGAGTCCTAAACTTAGACGAAGGTTGTTTTGCCGGTCGTTGAGCCCGTTCGGTAAATGGGTAAGGAAATAGTCGGCCTGGATGGGACGTACTGTCAGATAAGATTTCATGCGAATGTCCAGCCCTCCGCCGGCGAGCATGGCAAAGCTGTTCGCCGCTCCGGTCGTGCCGGATGTGACTGGGAAATAGGAATCGAAGCCATGCACTACGCCGAAGAGTGACTGCGCGAACGGCGCATAGCGGCGACGAATGGGATAGGTAAAGCGCGGTCCGGCGGTAGCGGAAACCAGCGACAGTCCCTGGGGACCACCGTTGACGCTGGCCGAGTGTTCTCCGGTGAGATCGGCAACGGCGCTCAATCCGTGATCGATATAGAAGGCGACTTCAGCGGTGCCGCCATTCATATTGAAGCAGCCACACTGGCCCGGGCCTTGATTGGCGCGCAGATAACTATAGCCAAGAGAGATTTCGACCGGCGCGGCAACAGCTGTGGCTTTGTCTCCCTGATAGGTGTAGGGGTATCGCCACGGACTGGAAGTATTTTGAGCCGAAGCCGCAAGCAGTAAACACGAGCAGCTAAGAAAAAGAATCCATAGATTGCGCACGCAAATTCTCCTATTGCTCGATCGTCAGGCTGAGGTTAACAGTCTGCGTCGTGACGGTGGTTCCTGAAGTTGCAGTCGCTGCAACGGTCACCGTGGTTGTGCTTGCTGGAGTGACGTATGGCCCAAAGCCTCCGCCGCATCCCAATAATCCAATAGCCAGAGCTCCGGCGAGCAGCAATAACAACTGGAGCTGCTGCCAGCGTTGTTGTGTCTTCGCGAGTTTTCGTTTCCGTCGTGCAGCTGAGAATACCGCCAGGCTTCCTGGCCACCACAACGCTACTGCGGGAAAGATTGGGCTGGGTGTGACTTCGTTCCTCGCCTGCTGCACATCAGTCTGAAGCGAGAGCGCCACATTCACCGGCTGGTTGTTACCGGTTAACTGAACTGGATTCTGCGCGAACACGCAGGTGGCGTTGGCGGGCAGGTTCTGGCAGCTGAGCTCAACTGAGGCGGTATAGCCGCCGGTTGGCGTCAACGCCAAAGTGGTGTTGCCTGTCTGGCCTTGTTTGATGCTGAGGGAATTCGGATCTGCGGTGATGGTGTAGCCAGCAGCAGGCGCTGCGTTCACTGTCACTGTGATTGCGGATGAAGTAGAGGCTAAATAATCTGTTGTACCGCCATAGCTGGCGGAGATCGTATCTACTCCTACGGGCAATGCATTGGGCGTCAACGTAGCAACGCCTGAAACCAACACCGCGGTGCCCAACGAGACTCCTCCATAACCGAATGTCACCGTTCCCGTTGGTGTGCCAGCCGTTGATGTCACGGTCGCAGTCAATGTGATACTGCCACCTGCCACTATCACCGTAGTTGCGGCCGTGAGCGTTGTTGCCGATGTTGCTGGAGTTACCTGGAAGCTTTCTGTTATCGGAGCAGCTGCACTGTAGTCGGCGTTACCCGGCTGCGTGGCCACTAACACAACGCCGCCCGCACCGGTGATTGTTACCGCACCACCAGTGATCGTTGCCGGTCCAGACTGCACAGCGATCGTTACCGGAAGTCCGCTGGTGGCTATTGCCGTCACCGCGAAAGGCGCACTCCCATAGACCCGCGAGGCAATAGCCGGAAAGGATATGGTCTGTGAGGCAGCGGTCACAGCCAGCGTGAAGCCCTGCGAGGCGGTGGCTATCTGATAGTCTGCATCGCCCGCGTAGTTCACCTGCACACTGTGCGAGCCTGTGACAAGCGTGCCCGGCAGCGTAAACTGCGCGACGCCGCTTGAAGACAGACCCACGCCCGGTTGCAATACACCGTCCACGCTATAAGTAATGTCACCTGTGGGGATGCCGTTGGCTCCGCTCAGAGTCGCTGTCACCGTAACCGGAGTTCCATAGATAACTGAGGTCCCGGGCGCTTCTGTCAATGCGATGGCCGCCGCGAAACCAACGCCAGTGCCGCTTAGATCTACCTGCTGCACAGCTCCGGTGACGTTTAGGTTGTTGTCCGTGATGTTGACCGTTCCGGTCAGCGCTCCATTCGCAACCGGCTCGAACTCTGCGCCGAGACTGCACGTATCTCCCCCGTCGAGAGATATGGTACCGCCGCAGTCTGTAGCTGCGCCGTTGAGGTTAAAGTTAGTTGTCGCAGCAAGCGCAGTGAGGACGAGCGGCTGATTGCCGATGTTGCGCAGCGTCGCGGTCTGCTGGGTGCTGCTCTGGCCAACATCAGTCGTGGGGAAATTCAACGACTGTTGCGTCCGGTTCACAGTAATCACGCGGTTGATCGAGATACCGTCTTGGTCCACAATGTCGACGTTCCCAGCGCCATCCACAGTTACGTCTTCCGGGCCTTTCAGTGGTGTGCCGCCTGGACCGTCGACCCGCAGCACGCTGGCCGTGCCATCCGACGCAACTTCTACCACGCGAAGATTGCCATAGTCCGCGATGTAGAGATTTCTGGCGCCATCTGTCGCCAAGCCGACGGGCGTGTTCAGCGCGAGGCCGCCCGGGGTGCCGACATTCAACACGCTTACTACGCCGCCAGCAGCCACCTCCACGATGCGGTTGTTTAGTGTGTCTGAGATATAGACATTTCCCGCATCGTCTACAGTCAAACCTGCCGGGGCGTTCAGCGCTATACCGCCGGGAGTCCCCACGTTCAATACGCCCGCCGTGCCGCTCGGCGTGAATTCCACCACGCGATAATTCAAGAAGTCCACCATGTAAAGGTCCCCGGTGCCATCCACCGCAAGACCTACCGGAAAAGCCAGCGCCACGCCATTTGGGCTGCCCACATTCAATACGCTGGATACGCCTCCCGCAGTCACTTCCACGATGCGGCTATTGTCGTAGTCAGCGATATAGATGTTCCCGGAGCCGTCCACTGCCACGCCATCGGGTTCGTTCAGGGCAAGGCCACCCGGAGTGCCGACCGGTAGCACACTGACCACACCGCTCGCTGAAACCTTGACCACCCGGTTGTTTCGGGCATCCGCGATATAGATGTTCCCGGCACCATCTACCGCCGCAGCATAAGGCACATTCAAGGGTACGCCGCCGGGGCTGCCGACATTCAACACGCTCTGCATGCCCGGTTCAAATACACCGAGGGGGCCGTTTCCGATGCCGTGCACCAGCGTTCGCGCCAGGACGGCCCCGCTGACTGGATCGAGTACCTCTAACCCATCCGTGCGGAGGCCAGGAAACTTCGGATCTAGAGTCACCGGCACACTACAGGTCTCCGGGCTAGCGCCGCCGCTGCATGTAGCGGCACCCACCTGCACGTCGGTGCCGTAAGTCATCTCAAAATTGGGCGTGTAGCTGCTGCCGCTGTAACCACTCACCGTGTAGCTCATCGTGACGGAGCTGCCAAGCTGCCCCACAGCAGCTTGCCCCAGATCCTGCGAAGGCGACATCACTTCGACGACGCGGCTATTCCCGTTGTCCGTAATGTAAACATCTCCGGCGGAATCCACCGCCTCTCCAACCGGATTGTTCAAGGCCAGCCCGTCCGGATTGCCCACATTTAGTACGGTGGACACGCCTGCCGGAGTCAATTCCACCACGCGGTTGTAGTAGTCGACAACGTATAGATTCCCGGCGCCATCCATCGTCACGTACCCTGGGTCTGTCAGGGGAGAACCGCCCGGGCTGCCGGTGTTCAACACATTTACCGCACCTCCCGCCGCAACCTCCACCAAACGGTTGTTATGCATGTCCGAGATGTAGAGATCTCCCGCGAGGTCAACCGCCACGCCGAATGGAAAATTCAGCGGTGTACCGCCGGGACTGCCAACATTCACTACGCTGGCTACACCTCCCGCAGTCAATTCCACCACGCGATTGTTGTAGCTGTCCGCGATGTAGACGTTCCCGCCTCCGTCCACCGTCACCCCGAAGGGGCCATTCAGAGGAGAACCGCCGGGGCTGCCAACGTTCAGCACGCTCGCCGTGCCGCTCAGCGTGAATTTCACCACGCGGTTGTTGTTGGTATCCACAATGTAGATGTTCCCCCCTCCATCCACGGCCACACCAGTGGGATAGTTCAGAGGAGAACCGCCAGGGCTGCCAACGTTCAGCACGCTCGCCGTGCCGCTTGGCGTGAATTTCACCACGCGGTTGGCGTAGGTGTCCGTAATATAGACGTTCCCGCTTCCATCCACCGCGACGCCGTAGGGATAGGTCAGGGGAGAACCGCCGGGGCTGCCAGTATTCAGCACGCTCACCGTATTGAACGTGGCCATCTGGGCTTGCACCCCGGGCACGACGCACGTTATTCCCGCAAGCAGAAAGAAAATAAACAGCAGAAAACAGTTGGGGCGAACGGAAGCGGTGCCCAGGTCAGGGACAGAGCAACAAGCGCTGGTCCTGCCGCTCGCTGTGTTCACGGAAAATTCGCATCTCGACAAAGTAAACTTGGCCATCCATCTCCAAAAACCGAATCATTGCACGCATCTGGTACAGATATGCAGAGATAAAGCCGCAGCTCCAAGAGAAACGGTAATTGGGGAATCTAACTTGGAAAAGATTACTACCAACCCAATCATCAATAACTAACTATTTTGGGTGATCATCTGCGATGCAAAGCCGCCAAAGCAGATATCATGTATCGGTTTTTCTTCTAACGGCCGGCTATTTGTCGAGCAGGCTCACGCTGCAGCAACCGATGTCGCAGGCAAGGCAGATTCGACTCAGGCGTTTCTCAGAGGATAGGAATAGACGACCCTCAGGACCATTAAGGACTTCCGGCATCGAGATGCGAGTGTCAGGGGGCATGAGTGCTTTGAGGTTTCCACCGATTATGTTCGCCAACTCCCCAATAACATCCCTCACATCATTATCCAAAAAGTCTGGAGCGGGCACCGACATCACGCGAGATGTGAGCTCGAAAGCTAATTTTTGACCGCACTCGATCAGAACTGAACCGCCAGCTCCATCATTATAGTGAAGCAAAGCTGAAATCAGCATCTCGTCATGCACGCTATGGCTGTCGCAAGAACCGAGATCGATTCCCGCCATCGCACTAAACGCGTCTTGTGCGATCCTCCGCTGTGCGACGCAACCATCTACCGTATATAACCCTTCGTGCATAGACATATGCCTACAATGTGTAAACGGTGGTATTGCCAAAGACTTTGCGTTTGAACCCATCATGTATGTTAATCGTTGTCTCCGCGCAACCTAGCACGAGAGCCCCGGCTTCAGGATTCAGCATCGCCCGGATCTGCTCCAGTACTCGTTGCTTCGTCGCCGCGTCGAAATAGATCAATACGTTTCGGCAAAAGATTAAGTCGAAGCATCCCAAATACTTTAGGTCCTGCCGAAGATCTGCGTGCTCAAAATGGACCATATGGCGAACATCCTCCTTGAGCTGCCAGTCGATTCCACTGCGGTTAAAATACTTCACTAAGTAGGAAGTAGGCAGCCCTCTACCAACCTCAAACTGGAGATATTTAGCCTCTCGAGCCCGCTCCAGAACCTGATATGAAATATCGGTGCCGATTAATTCAACGCTCGCACCACTCTCACCCATCTCCAGCAACATCATCGCGATACTGTATGCCTCCTGGCCCGAGGAAGAGGCAGCCGACCAGATTCTGACCCTACGTTTTGAGCGCACCCGATTAAACAATGACGGCAAGATGTGAGCCTTCAACGATTCAAACATTACCGAGTCCCGAAAGAACAGCGTCTCGTTCGTCGTGATCGCATCAATGACCAATCTAGATAACTCACCGGGCGCCCGGGTTGACAACAGCGTGCTCAATACGTCGAGCGACTCAACTCGTTGTTCCCTCAGAATCGGCAGTAATCGTGATTCCAGCAAATAACGCTTATCAGCTTCAACGACGATGCCCGATTTCGAATAGATATATTGCTGCAGGAACGCGTAGTTCTTGTCAGACAACGTCTCTGGCTTGACAGTGCTTTTGGTATCAGATGCTTGCATCGGAGTCCTTACACATACAAACATTTCAATATGTTGGGAACGATCTGGCCTAACGGCAGCACAGCGTCTGCAAGTTGCGCATCGGCGATAACCCCGGGCATTCCCCAAACCACGCTGGTAGCTTTATCTTGAACAAGTATCGATGCTCCTAGATCTTTCAAAATTCGCGTGCCAAGGAGACCATCCTGCCCCATCCCCGTGAGTACGGTCGCGATCACAGCACCGCCGTATACTTCTGCAACAGATCGAAAGAGAACGTCAACAGCAGGCCTGCAAGAATTCTCCTGTTCGTTCTGGTTGAGCGCAATCTGAATCCCGCCCACACTGCGAACTACCTCCATATGGAAATTTCCCGGAGCCAAAATGACTCTTCCTGGCTTAAGCACCATGCCGTCCTTACCCTCGACCACATTGAGCTTGCTAAGTGCCGTGAGCCGCTCAGCAAGCAACTGAGTAAACAGTGGCGGCATGTGCTGTACTATTACGATCGGCAACGGGAAGTCTGCCGGTATGGACGGTAGAATCTCCGCGAGGGCAGTAGGGCCTCCTGTCGATACGCCGATCGCCAGTATTTTAGGAGCGACCCTCGCAGCGCCGTTCCATCGTTTGGGTACTGGTCGTTTCACCGGACACTCTCGAGCCGTCATAGGAGGGACAGGCTTAGATTTGAAGACCTGATATTGACGATCGAGATCGAATATTTGTTTGATCTTAGCGATCAAGTCCTCCTTCATTCGATCGAATCCACCTTCTGATATCTTTCCACCGTGTTGTTTCGTCACATAATCATCCGCCCCAGCCAACAAGGCGTCGATAGTGACAGAGGCGCCGCGTTGTGTATAGCTACTACACATGATCACGCGGACCCGCGGAAAGCGTTGCTGCAGGATTTTGAGTGTCCCCAGGCCGTCGAGTTCGGGCATTTCGACATCGAGTGTCACTAGGTTCGGGTGCAGCTGCTCAATTTTTTCCAGTGCATCCAAACCGTTACGCGCCGTACCTACGACCCGAATTGACGGGTGAGATTCAAGCATCTTTACTACCAACTGCCGTATAACGATGGAGTCGTCGACGACGAGCACCCGAACGGCTGCCTGTTGCGACAAAGAAGTCTGTGATGTTGCCGATGTCACTATGTCCTGAATGCTCATAACTTGTCCTAGTTGGCAATGATTCCAAGCATGCGCAACTTTTCAACGATCATCTCCGAAGTAAATGGCTTCATAATATATTCACTGGCTCCTGCACCAAGTGCCCTCTCCATGAACTCCACATGCGGCTCCGTGGTTATCATGATTACTGGGACAGATTGAAAGCGGGGAATCGCCCGCACGCGCCTTACCAGCTCTAAGCCATTTATCTCTGGCATATTGTGGTCTACGCAAATCAGTGATACCCCTATCGCTTCTCCACCAAGCGCTTGCAGCGCATCCAGTCCATTACCCGCCTGCAATACCGAAAAACCGCAGCTAGACAATATCCTGGACAAGATGTTTCGAATAGCGCGAGAATCATCGACTACGAGTGCTTTATGCATAGGTCCTCGACATCTCCAATTCAGCTCCTGCTATTACCAGATCACACAGGAGACCGAGTGTGAGCCTCATATCTTTCAAGGCTAGATCTTGAATCGGTTGACGAGTAGCTGCAGTTGCGATGCCATCTCAGTGAGCGCTCTCGCTGCTATTTGCGTGTCTCTCGCACCAGAGGTCGCCTGTTCCGCGGCCTTTGCAACATGGCCAATGTTTTGTGCAATCTCGCTGGTGCCCTTTGCAGCATCAGTGACATTTCGTCCAATTTCGTTAGTTGTAGCTGTTTGTTCTTCTACAGCTGACGCGATGGTTCCGGAGATGTCGTTTACTTGATTGATGATTTCACTCACTTCGCCAATCGCCTTTACTGCTGCTTTAGTATCGGCTTGAATGGCATCTATTTTTTGGCCTATTTCCTCAGTTGCCCGTGCTGTTTCCTTCGCAAGTTCCTTGACTTCGTTCGCAACCACGGCGAATCCCTTGCCAGCTTCTCCAGCCCGGGCGGCCTCGATCGTCGCATTTAGAGCAAGAAGGTTGGTCTGCTGGGCAATCGACGTGATGACCTTAATGACCTTGCCGATTTCCTGGCTCGACGCCCCTAGTTTGCCGATCGTGCTATTTGTTGCGTCTGCCTTTGCGACCGCGGTCTTGGCCACCCTGGCTGCCTCGGTGGCGCTCTTCGAAATCTCGCGAATAGATGCAAGCATCTCTTCTGAGCTGGCAGCAACAATACTGACATTTGTTGAAACCCGTTCGCTGTTGTCAGAAACTCCGTTGGCCTGCTGAGCCGCATCTTGGGCACTGTTTGTCAACTGCTGGCTGATGGCAGACAACTCCTCCGATGATGACGCTACGCCCATTGCTGTTTTCGAGATGCTAGATACATTGTTTCTCAGGTCAGCGAGCAAGCGATCCAAACCTGCCGCCATCTGGCCTGCTGCATCCTCTCCACTTACCGCGATCTTTTGTGTCAAATCCCCCTGTGCCGCTGCAGCCACTACCGTCAGAAGGCTATTGACCTTAGTTTGCAGATCCGCAGCTGCGGCTTTCTCCCGCTCTTGGAGAATCTCCGTCTGTCTGCGAAGTTCCACTTGACTCGTAATATCCGTCGCAAACTTGACCACCTTCATCGGCTTGCCGTTGAGATCAAGAACGGGGTTATAGCTCGCCTGGATCCAGATGGCGCGGCCACCCTTGCCGATCCGCTTGTACTCGTCAGAGAAAAATTCACCGCGGTTCAACTTAACCCAAAATTCCTTGTATTCGGGGCTGTTCCGGTACACTTCCTCGACAAACATGCCGTGGTGCTTCCCTTTGATTTCATCGAGTGAGTATCCCATGGCCCGCAAAAAATTGTCGTTTGCCTTGAGAATCGTTCCATCTAGCGCAAATTCGATGATGGCTTGCGATCTTCCGATCGCCGCAATCTGTCCTTGTAGATCGGCGCTAATCATTTTCCGTTCGGTCACGTCTGTGGCAAATTTCACTACCTTGAACGGTCTACCGTTAGCATCGAATATAGGGTTGTAGCTGGCCTGGATCCAAATCTCACGCTTGCCTTTACCAAATCGCTTGTACTCGTCGGAGAGAAATTCGCCACGGTTCAATTTAGCCCAGAACTCTTTGTACTCGGAAGAAGTGCGATAAGTCTCTTCAACAAACATGCTGTGATGCTTCCCTTTGATTTCTTCCAGCGTATAGCCCACGGTAGAAAGGAAGTTTTCATTCGCCGTCACAATCGTTCCGTCCAGCGTAAATTCAATGACAGCCTGCGCTCTACTAATGGCCACCATCTGGCCCTGGTAATCCGCCGTCTGAATCTTTTGACGGGTCACGTCGGTGGCGAACTTGATCACCTTGATTGGTCTACCTGCGGCGTTGAATATCGGGTTATAGGTAGCGTGAATCCAGATTTCGCGACCGCCTTTACCTACCCGCTTGTACTCGTCGGAGAGGAATTCACCACGATTCAACTTAGCCCAAAAGTCTTTATACTCGGATGAAGTGCGATAGGCATCTTCGACGAAGATACTGTGATGTTTTCCTTTAATCTCCTCCAGCGTATAGCCCATGGTGGAAAGGAAGTTTTCATTCGCCGTTAAAATTGTCCCGTCCAGCGCGAATTCAATGACTGCCTGAGCTCTCCCAATTGCCGCAATTACAGCCAAAGATTCGCGCAGTGCGGCGGCGGAAGTGTCACTTTGTTTTGGTTTCTGCGTGCTCCGTGATGGTGCCGATGATGGCTCCGCACGACGTACCGATATGGAAGAGACGACATTCGTATTGGGCATGGTTTAATCCTCACGACTCATAGAAATATTTTTAATTACACGCGTTTTGCAAAACGCGTGCCGTATCTAACACCAGCATCAACCCTTCTTTAAGGTCATACACACACTCAATCAGCTCCCGTTGTGCCTGTGGCATGTTATCTGGTACGGGTGCATATGTATCTAACGGAACATCAATCACGTCACCGATATCGTCTACCAGCAGGCTCACGACACCATCTTCCGACTTAATGACGACGTTCATGGGCAGGGAATCATCTATCTTGCCTGGTAAACCAAGGCTGCGACGTGTGTCGATCGCGATAACGATCTGTCCTCGCAAATTGATGAGCCCTTCAATCGCTCCAGGCGCCAGAGGAACAACCGTCATCCATTGATAGCGGATGACCTCTTGGACTTTGACTACCTCGATGCCCAACAGGAGGTCGTTGATGCGGAATGTTGAGTACTGGCGAGTGGGAGTTGAGAGTGAGTTCATCGCGTCGCCTCTATTTGTAGGGTCGTCTGATGCAAGAGCGCTGCCAGCGATTTCAGTAGCGCATCACGTTCAGATCGAACGATCCTGCCATCGAACATGTCGTCTGAGTCGGATATGGAATGGAGCTTGTCGCCATTCTCGATGAGTCCTAGAACTGGAACTCCTGCCAATGACTTGCCCTTGCTTCTAGCGCTACGCAGTTGGTTCTGGTCTGCGGATGACATCGGCTGCGCAGAAATCAGCACAGCCGCCGGGCTGTGACGAATCTTTGGCAACGCCTCCGCAACGGTGCTTGCCTGGATTACTTCGTATCCCGAGAAGCCCAGGAACTCGTTAATCATCTCCCTGGCCACCGGGGACGGATCGACAAGTATTATGCCCGGTCGCACCACGGGTAGATCGGGAGTGCCATCGAGCCAATTGTCGCCAGACAATAGTGCGATACCGTGAAGGTCGATCAAGTCGGTGATTTTTCCGGCGATCACCGCCGACCCCAATAGTCCAGGCGCTGGGTTCGCACGCCGGACTGTGATCGTCTCATTGACTATGTCAACGATCTGGTCAACGATAAGGCCTACCCTACGATGACCGTTGGCAAAGACGATTATCTGCGCTGTATCGCCGATGGAACTTGTCTCACCTGCGGTCGAATCGAGTGTCTTCGCTAAGGATACGAGCGGAAGTATGTTATCGCGATAGTACAGTACAGTCTGACCCGCTGCCCGTTCGATCTTGGACAGATTGACCTCTTCTAGGCGATCCACCAATGCTAGTGGCACCGCAAGCCGTTCATAGCGACCTGCTCGAAATAGCAGCATCATCTGAGGTTGGGCCGTAGTTGCATTTGTCGAATTAGTTTGCGTGCCTTGACGGGACTGTGCACCTAGCCCTGCCAGACGTGAAAGACCTGCCACGTCGATGATGAGGGCCGGGCGTCCATCGCCCATGATAGTGGCACCCACATAACAGATAAGGCCTTTAAGTTGCCGGCCGAGAGGCTTAACAACAATCTCCTGAGTGTCGCATATCTGATCAACTACCAGCCCCAACTGCCGGTTCTCTGCTTGCAACACGATAATATTCACGGCCTCGACTGGCTCCGAAGACTCCGGCCTGCCAAGAACTTTACCCAGGTAGACCAGAGGAAGCAGCCTGCCTCGATGATGGAAAACAGGCGTCCCGTGCACGCTCTCAATTCGCTTCGTCTCTTCGCCCCCCTCAAGACGCACTAGTTCAAGAAGATTCGCTTGTGGGATGATGAAGCGTTCCTCCTTGTTCCACTTGGGGCCTCTCACTGACTGCTCCTCTTCTGGCTTGTTGGTTAGCGTCACGACAAGGCCTGGGATAATGGCAAGCGTTAGTGGGATCTTGATGCGGATGGTAGTGCCGCCTTCTGCACGGTTGAGCACTTCGACGTTGCCGCCAATCTTCTCTATGTTTGTCTTCACAACATCCATTCCAACGCCGCGTCCAGAGATACTCGTTACCTGCGCTGCAGTGGAGAAACCAGCCATGAAGATTAAGTGAAGCGCATCTCGAGTGCTCATCTGAGCGGCCTGCTCCGATCGAATCAAGCCCTTTTCAATCGCTTTTGCCTTCACTTTCTCCGCATCTATCCCGGCTCCGTCATCAGAGATCTCTATATTGACTACACCACCTTCGTGATAAGCACGAAGAAGCAACAGGCCTTGGGGACTCTTACCATTGCTCACCCGGATCTCAGGAGCTTCGATCCCGTGATCACAAGAGTTGCGCACGATATGGGTCAATGGGTCCTTGATTGCTTCGATGATTGTCTTATCGAGCTCGGTGCCGGCACCTTCCATCTCGATATGAACTTTCTTCCCACACTTCGCAGCAAGGTCCCTAACGACACGGGGCAATTTGTTCCAGACAACTCCAATAGGTTGCATGCGGGTCTTCATGACTCCCTCTTGCAACTCGCTGGTGATCAGATTCAATCGCTGTGATGTTTGCTGGAGGGACGAATTCTGGGCCGACGTGTCTTGCAGCAATTGATTGCGCGCTAGAACGAGCTCGCCAACGAGATTCATCAGCCGATTGAGCAGCCCAACATCGACGCGAATCGTTGATTCCGTCAATTGTGCTTCTCGTGCTCCTTCAATTGGGACCTCTGACGTGGCGTCTTTTGTGCTCTCTGCTGCTTCGATCCTCTCCCTGAGACTATCGTCCTTCAAGGTCGCCACTGCATCGGTGAAAGGTGTACGGTAGACGAGATCCGCGCCTAATATTCCGTTGTCGAAGGAACTTTCACTCATCGACTTCACTTCGCCCAGAGGCCTCGCCGCCTCACTTCCTGCTGAAGGCCCTTCCACTTCCTTGGCCACGATCTGATCGGCTGTACGGTGGAGAGAAGATTCAGCCACCGTTGATGGGTGCACTGTCCTAGGATTTTCACACCGCAATTGCTCGGTCATCAGTCGCGCTACTGGCGTACCTTCGAGCGACGCGGAGTTCTGGCTACTTTCGATATGCGCACCAAAGACGGTGCACATCTGCTGCGCCTTCTCGAGACGTGCAAGCAAAGGCTTAGTTTGATCCTCGCCCTCAGAGCCTGTGCTTTCAATTTGAGCCAAAAGCAGCTTTATGGCATCTACGGCCTCGAGGATCAAAGAGATCAGATCGGGCGTGAGCACTCTTTGACGCTCACGCACCTGGCTGAGAATATTCTCCGCAAGATGTGTAACTGCACTGAGAATGTCGAAACCAAAAAATCCGCATGTACCCTTGATCGTATGGATAGTGCGAAAAGCACTTGAAATCAACTCCGGATCTTCGGGGTTTTGTTCGAGTTGCACAAGCTCGCGATCTAGATTCACCAAATTCTCGGCGCTCTCAATAAGAAATTCGCGGATCTCTTCATCAAAATTCATCAAGCGCCTCCCTTAAATCGATCTTTGCCGCTACTTAATGCGTCTTTTCTTTTGCCCGCGACATACTCCTCCCTAATACGGAAGAGTAGCTAATATATATTGAGCGGTACTTTATACATCTATATCTTATTGTGGCAACAAGCCGTACAACTCCTGATCCGCTCTTGTTATGCCGGGACATCGGCATGGCGCAGACATGATTCTAGAAATTGCATTACTTTAGTGCGGAATAATGCATTTCCACGAAAGAGCGCTTCACAATCAAATGATGACTACTAGCGACGAGACTAGGATTACGTCCGACTGCACACACGCCTAATGAATTCAATCGGCTCACGGCTGAAGGAGATATATCGTTCCACTAATCGCTTACTGATAACATGGTACTTTTTTAATTCAATCAATAGACTTGAGGACGCAGCGGCATTGGCAAGACTACTTTGGCGGAATGCTGCGTCATCACACGATATTGGTTTGGGCGCTTATCGATATGAGGATCATGCATCCCACGCCCGCCGAGACGATGAACGAGTACTACTCAGATCCAGGCCACTTATATCTTGTGCCGTCACGACTTTTTATGCTGCTCGACCTTTCGCATCTAATCCACGTCCCGGCCAGATACTTTGTCTTCTACAGGTAAAACGGCTGCGCCATGAGCCCTGCCCTTTGGACTATTTTTCTGCGATCGTTACAGCAACCTCAGTCTGCAATTCTGAAGACACCACGCCCATCGGCCTTGGCCTTATACAAAGCCCTATCGGCATTACGCATCACCTCGTCAGGGTCATTGAGCCAGGCATCTATGATGGCTATACCGACGCTCGCCCCAATCGAGACGTCGTGTCCATCAATCACGTAAGGCATGCAGAGATTTTTAATCACTCTTTTTGCAAATCCATGGGTCTCGTCGCGTGATTTCAGCTGGCGCAAGATGATCGCGAATTCATCGCCTCCCAAACGGGAGAGTGTATCTATGTCGCGTACATTGGCCTTGAGCCGAGCACTCACTTCGATCAGTAACGCATCTCCAATAGGATGACCAAGCGTGTCATTTACGGCCTTAAACCGGTCGAGATCAAGGTAGAGAACCGCACACTGCTCCCCCCGGCGAGCGTGCTGTACCGCATCTGTAAGCCGCTCACGATACAGGCAACGATTAGGTAGACCGGTCAACGAATCGTGATGTGCCATGTGAGCTATCTGCGCGATAGCCTTGCGGTTTTCCGTAACATCGGACGTGGTGTCGAGATAGCCGCCATCTTGAATCATGCTCCGGGCGATCGAGATGATTCGGCCATCAGGCCAGACCTGCTCGAGTACCGAGCCGGTACTTACATTCATAGCTACATGTTGGAGGGTTAAGGATCGATTCTCAAGGTTCAAAACAGGCCCATGCACAACACAATGCGTCAGGATATCCAATAGCTTCTTGCCATTTGGGTCATACCCCTCAGAGAGCTGATACATCTCCCGAAAGCGGCGGTTGCAGACCACGAGGTTGCCGTCCTTGTCGAACAGGCTCAATGCTTGAGGCATGTTGTCCTGTGCAGCCTGAAAGCGTAGATTTTGCAGCCTAATGGTTGCTGTGGACGCATGAAGCTTCTCACAAAGTTCTTCCAGCTCCTCTGCCATGAGCGCACTCGAGCGCTCGGATCTTTTTCGCTCGAGATCGTGCTCCAAGTACGCCTGGTCTACAATTCCGAGCAGCGCGTCCAGGCCGCCTGGGCTACCTAGATCTACCTTGGCCAGATGCTGTACTAGACGTTTATGCACGGTTTTCAGTCTGCCTCGGCCATTAATGTGAGCGTGAGTGTCTGGTTGTGCAAGTTACAGAGGACAGAGTCAGATCGAGGTGCGATTTCACCATATGAATAGAACCCTATATGTGCAACGCCTTCCCCCAGTACGTCCGCCACGCCTTTGACTTCCTCTTCCGCACGTTGACCTAGCAGCAGGCGACGGCCCACGCAACTTACGGTGACGCACAGCGAAGGATTCAGCGAGGCACCTACCTTCTTCAAGGCACTCATCGCGAGTTGAGCAGCATCTGTCGCGCTTTCAATTAAATTGTCCAATCTGCCGCGCATGAGGCGCGCCTTCCAGGCCTGTGGCACATCCCCTGCGAAGGTCATCGAGCGTGCATCGTGGTCAACGGATAGAATCGTTCGCACAACTTTGTGATCGGGCTGGTCGGGTTGCCAGATTTGCAGAGGATAGAAAAGAGCTGATGCCGGCAATCCCGCGGCCTCTTCGCCAAGATAGCGTTCGTATAGATCGAGTGCTGGCTTACCATCGAGTTCATAAAGCACATTGTCTTCCGACCGGGTTATCGCCCGATTGGGTCCAAATACCTCCCAGCCACTCGCATAGCCGTGCGCAATCCGAATGGCAGGCCCATAAAAGCCGATTGCTGCGACAAGCTTCGACTGAGACAGACGGTTGCCATGCACAAACGTGTACTCAAAACGGGCGCCATCCCCCGCCAATCCACCGCTTATCGCAACCTTTGAGCCGACAGCCTCAGCCAAGCCGGATACGAGGGCGCTACCGTTCATGTGTAGACCGTCGGCCAAAACAAGAACAGCGCTCAAATCTGAAGCTTGCAGTTGTAGACCTAGAGCTAGACCAATCGCTTGACTGTCCCAGCTACCCCCAATGGCTTGCGTGGCGACCCGGAAGTGTGTCCGCTCAAAACCAATTGCCATCGCGGTTGCACCCCGATCGGAAAGTGTATCGCCTTCAATAATGGTGCCAGTACTACAACCGATTATCGGGACATCTGGAAAGATGTCACTCAGTTGGGCGACGGAGGCTCCCTGATCGTGAGCGTCTGATACTTCAAATAAGAAAATGAGATCTGGTGTTTTCCCAAGCAAGTTCTCTTGCTTTGACGAGAAGCCGTCAGCAGTTGCATCGATTTGTTTTGCCCACATAGTTTTTTAGCTTCCTGCAAGCATATGGCAATCTCGATCCGGCCTGCTGCCATGACGGGACATCGGCATAGCACAAATGCGATTTTAAGAATTCCATTACTTTCGTGCACGATGACGTAATACTGAGCAAAGAGTCGCTGTTATTTTTTGATGGGGAACCAGAGGATGCAGAATCTAGGAGTGGCCTCATAAAAGCCTCAGCGGCATTCAGAAATCAGAAATCGGGATTCGCTGAGAAGATCGCGCCAAGGAGTTCCGAAGATAAGCCGTTCTCACTAAGAAACCGACACCGCCCCACTCTCCTCCGCCACAAGAGTCACAATCTCGAAGTTGATCAGTTAAGGAATGCAGCGGAGTTGGCTGCCACAGTAAATGCATTCAGCAGTGACCGAGTATGCATCTGAAGTTGACGAAGTACAACAACGCTGCGGACTGCATACCCCGACTCGTCGGCCTCTTCAGTCAATGCGATGTGTTGTTCTAGGTCTTCAAGCATGTCTTCGATCCAGAAAAGTTGCTCGCGGAGAAATACAAGCGTGGAATTGGACATTAATACCACCTCGGACGCATCATTTGTTGCCTTGCTCTTTGCTACGACGCTCGTGAGGGTTTCTTGAAATTCGATCCGCGAGGCCCTCCGACGATAACGTGTGCGCGATTTGCATTCCATTCATGGTGCATTTTATAAATTGTCTTGCCGTCAAAGGGTCTTCTGTAGAGGCCGAGACCAAATCGCTAAGATTCTTGATCGCCTTCATCCCAATGTCTCCGGGGCCGGGAAAAGTAAAGGACCGTCGATTTCAAGGCGGATATTTTCCCATACTTTCTCAGGGAGGCTGAGAAAAGCCTCTACAACCTTAGGATCAAACTGACGACCAGATTGCCGAACAATCTCTTCTCTTGCTATCGAATATGGAAGTGCCTGGCGATAAGGTCGATCTGATGTCATTGCATCTAGCGCATCCGCAACGGCGAAGATTCTCGCACCGATGGGAATCTCGCACCCCGTAAGACCTTGAGGATAACCTTTGCCATCGAAGTGCTCCTGATGGGTGAGAATAATTTCCGCTGGAGCTTCAAAGAACGGAAAATGGCTCAGAAGGTCGTGACCAAGCTGGACGTGGGTCTCCATGATGTCTCTTTCTTCCTTGGTCAAGGGACCTGGCTTCCGTAGAATTGCGTCCGGTATTCCTATCTTTCCGAGATCATGAAGATACGCTCCTTGCGCGATTTGTTTCACCAGTTCCGGCGAACACTTCATGACCTCGGCGAGTTCAATCGAATACTTTGTCACTCGCCTGCAATGATCGGCCGTCTCGTAGTCCCGCAAATCGAGGGCACGACCCAGCGTTTGAAGAACGTCGTCATGTGTTTGTGCGACGAGCATCGACGCTCGATGAAGTTGTTCCGCCTGGAATTGCACAGTATCTTCGAGAGCCCTCCGACGCTTCTCAGCTTCAAGGTCGAGTCGCCTCAGCTCGAGCGCCCGATGGAAGCTGGCAACCACGGTGTCTGGCTGAAGTGGCTTGAGCAAATAGTCGCAAGCACCATTTTTCATCACCTGTACGGCGCGATGAACATCGTATGTTCCGGTCATGATCACTAATGCTGTATGAGGGAAGTCAGACCGCACTCTTTTTAGGAACTGCATGCCGTCCATCCCTTGCATATTCATGTCGGCCAGCACCACTTCGAAATTCCCTTTGCCAAGTGCGCGCAGCGCCTGGTCGCCGTCGGTACACGCTTCTCCGCGGAATCCGTGCAGCGCTAATACCTGCACTAGGAGATGGCTGACGGCTGGTTCATCATCGAGCGCCAGAAAACTAGGAACTATTTGTTGTTGTTCCATTCGTTGGTCCATACGGAGCTCCACGAGGATCTCCTAGTTACGGCAGACAGCTGCATTCCCGGCCGCCTCGACTGCTTTGGCCAGGGTCTTATGATGAATGGTGAATAGCGCCAACTCAAGACGATCAGATACTCCGGTCTTGTCAAATATGCCGCGCAGGTAATTCTTGATCACCTGTTCGGTTGTGCCTATGTACGTAGCTATTTCCTTATTCCTATTGCCACGCACGAGCAGTCCCACGACCTGCATCTCAACCGGCGTCAACCGGTCGCGTACGCGCGCACCCACTTGATCCTCTTCGTACACTTCGGCAGATTTCAGAGGGACTTGCTCAAATCGTTCACCGTTCGCAACGCGGCGGACACAGGCAATAAGATCTGCACCGGTAACATTGCGATATAACAGCCCGGCTATCGCTGGCGATCGAAACGGTTGAGCTGACTGGCTATTTTCGAGGATAGCGATGGCGCGACTCTCCATGCCCTTCAACCGTTCTGCCACCTCGGACAGATCGGATTTCAGTGTCGCGGAGAAAAGTAATATCGATTCCCGGAACTTCCCAACCAATTCGTACATGCGTTTGCTATCCGAACATTGAGCAATGATGCGCATGTCATCTTCCGAACCGAGCATCTTCGCTGCTCCGACGCGGAAAACGGTCTGATTATCCGCAAGAATGAGCTTGTTCATTGCGCGTTCATTTCCTTTGTCCACGGAGGAAGCACCTTTCACGCGCGCGTTCGCGCTCAAGCCATTCTTCGAAGTACTGGCTAGCAAGCCTAATCCGTTCTGAGTCGGAAATGTTCGGGTCGAATCTCCTAGGGGTCGGAGTGGCGGAACCCTCTTCATACTTCAGTATTGAACTGCGGACGTATGTTGAATTTGGCATTGTCGTTGTCATTTCTCACCTCGGGGGGATCTAGGTGCGAAGGCTGTTTCGACGGCGACTACGGATCAAATGCACAACATTACGCGTCGGACAGCCATCGCACGTTTTCTAGAAGTGCAATCCGAACGCCACTCGCAAGTGATTGAAAAATAACGAAAATAAGGAAAATAAACCACGAGTTCTCGTGTTTTCACGAGAATATCGGGAGACCTAATTGAACGGCTTTGCTTGAAATGCTTTCTTCGGCTTGGACGACATGGCTTAGGTGGTCGTGCGGAAGGCACTATTGCGCTGATCTCGTCGAGGGGGGCCGCTCTTTATGTAGGAATTGAACTTGAATTCTGATGTTTATGCAGGAACTCACGATCAGCTTCTGAGCTGCGGAGAGTTTCCGGAAATCGATCTTCATCGGGATCGTGGTCTCGAAAACGTTCCGCAATTACCCTGAATTCCCCTTCGATCCGCAGAAATGCATCAAGGATATCTGGATCGAAGTCCTTGCCGCGGCGCATCTTCATGAAATCAATCGCCTCTTCATGGCTAAATGCCCGCTTATAGGGTCGCGCGGATATCAAGCTGTCATAAACATCAGCGACCGCCATCAGGCGGCCCGCAAGAGGAATATCATCGCCGGCTAAGCCTTCTGGGTAACCAGAGCCATCCCACTTTTCTTGGTGCGAATAGGCAATCTCGTATGCGAGGCGCAGGAACTTTGTGCTACGGCCCAGATTCGCTTCAACCGCCAGAATTACGTCGCGGCCGTAGACAGTATGCTGTTTCATCACCTCGAACTCTTCAGGAGTGAGCTTTCCGGACTTAAGCAGGATCGAGTCTGGAATACCGACTTTGCCTATGTCGTGCAACGGTGTCGTCTTGAACAGCAAGCCCACAACCTCCTCAGAAAGAAAATCTTTGAATCGGTCATGTTTCTGCAGAGCCAATGCCAGCAAGGCCATATAGTGCTGAGTACGACGGATGTGATCGCCTGTCTCGTTGTCACGTGTCTCCGCAAGGCTGGCCATAGCGACGAGAATCGCATCCTGAGTCCGCTCAAGTTCTAAGGTACGCTCCTCGACTAGATGCTCCAGATACTTGTTCTGGTCTTTAAGCAACTTGCGGGTGCGGTTCAACGCGAGATGAGTGCCGATCCGAGCCAAAACAATTGGCGGGGAGATCGGTTTAGCAATGTAGTCGACTGCACCGAGGTTCAATCCCACTTCCTCATCGGTGGCTTCGTTCCTCGCGGTAAGAAAGATGATCGGAATGTCGGCCGTAGCCGGATCAGCTTTGAGCATCTTGCACGTCTCATAGCCATCGAGGTTAGGCATCAAAATGTCGAGCAAGACCAAGTCGGGAAGCATGCCGGAACGAACAATCTTCAGCGCCCGCAACCCGTTGGTTGCCACGATGACCCGATATTTTTCCTGCAGCAGCCCAGTCAGCAGCGCGATATTATTGGGAGTGTCGTCAACAATAAGGACAACGTCTTTCCTGGATGGTTCCTGTTCCAGTGAGATGACGTTCATAGCTTCTCCAGAACCCGATCCTGAAGTCTTCGAATACGTTCGCTTCGAGTTGACGATGGGGTAAGATTCAGAATGGCGGCTTTTACGGGAGATTATATGCTCACTGCATGAACTCTCTACGGATTTGCTAATTCTAGAAAGTCTTGAACACGTTCTTATTGATTTTCATGCTCTTCAACTTTGACTCGAGGGTCGTTGGCGGGATTCCAAGCCGCACTGCCGCACCCTGAGGCCCCGCCACTCGACCATTCGAATTCTTCAATGCCTCCTCTATAGCTCTTTTTTCGAACTGATCAACCTCTTGATTGAGAGGGCTCCTGGCATCGTGCAGCAACTCTGGAATTAGCCAGCGCTCATCCACAACAAAAGTATCGTTTTCGCACAAAACGATTGACCTCTCAACTACGTTTTGCAGTTCCCGGATATTTCCAGGCCATGAGTATGAGCAGGCCAAATCCAGTGATTTTGGTTCTATTTTCACAACTTTCTTCCGCAACTTGGCACCGTAGCGCCGTATGAAGTATTCCAAAAGAATCGGAATGTCCTCTCTTCGCGCACGCAATGGAGGAACCACGACCGGAAATACATTGAGTCGGTAGAACAGATCAATCCGAAATGTACCCGCGGTTACAGCAGCTTTCAAGTCTCGACTCGTCGCAGCCACCACTCGAACATCAGTTGAGATCGGAGCATTGCCACCGACACGTTCGAATTGGTGCTCTTGCAGCACGCGCAACAGCGCAATCTGAGTCTCAGCGGGAAGATCTCCGATCTCGTCGAGAAAAATAGTTCCACCGGCGGCAAGATCGAATCGTCCGAGTCTGCGCTGATCGGCGCCAGTAAAAGCTCCTTTTTCATGGCCGAACAATTCTGAACCAATCAAGGATGGAGTCAGGGCCGCACAGTTGACACATACCAATGGACGATTTGATCTTCGAGAGCGCTTATGAATTGCGCGCGCGATCAGTTCCTTTCCCGTCCCACTTTCCCCGGTTATCAAAACCGTGGTATCCGTGGGTGCCACTTTGGCTAAATCGGACAACACCTTCATAATTGGCGGCGATGAGCCAACAATTTCCTCAGACATCAGTGCTCGATCCACTTCCTCACCGAGTGCCCTAACAACCTGTTCCGAAAGTTCGCGCTCCTCTTTCATGCGGGTTCGAAGCGCTTGATTTGCTCTTTCAAGTTGAAGACACTTTTCCTCGAGCTTGTGTATTAGCGTTTGACTATATTCTTTAAGAAGAGTGACCTCGGAACTAACCGGTCTCATCGGCCGCGCAAAAGAGCGCGTTGTAGCCTCGGCAAGAACCTCTCGAACCCTGGCAATAAAGGTTTGCGGCTCGGCGGGCTTTAGTATGAAAGAATCAGCCCCAAGATTTAAGGCCAGCCTTTCATCCGAAGGTTCTGTATAGGTAGCGGTATAGATGATGAAGGGTATCTGTGTCAAGCGGGCGTCATCGCGCCATTGGCGAAGTAGCGTGTAACCGTCCATGACAGGCATGAGTAGATCCGAAATAACAACTGCAGGAGGACTTCGGCGAGCTTTCGCGAGCGCCTCCGCGCCGTGTATGGCGGTATCACACTCGAATCCATGACTGCTCAACAAGGCACTCAGATAACCCAGATTTTCCTCTTTGTCGTCAACTAACAGGACTTTTCTCATAACAGTTCACTCTGCTCGCTCAATGGCAGAAATTCTTCAATCTGAGAAACAAATGTCGCCGGGTCGATGGGCTTTTCGATATATCCATTACAACCCGCGGCTAGTGCTCTCTCCCTGTCGCCCGACATCGCGTAGGCTGTCACGGCAATAATTGGAGTGGACTTGTGCGCCGGCGTGCTGCGAAGTGTCCGGGCTACCGTATAACCATCGATCTCTGGCAGTTGAATATCCAACAAGATTGCAAGCGGCATAATAGCATTTGCAACTTCGATACCACTGGCTCCGTCGAAGGCTGCTACAACAACATAGCCGTGTTGTTCCAGAAGAAATGTCAAGAGATAACAATTTTGTTCGTTATCTTCGATAAGCAAAATTATTTTTTTCATTGGCTCATGCTTCCCTGTTGATGGGCAAAATGAACGTGAAAACACTCCCGATGCCGAACTCACTTTGCACGTAGACTTCGCCTCCCAATCGATGGGCGAGTTTACGGCTTATAGCCAGGCCTAACCCCGTACCTTTATTTTGTTGAATCAAGCCGTTCTCGATCTGCCTAAAAGGTTGAAATAGTGTCTCAATGTCTTTGGGCACTATTCCAATTCCTGTATCGATCACGCGGAAGCCCACACAATCTTGAGATGGCGAGTTCAATAGCTCAACATCGGGAAGGCTCTCGACAGAAAGAGTTATACCGCCATGCTCTGTGAATTTGACTGCATTGCTCAATAGATTAAGCAGAACCTGCTCTACGCGACGCTGGTCACTTATGACGTGATCAATCGATAGCTGGTGTTCCAGCCGACAAGTCAGCTTTTTCTTTTCGGCCATGGGTTTCACGGTATCCATTACTTTTTCTACCGTGGCACGCAGGTCGAATGGCTCTGCGTGAATTTCGAATTGATCGGCTTCAATCTTGGAGATGTCGAGCACGTCATTGATAAGCGCCAGCAAGTGACGCGCACTTCCCTGCACCATTTCCAATTGCCTACCTTGCTCTTGATTCAAAGGTCCGGCAAGCCGTTGAACAAGAATTCCGGTAAAGCCGATGATGGAATTAAGCGGCGTTCGCAGTTCATGCGACATGGTCGCTAGAAACGCGGACTTTAGCCTGTCTGCCGATTCGGCTCGCTCTTTCGCGACCGCCAGTTCCTGGGTCCGCTCAATGACTCTTTGCTCCAGCTTGAGGTTGGCATCAAAAAGCGCCTCTTCGGCACGTTTACGCTCTGTGACATCCTTGATCCTGACGAAGGCCAGCGTCCTATCATTCCCATATCTAACCGCCGAACCGGAGTAAGCGAAAATGCTCTCGCAATCTACGTTAAGGCGCCGCACCCTGACTTCAATCTCATGCAAATACTCTCCACGTATAGCGCGTGATAGCGGCCACTGCTCAACTGATAGAACTTCGCGATCAAGTGTCGAGACTTCGAAGAGGGTGGAAAGTTCTTGAAGCTTGTCTGGGGGCTCCTCTGGATTCGAAAAACCGTGCATCCTGAGGGAAACAGCATTCCAAATGAGGAGTCTGCTCTTGGTGTCAAAAATGACTAAGCCCTCATCCAGGCTATCCATTACTACCTTGAACTGCGCCAGCGCCTCCTGTAGTTGGACCGCTGCCCGGTCGCCATCCGCGGTGTCCCGCGCGATCATCGAAGCCCCAATAATCGTCCCGTCATCCAGCTTTAGAGGAGTGAGTGTCACGGACACAGGAAAGTGCTCACCGTTTTTACGAACACAGATCGTTTCATAGTCCACGATTCGATCACCCCGTGCGACCGCAGCCAAAGTCGCTGACTGCTCTTGCATTCGCTCCTTAGAGATAATCACTTCAATGTTTCGTCCTGTAATTTCCGCCTCACAGTAGCCAAACATCTTCTCAGCATCAGAATTCCATCCGGTGATAGTGCCATTCATCGATTCGCTGAGCAAAGCGTAGTTCGTACACTCGGCTGCCACTGCATGCTGCTTCAATTCGGTCTCATAAACACCTAGGCCTTCCGGCGTAAAGTTTTCAAGAGCAAATGAAATGTCTGCAGACAATTCCTCAAAGAGCGCAAATTCGCCGGTTTGGAAATATTCTCTTTCCCATCCAAGCAGAATCCATACCCCACCTACCGAGCCACGGAAGTGAATCGGAAGAGCAGCGATCGCACAAGATGGGGACACGTCAGGCGAGTTACGCAACCTCTCTGATGATCTGCCGTCCACAGATTCATCAAACACATAGGCTTGTCCCGTTTGGAATACGATGCTGGCGTCGAGTCCAATCCTCCGGCGGACTTCCGATGGAAGTCCGATGATTTCACGGTGATTGTCGTCCTCGCTTGACTCCGCGACTATGGTGATTGAGCCGCTTTCGGGATCTTGCCACTCAATCCAAGAGCCTAGAAGGCCGCCCTTTTCTACAACTGTGCGGCAAACCTCATGAAATAGATCTTGACGCGTGCGTGCGCGTAAAATTGACCGGCCGATGTGTCGAAGCGCGTTTTGAAACTGCATGCGCTGGAACGCCGGCTTCCCGCTTTCAGGTGGCCTTGTTTTCGATTGGGTCACGGGAACTCCCTGGCTTCCAAACGAACGATTCGGTGTCCCCATCATTTCATGCTAGGCGAGCTCGATTTGCATCGATCGTCCACTCCTCTAGACGCCGAATTTTATCATAAGTACTAAGCCTAAAGACCGATCCAAACGCCATCCCTCGCCCAAGACGCACCCGCCCGTTATCATTTGACGCCTCAGAGTGATTCAATGGCGTCTCATCTGGACCATAGTACTAGTCCTTATTGACGCAGTCATAGACGAGATCCTTACTTCGGCCGGTAAACTCATTCACCATGAAGAGGTGATAAGGCGCAATGACACAACGAAGATGCTCAATCGAGCAATGGCTGTAAAACTACGTGACAGATCCAAAGATGGCTGCGCTAAACTAACAAAACTTCTGGCGCAAATCATCGATCAGACCAGAGTTCACGAACAGTCTTACGGTAGCCTTGCTGCCGCCATAAATTGCGGAGGGAAGTTTATATGGAGTGGTCGAAGATTCCCGATGTTCTGGCGGTCTCATGCTTGACCTGCGCTTTCTATTCGATATCGAGGCGGGATCGGAACGCGCAGAATAATCTATGGTTGGCATGCTGGGTTCTGATCACGCTGCACTTTACAGCCGGCATTTTCTCGTATCTACAGGGGGTCCGCGGAGTTGTTGGCTGGCTTGTAGAAGAAATGACTCTCATTGCCGCCGGAATATGTTTTACGTGCGCAACGGTTTCCTCTGATGAAAGCGCAGAGTGCCGCCGTATGGCTATAGTTGTCTTTTTATCAATCTTTCTATACATGGTCCTCGTCGGTGTGTATGACGGTCCGGCGTGGGTCTTCGATGCAAGTGCGATCGTGATCGGCACAAGTCCGTTGGCAGTGGCCTTGTACTTCCCGCGCCGATCGCGGCATACGCTGCGCTGGCTCACCGTCGGGCTTCAGCTTGCTTTAGGCGCTGCGCTTTTATGGCTTCGACGGCTTTCGGACGGCAGTCCCGCCCCTGGGGTTTCTGCCATATTCTTCTCCATCTATCTGGATTCTTGCCTCTATTTCTGGTACACCCATCGCACTAGAGCAACGGGTTCTGTCATTACGACCATCGGACTGATGGCCTGGGCGATGGTATTTGGTGTTGTTCCATTGCTGCAGCATTACTTGCCTAAGTTCCCGATCGAGAACGAAGTCTGGAATTTACCCAAATATGTGGTGGCAACGGGAATGCTGCTGATGATGCTCGAAAAACAGATCGAACGAACGCGCCATATGGCGCTTCATGACGATCTGACCGGCCTGGCAAACCGGCGGCTCTTCCAGGATCGTCTTCTGAGCGCATTGGAGCGGGCACGGCGTTCTGGGACATCGGCCGTTCTGATGCAGGTCGATCTGGACCGGTTCAAGGAAGTAAACGACACCTTTGGCCATCATATGGGCGATATGCTGCTGCGTCATGCCGCGGAGGTGCTTAGTGGACGCGTGCGCCGCTCGGATACCGTGGCTCGAACGGGAGGAGATGAGTTTTCGATTATTCTTGAAGAACCTTCAAAGAGGGAGGACGCCGAACTGGTCGCCAAATCGCTTCTTCTTGTCCTGGATAAGCCCATTGTGCTGGCAGGCACAACCCTGCTTATCGGGGCCAGCATCGGGATAGCTGTTTTTCCAGACGATGCCGAAGATTTCGACTCGTTGTGCATCGAGGCGGATTTGCGAATGTATCAGATCAAACAGCAGAGGAGCACTACAACGAAGATCGGCTCCGGGGGGGCAAAAGATGCTCCTGCAAAACGCGCTTTGCCCAGCCCGCCCTTTGGGGCAACTGATCTGGTACCTTAAACATTTTCTCTTTGAATATTTGCTTTACACCGGTGCATAAGGTGGCTTTTCCGAAGTCAAAAGCCACCTTGAATACTTTGCTTCGCAGTACAGCAATTCCACAAAACTCTATAGTGGCCAAGCCTCTGGAATCATCGATCCATCCTTTCTGACTTGACTCACAGCAAACAGTGCAACTGGAACAGAGATCCGTCATTTCAGATTCGCCTGCGAAGCCTGTACACCTGCCCCTGTATTAAGGTTCATGAAATACACCTGTGAAGCTGCGGGTACTGTCGAGAAGTTGTCGGTAATAATTGCGCTCGTCCCTTTGCGCTGTGATCCCGTTACTAGTGTTGACTGCACGGTAGTGGGAAAGGATGAGGTGATATCGAAACTCATAATGCACCCCTGATTACGGCAACCAGAGGGCCTTGCTCCGCCCTTCACACCCAGAAAGAGCATATCTGTCACACCGTTATAGGCCTCGGTAAGCGGAGTGCAGTCATAATTTCCGTAAGAATCACCGGTATTCACCAACTGAAATATATTGCCATCGTTGGTTGCGTTCATGTTGCCGCTGCTGTCAAAACCTATCCGGTACAGTGCTGGTGTACCGGGGCTGATGCTTCCCGGCATGCCTCCGCAGTAGTACATGTGCCCGCTGGACGGATCTTCGTAGTACGCATTGTCAAATGTCCCGTTGTACAGATCATTTCCAGCCGATCCCATTGTGACGGAAATGGAATCGCTTAAAGATGTGTTTGTCTGGAACAAAATTGCATTGCTTACAGCGGTATTCGTGGTCGATACAAAAATCATTTGACTCGTGCTGTCCACAATGGGCCCCTGCTGAATGCCTCCGCCGACCTTGACGCTGGGTGTAGTGCAGAGTGTGCCGCTTACGGTAACACAATAAATCTTGCCACTATTAACGCCAGCTAAGAAGATTTGCTGGCTGGCTCCGCTATCAAAGACCGGACTGGTCAGGGCCGTACTACTGTCTATAGTGACCGGCCAACCACCGGTTTTTACCTCGGCTGGCTTGCCGAGGAAAACCCCCGTAAACTTGTGCAGTCTACCACCGTCGTCCCCAACATAGGCAATATCGTTTTTGTAGTCGATGAAGGGCGATGAACGTGTAATGTTGGCGCCATTGCCGCCATTCATCTGGAGAGCGCCCTGGGTTGCATTCGTCAACGGAGAATCGCCTGGCTGCAGATACAAAGGCGCATCATAAGCGGTTCCATTGCAGGGGAGCCTATTCGGACATCCTTCATTTCCCTCGCTGGTCCCGTTGCTCAGGGTGAGGACATGAAAATACGGTCCGAGATTGCCACCGCCGATGCTTTCGATAAAGGCTATTTTAGTGCCATCCGCGGAGATAACCGGAGAGGTCAGGACCGGCCCAGTGCCAACATAATAGGAAAACATCACGCTCGGCACCGCCCCCGTGCAGAAACCCTGATAGAGATTGTTGACGCCGACTATGTTGGACTGGTTGCTGGAATTACCAGCGGAGTTCACGACGAAAACGACAAAGTCATTGCTGCAGCTTGGCAGGCCGAGGGGATCCGAAATATATTTTGCTGGATAGACGGCGGCAAAGCTGGAAGAGCTCTGCGTCGAATCTGCGAGTGTTACCGCCCAGTCCACGGAACGAGGAAGAGCCGTGGCTGCCTTGCTTTCACTGCTAAGCTCCGCGAGGGATGAGACGGCTTGCGTCGCGTCTTGCAGGACAGAGATGGAGCTTCTCTTTAGTCCAGGCCACAAACCGTCTCGCAGGATCTGCTGCATTTGATAGCGAGGGCTATTGACAATTTCCTGCCATTGTTGGCGGTGCCCACTCATGATTGCTTCCATCTCAGAGCCAGGACTGGAGAAGATCGCATGATGACTTGACCAGTCTTCGACCAGGCTCCTGCCAGCGGTGAGGGTCGTTTGCGCGAATGTAGGTGTCATTACCGATACCACCCAACAAGTGACTATCAGATAACGAAAGCTAACAACGAGCAATCTACGCGGCACTTCTTTGAACACTCTACCTCCTGCGGGTGCGACATAAACAATATTTTGCACCAGAAGTTTTGTTAGTGTACGCGAAGACGAGGGCGATTTGACGAAGCACTCGAATGACTGAATCCAGCCGATAACTTGTTCGTGCAGGCCACGCATGCGAATAGTACTTTCGTACAGTATTCAGGTGCCGAACTGCTTTCCTCTTGCGCTGCGGCTTTTTCTTCAAGGCCAGGTCCTCTTGCTTGTGCAACCGGTACAGCAGATGTACTCCAACATTCCAGCCTTCGCGGTTGAGAAGTACGCGGATCTTGCGATAACCGTAGCTCACTTTGCTCTGTGCGATCTCGCTTACCTGAGGCGCAGAGGCGCTCGCATCTGGCGCCGTTGGAAGGCGGGAGAGTCGTTGCATAAGACTGCTCGTGCTTTGGACAAGAATCATGGCTCCATTCAGTTCTTGACACCGCAGTGTGGCGGGATCGCTCCGGCAGGCCGTCGCCCTTCGCAGAGAACACTGACCAGTGAAGGGAGAAAACCAAAGAGCATTGCAAACCTACGTATGAATTAGGCTGCCATATGGCGCTGGGATGGCTCTTTGGCAGACCATAGCTGCGGTTAGCTGCCGGCAGTCAGGAGTTGCGCCTCCGTCTATGACTTCCCTGATGAACTCAGCTACCCAGCGAGAAATGAACATTGAGTCACAACGGAATGTAATATTTACCTGCAGCCGGGTAGATCACCGTTTCGAGTGATAGGTTATGCCCTCACAAGTCGCCGCCATTGCACCTCTGCGCAATGTTTCGATGCACACGAACTGATATGATCGCTGTCCAGTATCCCCCAAATTTTTGGGCCTAGACGTTGCCTGATATGAGTGTCCTTAAATTGTGGGCGCAACCATGGCCCAGGTGGAGCTGATCGCGGCGTTGAATGTAAAGATCGTGCGTTACGTGTGGGTCGGCGCGTTTTTCTATCTGACGTTTCATTTTCTCGTTATTGTGCTGCCAGCGCCGGGGTATGCAAGTGCCTTTGTCGTGGCGGCACTTGGATTGCTGAGAATCATTTGTTGTCTCTGGTGGTTCCGGAAGCTCGCCTCTTCACCAGTGCGTTTTCGGTGGCTGCTGTACGCTGTCGGAGCGCTCCTTGGCAACACTTCGATCCAACTCTACGCATGGCGCAGCTTGCTTTCGAGCAGCCATAACTATCTTTCAAGCCCCGCCTCTCTCCTCACTTCTCTAGCCTGTATACCGATCCTTCTTTCCATCACATCGAACTTCAATGAGAGAGCGCCGCGAGCGGTAAGAGAGATTGATATGGCCCTGTGCCTCACACTTGGGTATCTGTTTTTGGCGCAGATATTGTTCCCAGCCTCAGTCCCAGTGGGAAGAGAGACGGCGAACATACTTTCCATCAATCGACTCATCGATTTTGAGAGCGTCTTCCTTCTGGTTTGTGCAGCAATGCAGTTTCTTGTCTCAGACAATGTCGAAGATCGTCGCTTTCTATACGTGTATTTCTCCTACATGGCGATATCGACTCCATTGCTAGCGATACGCAATCGATGGGCCGCACGCTACCCTGTGGATATCTGGGACCTGGCAGTCGATATCCCACCGCTGGTGTTTATACTTTTCGCCCTTAACCCTCTGCCCGCACCCGTGCGCAATCTCACTCCTTCGCCACGCATTGTTAGGCTTGCACGCGGCGGTAATCCGATGTTCATAAGTCTCGCCCTGATACTTTTGGGGCTTGCTGTCTCTCGCCTTCATTTCTACCTCGGCGCCACAGGTATTCTTCTGGGAGTCATTGGATATGGTTTGCGCAATGCCATCATTCACGGCAAATTGCTCGAAACGGAAGACAGCCTTCTCGCAGCAAAAGCGGAACTCGAGGTGCAAGCTTCGAAAGACGGTCTAACTGGCATTCCCAATCGACGATCCTTCGATGAGACCCTGGGACGCGAATGGCGGAGCGCAGACCGAAAAAGCGGAACCTTGGCAATTCTCATGATCGATATTGACTTCTTCAAGCTCCTTAACGACGCATATGGACATCAGACCGGCGATGACTGCCTGGTCATCGTCGCCAAGGCTATTCAGGATATGCTGCCACGGGCTGGTGATTTTGTCGGCCGCTATGGAGGAGAGGAGTTCGCGGTAGTATTACCTGGAACCTCATTTGATGGCGCCATAGCGGTTGCTGAGCGATTGCGCTCCGGAATTGTTCAACTTGCGCTCGAGAACTCTAAGAGCGAATATGAGTTTATTACGGTCAGCGTCGGTGCGGCGGTCGGCAGTGTCGCTAACGTTCCCCACTTTAGTCTTCTGTTGAAGACCGCCGATGAAGCCCTCTATCGAGCAAAACGGGCAGGGCGAAACCGAGTTGAGGCGGTTGATCTCACAGTTCCCCGGAGCTAATTGAAAATCGCTCCATAGTCTCCGCAATGAGAATTGATCTCTGCCGCTCGAATTCACAATAGCTCGGCTTTGTACAAATCAACAAAGTTTTGCTTAATTCGTGTGCCCTCCGCACACTGGATTTAAAATTCGACATCGTGGCTACAGTTCCAGTTGAGATTTCAAGCCTTCGTACTATCTCCTGGAGATGACTACGCGCTCCGGCTCCTACAAACAATCTTTCTTTAGCTATTGCATTTCCACGTTCCGCCAATATACACGGCCTGATTCACATGGAAGGTTTTGTAGGGCAGCGTTAAATGTCAGCTGCTCACGCCGGGTCTTTTCGGGTGCAACTGGTCGGTTCATCAGTGCAAGATACAGCTTTGAAATTCGTCTCACGAATCATGGGTTATCGGATTAGCTCTGCGTCTGTGTTCTCCCGACCACAAGGCTCTTCAAATGCGCCGCGGACACGGGGCGGCTGAATAGATAACCCTGCCCCAAAATTCGATCGCCCGCCGTACGAAAATATTCTACCTGCCCCTGTGTCTCGATGCCTTCAACTACTACCAGCAGCGCCAGTTGCCTTGCCATATCGAGAATTTGAGGTACTACAGACGCGGTCACCGCCTCCGTGCCAACCGTCTGAGTGAACGACCGATCAATCTTGATTGCGTCCACCGTCAGCCGGTGCAAATACGACAGACTCGAATATCCCGTCCCGAAATCGTCGATATACACCGTATGTCCGGCTCGCTTCAGGCGAGACACCCCTTCGATCGCCACCGAGTGGTCGGCCGTCGATCGCTCCGTCAGCTCCAGCCCCATCGCTGACGGCCTTACCATAGCTGTTCGCAGGCACCCTTCCAACGATTCGAAAAATAGCGGGTCGGTCAGATCTTCTGAGGAAATATTCAGCGTTACTCGAAAGCTTCCTTGATTTAGCAGATCACCTAGCTCTTCCACTGCCCTGCGCATACCCAGTCGCGTAATCTCACCGACAAACCCCGCCTTCTCGGCCAGGTTGATAAAGACATCCGGCCCAACCTGTTCGCGGTCCTCGTTCGTCCAGCGCGCGAGCGCCTCAGCCCCTACAATTATCCCCGTGTCCAGATCCACAATTGGTTGATAGACGAATGTCAAAGCGCCTCTCCGAACTGCGCGCCGTAACTGCCGTTCTAGCGAATGCTGCCTCCTGTTGAGTAAGATCAGAATCAGGGTCAGTGCCGTGCCCAGCACACCGCCGCCGATCAGAAAGCCTCTGAAAAATCCCTGGCTTCGAGTTAGAATGTCATCTCGCCTTTCCCCCGCCACAACGCAGATCAGCTCACTCGGCGCGCATAGCGGCCGCAAAAAGAAACCGTCACGCTCAATGAAGCGTCCGGCGATGACTTCGGGGCCGGTCAGCGGCACTGCTTGCCCAAAGACATTCACGACCAACGCTATCCGCGAATCATAGAGAAAGCCACTTGAAAACATTGGCGGCTCATCTAGACTTTTATACGAATCGGGGTTAAGTACAACCGATACCCCGTTATGCTCCACAACCAATCCTTTCGACTTGTTTGAAAATACCAGCCGCACGAGACCGTAGATATTAATCCCGTTCACGGAAATGCTCGGCTTAGCAGGCATAGATGTGGGCGGATTGAGCCTCCCCACTCCCGTCGTACAGTACAGTATTCCTTCTTTAATTCGTCCAATATGTTTTACGTGTTGTGAGTTATATACATAATCCCGTGTGAGTGCCAACTCCTGGTCGGAACAAAATGGCAGATTGGCCTCTGTCACAACTTTCAGCGCCCTGTCAGACTCTGCCACAAAATGGGGACCATCTGCTAGCACTCGGGATGCATAGCTCTCAAGTTCGTCACGCCCTGTCTGGAGCTGAATTTTTCGCGCAATCGTCAAGCCAGCCAACACTCCCAAGCAGGCTCCGCAGAAAAGCAGCGTCATGTGCACGGCCAGTTTACCGTTCACGATCAAGTCTCCGGGCTTCCGTTTTCCAGCTCCTGAATATGTGTGAAACAGCCGACTCCAGGCGACACCTGATTTGTTCTAAAGGCGGCCAATGGAGAACGGTGGACAGATTCATTCCAAGTGCATCAGTAAATGCGCCTGCCATCTATGACGCAATCGCTATGCGTAGATTCATATAGACGACATTCGCAATGCTTGAGCCGAAGACCCCGATCCAAATGTGTACTTATGGATAACGCAGCTGGTTATGGCTCCGGGCACTCACTATGCAGAAATGATATGCGTATGTATGCCGAAAGTATCTAGCATTCTCATGGAGTCATCACTCGACGGTAGAGGCATTTGTATGTAATCAACAGGGAAGCTAGTACTACGACACGTATTAGTACTTCTCTGTAACTCCTCAAGCGAGGCACTGACGGTTAAAGGGTACCTTTGGCCTTGAACGACTCCATAAAGAAGCGCAGCAACACTATGAGCGCGAGCCTTTGAACAGCGAGTAGCCTATTTGATTGAAATCGTCATCACTCTTTGGAGGTTTCACGTGAACATAATACTGCCAGCACTTCGTTCAAGTGTTGGGTCGCACCGTCGATGGCAAGCGCCATGATGAGGGGAGGCAGCTCCTGACACCAATAACATTTAATGGATGCGAATACATTTGAGTTATATCACTCCACGATGTTCTCCATCAGAACAACGTTTGGAATCGTAATGATTCCGCCTCCGCTTTCAAGCATCGTGCCGACTGAGCTCACCGCAACGATTGTTCCACGTACCCCTTGTACTTCTACGACACGTCCAACTTCAAAATGGTCTCGAACAAAAGTGCCAGCAAGGATATTCGCGACCACAGCACGGCTGCCAAATCCAAGCGCAAGCGCCGTTGCTAAACCGGCTGATACCAGGATGACGGCGAGGATGATTGTCAGAATCGCCGTCTGAACACCCAATTGTGCCAGGGCAATGATGATCGTAATCAAAGACAAGAAATAGCGACTGATCATTCCTAGCGCCCCTGCATACTCCAGGCTGGCGCTACGCGCAGATCGCATCACTGCGCCCGAGAGGAATCGCGCAACCGAAAGCCCTACGAGAAAAATCAGCAATGCTGCAATGAAAGTCGGAAGGTAACCGAGGATCTTCGCCATCATCATTGTAAAGTAGACGAGGCGCAGCGCTTCGACTGCCGGCATGATGGCCAGCAGCAAGACAATCCAGTAAACGACTGTACGGAGGAGAGCGGAAAGACTCCCTGCAAAGCCGATGTCACTCAATGTCCGCGTTACACCATGCTGCTCGGCAAAACGATCCACTTGTAAGGATCGTAATGCTTTCTCTACAAGCCGCGATAGGACGAAAGCCGCAAACACGCCGAAGAGAAGGATAAGACACGCGCTCAGTAGATTTGGAAGAAATTCGGCGATGCGGTCCACCGCATGAAGTACAGACACCTGGAGGGTCTGGCGAATATTCTGATATAGACTACTCATGCCCTGTCTCCCAGGTTGATGTTCATCGAACTTTCAGACGCGTTAGTAGGCTCAGCTTTCGTGATACGAAAGAGACGCTTCAATACAATATCCAGTACCGTCCAAAAACCATATATTTGCGACTCGAATAGAACGCGAGTTCCCTGCACAACTCGTGCTCGTCTACGAAAGCGGCTAAAAGTGGAAGATGGAGCTGCCGCGACGAGACGTCTGAGCTCATACAACTCTGCTGCATTGTCGTCATTCAGTTCTCTTGCATTTTCGATTCGATTTGTCATCCCATCTCCTTGAACATCTGCCTGAATTTTTCCCGTGTTCGCACTAGTCGCATCTTCGTCGCGCTCAGGCCGATCTGCAATATCTCGCTAATTTCCTTCACGTCCAAATCCATCACATACTTCATGATGAGAAGGGACCGGTCGTTTGGGTCGATACTGGCCAGTACTGCCTGTGTGCGTTCATCCTGGCGGGTTACATAGGTCGAACTGTCCACGAAGATGTCTGCCTCTGGCAAAGCGTCAGTCCTCGAGTGCTCGAGCAGACGGCTGGAAAGAAAGTTCAAGCAATGATTGCATGTGACTCGATACAGCCAACTTGAAAATGCAGAACGCCCGTCAAACTTGTCGAGATTTAGAAAGAGTTTCGTCAGCACCTCCTGGAGGAGGTCCTCCGCGTCAGTCGTGCTCCCCGTCATCCGATAGCACAGCGTATACACCATGTCTTTGTATGCATCGACCAACTGTTCGAATGCCTTGTGTTGATGAGGGAGTTCGCGCTTGCAACGCGCAACTAATGCCAGATCCTCCCCCGGATTTCTCATCGCTACAGTTCCTTGCCGTGAGGGTTGTGCAAAGTCGTGATTCTCTCGATCCCTTTACAACAAGGCACTCTGTCTCTCCACGGCGGAGAAACCTGGATCCACCTAAATCACTAGGACAATGAGAGAAGCACGAAAAGTCACATCGCAAATATTTATTTGAGATGTGACTAATCGCGTGCGATTCCCTGTCTTAGTCATCGGATGGTGAGGTTATGCCTCCACTTGAAAGGCCGAGAACTGGAATCCGACTATGCCGGATTCCAAGTGCGCTAAATTGATATGCAATTTTGTGTGAGGGCAGACATTATATTCAACAGGAGGAAAACATACGGCACTGTGGCTTCTGGATCGAGTCGCTCGAACCTCACCATCTTGATATTTACTGTCCAAAAGTACTATTTCGCTCGGGAGGGGTTGTATGTTAAGGATACAAACAGAAATGCTAAGTATCTTTGTCGTCGATGATCAGCGGATAATTGCGGATACACTGGCTATAATTTTAAAGCACAATCAGTTCGACGCAAGAGCATTCGACGATCCCCAAGACGCACTAGAGGCTGCGGCGCTATCGCCTCCGCATTTGCTCATTAGTGATGTAGCGATGCCAACCATGACGGGCCTCGAACTGGCGGTTCACTTTCGCGTACGCTACCCCCGATGCAAAGTTTTGCTATTTTCTGGGCAAGCAAATACAAGGACATTGCTGGATGACGCACGGGCGCTGGGATATGATTTCGAGATTCTGAATAAGCCCATCCATCCAGAGGATCTCATAAACAAGATATCTCTTTCAGGTTTATCTCATTTGCCAAATTGACCGTGAAGAGATCGATCACCTTGAGGCAAACAATAATTTGCGAATCAACGGGAGGCCTAATGACATTAAAATACTCAGCCTTGGTCACAATCTTTGCCTCCTCATCTCCCAGCCTGCTAGAAGGAGACGCGGCAGACCGGACTGAACGGCTTAACGGAGTGAGAGATCTCACACAGCAGCAGATCATGACAACACTGGGCAAAGAGTCTCAAGAAAGCTTTGCACGTCAGGCAACCTGCATCGGGTCGGTTGTCAGTGACAATGAACTTTTTTCTTGTGGTTGTCTCCTGTGTACGGAGGAAAGTCAAGTGCCACACCCGGGTTGGCTTGAGCGCACATGCATCTATCGTCCAGTCAGTGCGAAACAGTATTGGCTGCAAAAGCGTCAGGCCAATGAATGACGACTATTGTCTTGCTGCGGTTGTCGACGCACGGTTTTGGTACAGCCTCAGGCGAAAATTCAAGATCGACGTTAAAGGGATAGCTGGTAGGGCCTAGAAAGCGCGCTTCAGTACCGAACACTGAGGAATGAGGTCAGAGACTTCAGATAGTTTTGCCATGAAGAAAGATGTGCACCTCTAGAACAACAAACAACAGGAGCTGATTGCAGTTTTGCTGCCAGGTAAGTAACAAATGTTGATTCTTTAAAGAAGCCCCAGTCTGACTAGCGCTGCCAGATGCCCGTGTACCACAAGCATCTGCTCTTCCCCCAAAACGCTCTTTCCTCTATTGTCTACTTTTGGGATTATTCCCGGGATCTCCTTTAAAGGATTGGACTAACTCGACTGAAAGGGAAATGCACATGTTTATCATTTGGTGGGTCGTTGTAGGCCTCATTGCCGGCTTTCTCACGGGAAAGCTTATGAAAGGCAGTGGTTTTGGCGCGATTACGGATATTATCGTCGGTATCGTAGGCGCTATTGTCGGTGGCTTTATTATGCATGCCCTGGGATTCGCAGCACAGGGCGGCCTTCTTTACACGATCTTTGTGGCTGTGATCGGAGCCGTGCTCTTGACATTTCTACTTCGCTTGATTAGTGGCAATAGGTCAAGATAGTACACAGCTTCTCGTCTACCGCTGCGTTGCTTGCTCCACCCTACATTCTGAAATGATGCGAGCTGGGAAAGCCGCAGAGCATGCGCAGTGCGACTGCCTAGTCCAGCGCTCCAAGCCGGACCGCTGAGCGTTGTTCATCAGCAACTCATGTTTTCTTCGGGTGCCCACGACGAGGATTTATAGTCCTGCCTAACTTAGGCAGAATTAACATATCTCTTTTACTTACGCATATAAAGACAATGCGGATTAGCAGGCCCTGAGTGACACTATCAGATTGACTAGAAATGAAGCAAATAGTGAGGAAAAACTTCATCATTGGAACTTTACACTTTGTATTCCTGCTAATGTTACAGACGATCGCTCCTAATGATAGGTATTTCCCAAGGGGATCGACGTGCCGGATGGGATTGAGGCAATGATCAGTACACCTGCTCGGGCCTTGGTTTCAGCCATCCAAGATCTGCATGACTGCTGGGCCTTTCGGAGAAGTGGTGGATCGTATCGCTTTAGGGGTGTCTACTCGACTTACGAAGAGGCTGAGGCAGCAATGCCCTCGAATAGCCTCCACGGGTTCAATCACGGGCCCGTAGCCAACTACTTCGCCGATACTCATGTGGTGTTCAACCCGAGTGACTACGCGGTGCTGTTCTGGCTATCCGGAATACTGCCGTCACCACAGCCGCTGTTCGACTTCGGCGGCGGCGTGGGGCAGTCCTTTTACGTCTATCAATCTTTCGTGAATTTGCGTGACCACATGCGCTGGATTGTCTGCGAGGTCGAGGCTCTGGCCGAGCGCGGTAAAGCACTGGCGAAGGAAAAGCATGCCAAAGGTTTGAACTTCACCACTGACTTCACCGCCTGTAACGGATCAGCCATCATGCTGACTTCAGGAGTCTTGCAGTATGTGCAAGGGGGATCTGTCCGAGCTTCTTGCCGGGCTCTCCGATCCGCCCGAGCATGTTCTTATCAACCGCGTCCCTATGTATCATGGTGAGAGTTACTACACCGTCCAGCACGCGCACCGTTGCTATGCACCCTTATAAAGTAAGCAATCTTCACGCTTTTGTTCGTAACATGGAAAGCACGGGCTATGAGAAGGTCGACGAATGGTACTTGCCCAGGTCGCTGAGGATTCCATTTCATCCCGCGCAGTTTGTCCCCAACTATCAAGGCTTCTACTTTTGGCAGAGTCAGCATTCCTAGTCTTCTGAGTCATAAATAGACCGCATATATCTAAAGAGTGTTCTACAGGTTTGTTGAATTTCTTGACTTCCAGAAGAAGACCGACGGCGCCGTTCCGGATGACCTCAAAATCCATCTGGTTATGAATAACTAAGCACCCAGAAAACTGCATTGACTCACCAGTGGTTGCACAACACAGGAGGCGGCGCTATTATCGGCATTTCACTCCAACACACGCCTCTTGGCTTATCCGGGTTGAATGCTGGTTCGCACTCTTGAGCCGATGCCAGATTACGCGGGCTTACATAGAGGCGTTCAGTAACTGGAATCTGTAATCATGGAGTCCTTTGCTGCACACAGTCTGCAACAAGACCCTTCCGCTTAATCAATGCCACAGACCAGTTATTCGCGTCCATCACTCGCTTGCTCACCGTCACTGTCTGCCCCCACTCAGTACAGACTTCGACCGGACATCAATGACTCCGTAGACTATGACCTAAGTGTTCGCAACATTTGCAGTGAAGTCTTTTGGGATCAGAGGATCTGGGAATACTGATCGTGTCGTTGCTGTCTTTTCTTAGTTAGATCCGAAAATGAGGGTTCGCAGCAGACTTTCCGGCCGATATCGACGACTCGCTCTTATTCATCAACTGCCTACCCTTAATTTGACGTATTATTTTGGTGTCTTCAGCAGTCCATCGTGTCCTAGGATCGGCATCAGAAACGATCAAAGGACTAAGGCTGATTTTTTTTGCCAAGGACACCAATGTCGTCGCAGCAACACTACACTGTCACCGAGACTCTGCGTGAAGATGGGGAGGCCCGCATCTGCCGCGCCTTTGACAGGGAGCGGCAGATCCCGGTGCTGCTGAAACTACCGGGGCATGCCATTCCGCCCACTTGGCGTCTGGCGCGGATAAGCCATGAACACGAAATACTGACTGACCTCGACTGCCTTGGCGCACCGCGCCCGTACGCGCTGTTCGACGATCCTGAGCAGCCGGCCATCGTGTTCGAGGATATTGGCGGTGAGTTGCTCGCCTCGCTGATCAATGGCACACCGTGGCCTCTGTCAGCTTTTTTTCCTGTCGCACTTTCACTGATTGACACGCTCGACCATGTTCATCGCCGCAGAATCATACATCGGGACATCACACCGCAGAACATTGTCGTCAACGTCGCTGCGGGTAGGACCCAACTCGTCGACTTCTCGCGTGCCTCGCGCCTGTCGATCGAACACCCTCATCTGGCTCCACCCGATCACGTTGAGGGCACACTCGCTTACCTGGCGCCAGAGCAGACTGGCCGGATGAATCGCGTTGTGGACTACCGCGCCGACTTTTACGCGCTGGGCGTTCTGTTCTACGAATTATTGACTGGCCATCCCGCCTTCTTTGCCCGCGATGCTCTGGAACTAGTGCATTGCCATCTCGCACGACAACCGCGTCCACCTGCGGAGGTGACAGATGTGCCCGGTCCTCTGTCTGACATCGTCCTCAAGCTTATGGCCAAACTCGCAGAGGACCGTTACCAAAGCGCTGTCGGTTTACATGCTGACCTTCTGGAATGCCGGCGGCAATGGTTGGACACTGGAAATATCGCCCCTTTCCCACTTGGCAGCGCGGACGTTTCGGATCGCTTTCAGCTGCCGCAGAAGCTTTATGGCAGGCAAAACGAAATCGCGACGCTCCTGGACACTTTCGCGCGGGTGGCGCAGGGCGGCACACTTGAGTTGATATTAGTGACGGGGTCTTCAGGAACTGGCAAGTCCGCGTTGGTAGCAGAACTGCACCGGGACATTATCGGACTGCGCAGTTATTTCCTGGAAGGCAAGTTCGACCAGTATCGCCGCGGCATTCCTTACGCTCCACTGGCACAGGCATTTCAATCACTGACCCAGCAACTGTTGGCCGAAAGCCCGGAACGGATAGAACGCTGGCGCGTGCGTATCCTTGATGCGGTCGGAGAGCACGGACAGATCATTCTTGATTTGGTGCCGCAGATGCTGCTCATCATCGGGCCGCAGCCCGCTCTTCCCGAATTGCCGCTCGATCAAGCCCAGAACCGGCTGCACCGCGTCTTCCAGCGCTTCGTCGCAACCTTTGCTGAAATGGAACATCCGCTGGTCTTGTTTTTTGACGACCTGCAATGGATCGACAGCGCAAGCCTGAATCTATTTGCTCAGCTTCTTGGACAGACAGAGACGCGCTACATGCTGGTTATCGGTGCATACCGCGACAATGAGGTGGGAGCTGATCATGTTTTGATGCCGATGCTCAACGATCTGCGACGGCGGGGAGTGCCCATGCAGACGGTGAGCTTGACACCGCTAAATGAGCCGGACCTCCGGTGCCTCGTCGCCGATACACTGCACTGTGATGTATCGCGTGCGGAGACATTGGCAAGTTTGATCCACGCAAAAACGCAAGGTAATCCGTTCTTCTGCTTCCAGTTCCTCTCCATGCTGTATCAGGATGGGTTGATCACCTTTGATGCACCTAGTGCGCGTTGGAATTGGGACTTGGCGCGAATCACGATGCGCAACTTTACCGATAACATCGTCGAGCTGATGCTGGGCGAATTGCAGCGCTTGCCGAAGCCGACGCTGGATTTGCTTAACGTGGCCGGATTCATCGGGAATGAGTTCGCGTTGGACACCTTGGCGGCTGTCGCAGGTCTGAGCCGTGAAGAGATCAGCCCGCATCTTTGGCCAGCGGTTAAGGTCGGGTTATTGGTGCGCTACGATGGCCAGGCCCGATTCCTGCATGACCGGGTTCAGGAGGCAGCATATCTGCTGACCCCGCCGGCCGAGCGCGCGGCGATGCACGCCTCGATCGGTCGGCTGCTACGCAACAGCACTCCGGACTCCGAGCTCGACGAACGGATCTTTGAAATCGTCGACCATCTGAATGCCGCCACATCGGAAATTACCGATGCAGGCGAACAGCGTCTGATCGCTGCTCTGAATTTGCGCGCCGGAGATAAAGCTCGTACCGCCACGATGTATGCCGCTGCAGCCGGCTTCTTCGCAGCTGGCCTGAAATGGATTCCCGAACCAGGCTGGATCAGCAACTATGCGCTGATGCTGCAGCTCTCTCTGGGTTGCGCAGAGTGCGAGTATTTATCCGGCAATATGCAGGCCGCCGATGTGCTGCTGGATGCTGTTATCGGCGCAGCCCGCGATCCTCTGGACCGGGCCCGCGCCTATCTGATCAGGATCAACATCCTAGTCACACGTGGTGACAATCCTGGCGCCTGCGCTCTCGCTCAACTTAGCCTGATAGAACTCGGCCTTAACCTGCCAGAATTTCCCACCCACGCAGATGTGAGAGCGGGGTACGACGAAATCATGCGGCTTCTCGATGGCCGCTCCGCCGAAGCTCTACTCGATCTACCGGACATCGAAGATCCGAAAATGGAGATGGCGATTCGTATCCTCACCTCCACCTCGACGGCGGCCATCTTCACGGATCAGCAACTGCTTGCTTACCACGACACGCAGATGGTGACACTAAGCCTGCGCTACGGCACAGCTCCATCGTCAGTTATCGGCTATGTGTTTTACGGCTTCATGCTGAGCAACTACCTATTTCAGTATCAGGAGGGATATCACTACTGTCAGGTCGCACGGGAATTGATGGAGCGCCGCGGCCTCCGGCAGCATCAGGGCAGCTTGATCTATCACCAGGCTCTTGTAGGCCTGTGGGTACGTCCCATCAGCGAAGGTATCGAGAGAATGCGAGAATCTATCGGTCCACTTCTCGAAGCTGGAAACCTCATTATCGCCTGCATATCTTACCGTTTCATCGCGGCCTACTGCCTGCTACGCGGCGACCGGCTGGAGGCGGTCGAACAAGAGATTGAACGCTGCCACACATTTGCAACCCAGGTCGGCTATCCTGTCGTAGTGGCGCTCAATCGTGCGACTCATCGTCTCGTCCTGCGACTACGCGGCAAACAAGACTCTAAGATCCAGATTGAGAAACAACGGACGCTGTCGCCTTCCCCGCCAGAGTCCATGACAGACGTCTTAGCGACCGGCGTCACCGACCGAACGCCGTTCGTAATCGTTGGCGAACATCTCTCCAGGCTTGCCGAACACAGCATCATGGGCGAGCACGAGCACGCCCGAAAAGAGGCGTTGATCGCTCGACCGATGATGTGGGCGACCATGGGACTGCTGCCGATCCACGATTACTTCTTCCATGGTTCGCTCAGTCTCGCTGCGCTCTACAACTCCCAGCCATCAGAGACCCGGGCGCACGATCTCGCTTGGTTGCACGAGAACCAGCAGCAGTTGCGAGCATGGGCGGACAATTATCCGCCATCCTTCGCGCACTGCGAACAGTTGGTTGCCGCCGAAATGCTTCGGATCGAAGGCGACTCCGCGGGCGCGTTGAGGCTGTACGAATGTGCCATCACCGGTGCAGCCTCTGGAGGATTCGTACAGCACGAGGCAGTTGCGAACGAAACAGCCGCGCATTTCTATCTCGATCTTGGCATCGTATCGACTGCAGAGTTCCATCTGCGCGCCGCCCACAGCGCTTACTCGCGATGGGGCGCTGACGGCAAGGTGGAGGAGCTTGAACGAAAGTTTCCGGCACTCCGCGATCTGGAGTCCGCGTCGGACGGTAACGCTTCATACGGATACGTTCCAAACTCCCATCCAGACGCGGCCTCCGGCCTCGACGTGCTGGCCGTCGCGCGTGCTTCACAAGCAATCTCTGGCAAAGTCGTCCGCGAAGAGCTACTGAATACGCTCGTGGAGATCGTGCTGGAGCAGACGGGGGCCCAGTTCGGCGCGCTTCTGTTGGCCAACGGTGCTAAGCTGCAAATCGTCGCCGTCGCCGAGGTAGAACAACAGCGTATTCGGATAGAGCTGATCCCTCCCGGAGAGGCCAGCTCGATGAGCCTACCATCGAGCGTTCTGGCGTCTATCCAACGCCGGCGTGAACCCGTTCTCCTCGAGGATGCGCTGAATCCTCATCCCTTCAGCCGGGATCCAGCGCTTGTAGCCAGACAACCGCGATCAGTTTTGGCAGTGCCCATCCTTCGCCAGAACGAGTTGCTGGGCGTTGTTTATCTCGAGCATCAAACAATGAGCCACGTTTTCACACTGCGTCGAGTTGCAGTACTCGAGCAGCTGGCAGCACAGGCGGCTATATCACTTGAGAGCGCCCAGCTCTACGCCGAGCTTGCGGAGCATAAGCGTGTCCTAGAGACTACTGTCGAAACCCGTACCGCAGAATTGCAGCAGGCGCGGGTGGTGGCGGAAGAGGCGACCCGCGCCAAGAGCGAGTTTTTAGCCAGCATGAGCCACGAAATTCGCACTCCCATGAACGCAGTTATCGGCCTCGCTCATTTGGCACTCCATGGGAATCTTCCACCGCGGGAGCGTGAGTATGTAGACAAGATCCAGCAGGCCGGCCAACTCCTCCTCGGCATCATCAACGATATTCTCGACTTCTCCAAAATGGAGGCAGGAAAGCTCGCCCTCGAAGAGGTCGAGTTCGACTTCGACACGGTGCTGGACAACGTCGCAAACTTAATTGGAGAAAAGGCGGCCGCCAAAGGACTCGAACTGCTGTTCCGGATCGACCAGAAGCTACGCTTTCAGCTGGTTGGTGACCCGCTACGTGTGGGTCAGATTCTCATCAATTTCGCCAGCAACGCTGTGAAGTTTACAGAACGGGGAGAAGTCGAGGTTTCCGTCGAGGTACGAGAGCAGACGTCCGAGTCACTGATGCTCTATTGCGCAGTGCGCGATACCGGCATCGGGTTAACCGAAACGCAGCTTAGTAATTTATTCCAATCGTTTTACCAAGTAGATGGCTCGACCACCCGGAAATATGGTGGCACCGGCCTCGGCCTCGTAATCGCTAAACGTCTGGCGGAGGAGATGGGTGGTTCTGTCGGGGTCGAGAGCCGCTTTGGCATTGGCAGCACCTTTTGGTTTACAGCTCGGTTAGGCAAAGGGCAAGCCGACCGGAAGAGCGCATCGCAGGCAATTGATCTCTACGGACGACGCGTTCTCGTGGTCGACGACAATGACGCTGCCCGCGCCGCAATTGTCTCTATGCTCAGCGGAATTACTTTTAACGTCATGGCGGCTGCAAGCGGTCAGGAAGCGATCCACGCGGTCGCAATCGCGGCGGCCGAAAACCGCCCGTTCGAGATCGTTTTTCTGGATTGGCTGATGCCTGGTATAGACGGTGGAGAAACCGCAAGACGAATTGCGGCTCTCCACTTGGATAACAGCCCGAGCATCATTATGGTGACGGCACACGGGAGAGAGGAGGTACTCGCCAATTCCCGCAGGGCCGGCGCCGCCGAAGTGCTGCTGAAACCTTGTACACCGTCGCAGCTATTCAATGCTGCCCTCCGCGCGCTTCGGAAGCCCGACAGCTTCGGTTCCGAAGAACCCGTCCCGCACAGCAGCACGCCAACGCACCGAGCCGCCAAGGGAACTCGCGTCCTCCTGGTCGAAGACAATCTGCTGAACCAGATGGTTGGGCGGGGTATGCTCGAATATCTGGGGTTCGAGGTCGATGTGGCAGAGAATGGCGCGGTCGCCGTCGAGATTCTGTTCAAAAACGATTCAAGGCACTATGCTGCCGTTCTGATCGACATGCAGATGCCAGTGATGGATGGAGTCGATGCCATGACGACAATACGAAGCGATCCGCGTTTCGCTAATCTGCCCATCGTGGCAATGACAGCCAACGCACTGCCGGCTGACAGAGATCGCTGCATCGCCGTTGGCGCGAATGCGCATATCGCAAAACCGGTCTCACCCGACCTACTGCTGGCGACGCTTCGTCGCTGGGTTCCTTCGTTCCGGCCGATTGCAGAACGGGATGCCCCTTTGGATATGCATCAGCCTGTCTTATCAGATGCGGTCCCCGGCCTCAATCAAGAACTCGGACTGAAGCGGGCGGGTGGGCGTAAAACTCTCTATCTCACCCTTCTCGGCCTGTTCGTTACACAGCACCGTGGTGATGTCCTGACGATACGTAGGGCCCTCAATGTTGGTGAGCCAACTGCTGCTTCCAGAGGAGCACACTCTCTGCGCTCCGTCGCCGCGACGCTCGGCGCCGAGGGACTTGCTCGGCAAGCCGGGTTGGTGGAAGAGGCGATCCGCTCCGGTGCTAGTTCGGCGACCATCGATGCACTTCTGAGCGAACTCGGGCAAGCGCTTAATGAGATGATGTCGGCACTGACGACGGTGCTGCAACCGTACTCGGCAGTGGAACCCATCGCGGTTGACTTGCAGCGTATCGCTGGCACGGTTCCTGCGTTCGCTCGCTCACTCGCCGAAGATGACCCGACAAATCCATCGGTGCTGGCAAAACATGAAGTCGACTGGCAGAGTATCGTCCGCGCGGTTCGCGCGTTCGCTCGCGCCCTCGCCGAAAATGACGCGACGGCTCCGTCTGTGCTGGCGGAGCACGAAACGGCGTTAAGTAGGGCGTTGGGTGAGCACTTTCCTGAAATCAAGACCGCGACTGAGATTTTTGAGTTACCCGACGCGCTGGCTCGGCTTAGAAAGGTTGCGCTCGATCTGGAAATTGATCTGGAAATCGAATAAGAGCCCGCAATACCCATGCCACCGAAAACTAGCGATTCCGACAAGATAACTCGGGCTACAAATTGAGCATTGTGTCGGACTCGTCACAAAACCGCTCAGCGATCACTCGGAATTCGTCCTCGATCCCCAGAAACGCGTCGAGGATGTCGGGATCGAAATGCGAACCGCGACCTTTCTTCATGACTTCGATCGTCTCTGTGTGGCTGTATGCCCGCTTGTAGTGCCGCACCGAGATCAAGGCGTCATATACATCTGCAACCGCCATTAAACGGCCAGCGATAGGAATATTGTCTCCAGATAAGCCTTGCGGGTACCCGGAACCATCCCATTTCTCCTGATGAGAATAGGCGATCTCGCGTGCCATACTGAGAAATCGCGTGCTGCTTCCGAGGTTGGCTTCAACGGCCAAAATCGCATCGCGGCCATAGATCGTATGCTGCTTCATCACCTCGAACTCTTCTGGCGTCAGTTTGCCGGGTTTTAACAGGATCGAATCAGGAACGCCTACCTTGCCAATATCGTGCAGCGCAGCAGTTTTATACAGCAGCGTGACAACGTCGTTAGTCAGAAAATCGCTAAACCTTTCGTGGCTCTGTAGAGCCATAGCGAGCTGGGCGACATAATGCTGGGTGCGGCGAATGTGGTTGCCGGTCTCGTTATCACGCGTTTCCGCCAGGCTGGCCATCGCAATGAGGATTGCATCCTGGGTTTGCATAAGTTCCCGCGTGCGCTCCTCGACCAGATGCTCCAGATACTGATTCTGGTCTTTGAGCAGTCCCCGAACACGGCTGAGGGCCAAATGCGTGCTAATCCGTGCTAGCACGATCAGTGGGGCAATAGGCTTGGCAATATAGTCGACAGCACCGAGGTTGAATCCCACTTCCTCGTCGTCGACCTCGTCCCTCGAGGTGAGAAAGATCACCGGAATATCTGTCGTTTCCGGATCGGATTTCAGACGTTCGCAAGTTTGGTAGCCGTCCAGTCCCGGCATCACAACATCAAGCAGAATTAGGTCTGGCCGCGGTCCAGTCCGAATGATTTCCAGAGCTCGCAGACCGTTGGTTGCCACTATTGTGCGGTATTTATCTTTCAGTAATCCGGTCAGCAACGTGACGTTTGCGGGCGTGTCGTCAACTATGAGGATCACCTCTTTTCTGGCGAGTTCCGATCCTTGTGGGATGACGCTCATCGCAATCTCCAGCACCGCGCTTCAAAGCCGCGAGTGCGACTGTTTCGACAGTGCACCACAGCCAAATTTCAGACAATTTTATGGGGGATTTATGGGGAAACACTAGACCGCGGGCTTAATGATAGCATTCTGACCTCCCGGGCAAGGCTCACCTCGGAACATTTGGGTTTCGGGTAGACAGACATCTCAGTTGAGGACCTTGATACTTCGCGACATTGCGAATGGTTTGCTGGCGTCCCTATTTTTGGGTTTGATCGCCAACCATTTATACCCATAAGAGATGCGTCTGCCGGTTGTCCACATGGACGATATGCCTTGTTCCGAGAAAGAGACGCTCTCTAAAAATCATGACACTGCATATCGTTAGTACTTTTGAACGATTGATCTTTCAACGACACAATCGGAGTATGTTTATCAATTCATGAATGTATCTGTACGCCTGAGGTCATCAGCGGTTATCGTTTTGACGAACATGGTGGACAATTCTTTGGGATGATAACTATCACTGCCGGGAGGTCAGCTCTCATCGGATTGCTCTTGAGTGCGGTTAGGAGATGTGCCAGGTTCTGATACCCGAATTTATGTCATGCTTCAAAGTCACCCTCAATATTTGAGGGCGACAAATGCTTCATGCATGACAATGTCCTTGTACCGTGCATAGTTGAGGGCATCGATTGGAGACGGTGGAGGCTTTCTATGACGACCTCGCGGCTCACTACCATCTCATCTTCGAGGATTGGGATAAGAACATCGCAGAACAAAGTGCCATCCTTGGGCCTCTCCTCGAAAGCTATACCGGTCTTCGATCGCTCCGGATACTCGACTGTGCCTGCGGAATCGGGATACAGACTCTTGGACTAGCTCAGAGAGGCCACACCCTGGTCGCATCGGACCTGAGCCGGGCTTCTGTGGCGCGCGCTCTACGCGAGGCGCGCCTTCGGGAGGCAAACGTCCGCTTCCATGTGGCGGATATGCGGAATTTAAGCGGGATCTCAGAAGGAAACTTCGATGCTGTTTTAGCCGCAGACAACGCCTTGCCTCACCTGCTTCTTGACTCAGAACGCGATCGGGCGCTGCAGGAGATGGCAAACAAGCTGAGACCCGGTGGCATCATGGTAGCGAGCATCCGGGACTACGATTTCCTGATCAACACGCGTCCAGCCATGCAACCGCCATCATTTTTCGGCGACCGAGGTTGTCGCCGCATTGTTCATCAGGTTTGGGATTGGGACGGAGCGGAATATGATTTGCATCTCCACATCGCCTTCGAATCGCCTGCAGGCTGGAATGCAAAACACTACGTTTCAAGATATCGGGCTCTTTTCCGAGAGGATCTCGCTCCATCGTTTCAGAAAGCCAGTTTCATCGATGTTCAGTGGTTGGAGCCGGAATCGACCTCGTTTTATCAACCCATTGTGATCGCGAGGAAGCCAGCATGACTTCGGGTCTGTTCGTCGCACCAGCGTCTTCGCTGCCTTCGTCCTTCTTAGCACGCTCCGCAGCACGGAAAACGCTGCGGATCTCTTCAGTTCCGCATATCACCACCCCTGAGACTCGACACGCCTACCTCGACAGGACCCTACAACGATCGCCCTTGTGCGCCAAGCACAGCATTATGAATCTCATTGTGGCTTAGCCTGGTCATGTGATCGCCATTTGCATAAGAAAAATTGGGTGCTTCGTCACACAAAACAGGTGCCTTCAGCGAGCTCGGAATTCCGGGCGCTAGTCAGGACACGACCTGGTTGCATAAATCTCTTTGTAGATTCGCCGTCATTAAACGGCGATACGAAACAATCCCCTGAGCCGAACAGACTGAGCGCTATGAAACAACCGGCGAAGGAGATATTATCAGCAGTCTCACTGGGCCCAAATACCACTGGATACCGCATCCGCTCTTCTATTGAACGGAGCTATCTTTAACGATTTCACGTCATGAGGTTGGTCATGTTCATGTCTCCTAAACCGATCTTGGCGTATCGGCGCCTTCCCTATCTCCTCGCGCTAGCAACCGCATTCCTGCTCCTCCATGCTCTTGCGATGCTTGTTTTTACGGATGCATCCGATGCTCTCTCCTATATATTCGTTGTCGCGCCGCCTCTGCTTGCTATTCATGCCTCGTGGCGGTTTGCACGCAGTAGTCATGGCCCGTTGCGTTTGCGATGGTTTCTGGTGCTGGCAAGCATCGTCATCTGGGATATCGGTATGCTGAATGCATTCATTCAGCAATTTCATTTACCTCGCTGGCCGCATGTAAATCCTTTTGTCTACGGAGCTGTTGCGCAGGCGCTGCGCCTAATGGCTTTTTCCAGCCCCCCTGAAGAACAACGATCCATTGCCGTTCGCAGTATCGATGTATCCTTGACAACACTCATTTGCATTCTGGCTTTCGTCGACTTGTATGTGCCTTTAAATGGCGTCAATCTCTTTGGACATCCTAATTTCGTCGAGCTTACTGTCGCCGCGAAGTTTTTTGTAGCAATGGCGGCATCGATCGCAATGTACAGCTTCAGTACACCCCAGGAACATCATTTTGGGAAAACGGTGTGCTGCTTTGTATGGACTGATGCAGTCTGCTTCTTCATCAACAACTACATCATCTACGCACGGCTACATTGGTACCATCACTCGCCATTCGACAGCATCATCTCCATTCCATATCTGGCATTTGCACTTTTTGCTTCATTGCCCAATACCGATAGCCACTCCACAACCAGCGCTATCAGCAAAAAATATCTGGTCCGCAGCGCAATGCCGCTCCTTCTCGCCCTCGGCGTGTTTGTTCTTGCAACCCGCTTTACATTGATTTATCCCTTAGCTGGCTTTGCTTGCATAGGAACAACCATGATGATCTCCGGCCTGCGGATCGCCATCACCCAAAGCCAGTACATGAAAGTGCGAGATTACTTTAAGGAGCAGACATTGCTTGATCCGCTCACCGAGGTTGGAAACCGGCGCTCCTTTGAGCTGTGCTTGGATAAGGAATGGAGTCTGATTCAACGTAGCAACGATTTTATCGCATTGCTCTTACTTGACCTCGATCATTTCAAGCAAGTGAATGACGAATACGGCCATCAGCACGGTGATACCTGTCTGCTAGCAGTCGCACAGTGTATTCGCAACGCACTGCCGCGCAATACTGATAGTGTGTACCGCTATGGAGGCGAGGAATTTGCCGTGGTATTGCCGTTAACGAAACTAGAGGGTGCTTTGCTAGTCGCAGAGAGGATTCGTAAGGATGTGATTGCACTCCCCATTCGGGGCACTACTGATAGCCCAATAACGGTAAGCATCGGAGTTGCGGTCCATGGACCGTTGGACTATATCACGTCGAATTTGGGTCTTATTGAGGTTGCGGATCGCGCACTTTATAAAGCTAAGAGCTCTGGCAGAAATCGCGTGGAATTTTTGCCATCTTCGGCGATGAACCCGCCCGCGGAGAGTTTTCACTGATGAAGCCAGGCCGAACAGCGCTATCTCAATCCCCCAAGGGATACTCCGCCCTATGGCTTGAAGATCAGTCTCCGAGCAGCTGCTTTTGTATTAACAGAAAAATCCTGAAGACCTCCTGGTGCATTCTTATAGAGAAACCCGATGACTCCCAGACTTGGTTGGTACTATACGCGCCAATGATCGATCTCCAGTGCGGGTCACCAGCAATAGGCATTCACAATTGTAGGTGCACCAGTCTTACTTTCGATCACGCTAACTTTCAGAACGATTTCGATATTCTTGTTTTCCCACCCGGGGGGCAAGTACTTTGCCAGGCGCCGATCAAGATCTGGAGAAGAAACGAAGTCGCCGGCTGCCTCCGTTCCATTGCGGCCAGTACCGGCAGCTACCATAACCATGTGGCCTGTCAGCGGGGTGCTGAAACGGGCAACTATGGCACAATCCGTGAGTAGCGAATGATCCACGTCGCTCACTTCGAACACGCAGGGTGGCGAAGCGGGATTTCGGTCATCCTCGATGACTTGTCTGCCCTTCCCGCTGCCCTCGATGTGGTATCGGAGTGGAGCAAGCATCTTCATCGTCCAAGGGTTCGAGATACCTCCAATCAGGACAATCGGGTTTCCGGTGAAGTCAGCAAGAGTTGAATTTGAAGTTGTTCGGAGCCGATATCGAGCACCCTGATTGATGAGGACTCCAGAGATATGAGTCACCGCCGATACATCTTCCAACACGATGTCGCGATGTTCTTTATTCCAAGCTTCGGGCGCTGCCGGATCGATGGAGGAAGACTCTGGAATGACAATTTGAACTTCTCCAGACGCGCGAGAAAAGCCCGCCCACAGATGATTGAAAACATTTCGTCTCGAAACAAACGACTTCCACCAAAGCCCCCACCCAACCATCGCGAAGACCAGCAGTGCGAAACAGAGAATCGATAGAGTAGTCATTCCCTTTGCTGATGCTCCCTTTCGGACGGGGGCCGATGCGTGAAAGGCTTCGACTGTTATTTCATTCCCGTCAGCCTTATCGCTTGATGCCTGGACCACGTCTACAGGGAAATCTCCAAAATCAAGACCACGAGTGACCGAATCGATGTCCTTCGTGAAATAAAATTCTGGAATGTAAGATCCTTGCGGGAGAACTATCTCTACCACTGGTTGCTGATTCACTTGTTCAGCGCGGAAGGCCGAGAGGCGCTTTCTTACTTCGCTAGCCGTGTTGCGGACAGTCGGGTCAGTGTTCGTGTCGTAGTCAGCGGGTCGTCCGAAAACGTCGATCCCGATCGTACGTTCTTTGATTGTTTGAGCCTCTCCCTGGAGCGTCTTTTCCACGACATAGCTCAGAAAAGCTGGATAACGCTTACTGTGTCGAAAGTGTGAACTGGCGACAACAGCCTTTAATTCAGTCCGTATCAACTCACATTCTTCTGTCGACAACGGATTATCAGGGGTGCACGAACGTTGAATCCGAGACATCATTATCTTTTGTTCATTTTATTAAACCATCTTCAGCCCTTCCCTTGGTAGACAAGAGAAACGCAAGGGGCTGATATGCAAGGGGCTTTAGGAGAACTCGCGCCCAACAGCTTTTTGTTTATTACCGTCTAAAACCGTCCATTGCGTAACATTTTGGCATCGGTCTGGTAAAACAATTGCGTTTGTATATAAATTGAACAGATTATCGGTGAGATGCCTGCGCCCGTTCACCAATGTGCGTTGCAATGAAAACGTGTATACCCCAAGCTCGCTTCCCGCTCACACCCGGTTCTTTCTCTGGTTGGCCACTGATCCACCGCAGCGCATTTCTATCCATCTCTTCAAGGCTGTTATTGGCTGATTTAGTCGTTGAATGCCTCACCAGATCGGCAACAGATGAACACACGAAAATATCGTCTGATGACGTATAAAGTCTGGAAAAGGATTTGTATTCCACGTCTCGCGGTCATATTCCGGTTGTCGATTTGCCCCGCGATTGTAGTGTGTATTTATGGCGCGGCTTTGCTCAGTACGCATATCGATGACGTGCTTCCCTGGAAAACCGGTACACTCCAGACTTTCATGAGCCCGAGTCTCCGGGATCTGGACAGCGGGGGCCTGGGAAGAGGTTCTTCTCAAGAGTGGGCCCTATCACCTCATGGAAGTACTAAAAGCGCATTGAGCGCAGACGTCTTTGAAGGAATAGAGCCACCCGAAGCGATACCCGGAATCGACAGCTTCGGGCTTTCTGGTGTCAAAGATCCCTTTCGCATCTCCGCCACGCATCCGATACTTTCCGCTCAAGCCTCTGCGAGCGTTCACCACTTGGGCCGTGGACAGAACTATTCAGGAATCGGCGATCTCACATACCAGACAAGCGATTTGGGATGGAATATCCAATACAGGACGCTGCAACTCTGGTCGAGGAGTGAGCTCTATCTTTATCATACCCCTGATCCATTTGACGAGTCTGCGGTCTGGGCAGGCAATCTACGGACCGCATACCGCATGGCTCCTCCACCCATTCAACATCGCTTCCGCTTCGCGGGGCAAGATGCTGGCCCGCTGGACGGAGCTTTGGAGGCCTCCTTCGCCATCGATAGAGTCCCCTCCTCCTACCAGGCACTTTGCTTTTACATCTGTTGTGCGCTCATGACCATTCTGATCACGTGGTCGTTTTATATGGCAATGGCACGGTGTCCGCAGGAGAGACTTCAAGCTGCCCTTGAAGAACGCAAACGTGTCGCCAGGGAAATGCACGACACTCTGCTCCAGGGTTGCACGGTCATTTCAAGCCTTTTGGAGGGTCTTTCGACCACCACCGGAAATGCGACTGAATTTGAACGCGTTCTCCTTGATTCTGCTCGCGCCCAGACAACTTCGACTATCGAAGAGGCCCGTCGAGCCATTTGGAATCTACGTCATGACGATTCGCCTGTTTCCGACCTGGCAGATTTATTGCGCGAAGCAGTTGACGAAATAGGACAGCGATTTAGTTTCTCGATCCGCTACGAGATTGTTGGCAAACGCTCTTCCATCGATCAGGGCATTTCCCGCCAGCTTTTGATGATAGTACGAGAGGCTCTTTTCAATGCCGGCCGGCACGGAGATCCATCTGAGGTGCGATTGACAATCGCTTTTGAAAAGAAAAAGATTCGTGTCAACATTGAGGACGACGGAAAAGGCTTTCATGTCAACGAAAAGCAACTACACTTCAGCAACTTCCATTATGGATTGTTGGTAATGCGAGAAAGACTAGAGATTTTGGGCGGAACTCTCAACATGCGGAGCTCCCCCGGAAATGGTACGCAACTCAGAATAAGTGCTCCTATACGCAGGTAACAGGAGGGAACTGCAGCCATGCCGTTTCCCGTAAAGGGCTTCGCACTTGCCTCTCTCACTGTGTTGCCCAAAAATGCACCGCTAGTACTTGGGTACGATTGACAGTCACAATTGAAAAGATTCCGATTGATGTTGGTAAAGTTAGTGGCGGGTTGGGCTGTCACGTGCCATGTAACCCACTGTTCCAACTGTGGGCCCACGGAAGATCGTTGGTTCACGAGGCAATGCGGCATGGGCGCGATGCTTTCACGCCAAGAGGATTTCCACCAAGTGGCACACTGTTTTAATTATCGGACGATGTTGTTGACCCATAAAATGAGGTGCTTTTGGTAACTGACGCGGAGGAGTCTAAGAAGATTACGGTCCTCATTGTCGACGACCACCCTTTGATGCGCATAGGGATACGAGCTACCGTCAACGCCCAAAATGACATGCAGATAATTGCAGAAGCCAAATGCGGGGAAGAGGCAATCGATGCATGCCTGCAGCATGTCCCCAACATAGTCATAATGGACCTCGGCCTTCCCGACATGAGTGGCATGGAAGCAATCCAGCGTATTCGAAGTCAGCAATCGTTCCCGAAGATTCTCGCACTCACGATGTATGAAGGCGATGAAAACATTTTTCAAGCGCTGCGCTCGGGAGCTGATGGGTACGTACTCAAAGGCATGGCACACGAAGTCATGCTCAGCGCTATCCGTACGGTGCACCGAGGAGAGAGATTCCTGCCACCCTCTGTTGCGAAGAACCTTGCACAACGCAATCCGGACATGGAATTACGTCCACGGGAGAAGCAGGTTCTGACTCTCATCGTTGCCGGGAAGAGCAACAAGGAAATCGCTTCAGAACTAGGGATATCTGAAAGGACTGTAAAGTGTCACGTTAGCGCAATTTTCTTGAGGATGCGAGTGACAGATCGTACTCAAGCTGCAATGGCCGCCTTGCAACGCGGCATCGTGCGTTTGTAGACCCATATATCTATGGCCCGACCGCTGTTTTGCGGCAAACGTTTGTTAATGTAGCGCAGTTATCTGCCAATTTGCATTGCCTTGCTTCTTGTGTACCAGCGGAGTTGATTCCAACTCGTGTTTATATTACTTCCACCATGCCTCGGGCAAGCGAATCACATTACATCACGGGAACTAAAGCAATCCCGATAGCAGCTCGGCCGCCCCCTATGAAACTTTTCCGGTTGAGCCTTACAGATTGAACTCACACTTTAAGAATCGGACCTTTTCAGAAGATTGCATGGCTACACCAGAACTCTTCAACACTGAAATTGCCTACCGGGAAGATCACGTCCACTCCAGTGACTTCGCAGGTGTGCGCGAGTCGCAACAGCACAGCATCCCTGCAAATTTGCCGATAGCGTCCTTCGCCTATCGCGCGATCAAACCGCTGGCAGACTTGATTATTGTCTTTGCCGCACTGCCCATTCTCTTGCCGGTCGGCTTGCTCATTGCAGCAGCGATCAGGATTACATCCAGGGGCTCGGCGTTATACCGTCATCGCCGCATCGGGCAATTCCAGCAATCTCTGTATGTCTGGAAGTTTCGGACCATGTATGAGGACAGCGATCAGCTGCTCGAGCAGCATCTCAGCACTAGTCCCGAAGCACGGCGTGAATGGTCTGAAACGCACAAGCTCAGAAAAGACCCCAGGGTAACGCCCGTAGGCAGGTTTCTGAGAAAGACCAGTCTGGATGAAATCCCCCAGCTCATCAACGTTCTTGCTGGCGAGATGAGCATTGTTGGCCCCCGGCCCATCGTTGATGGCGAGAAGCCAAAATATGGAATCTACTTCCAGACTTTCTCCTACGCGATGCCCGGCATCACCGGGCTCTGGCAGGTATCGGGACGATGCGACGTAACCTATAATGAGCGGGTTCTGCTCGACGTTCGCTATGTCAAACAGTGGAGCTTGTGGATGGAATTCAAGATCATCTTGAAGACCGTCTTCGTCATGATGCATAGTGAAGGGGCTTACTAAGCATTCCAGCCTCACACTTACCTGCCTCGATTCATTGCTCGGCGAGTTGGTTCCGAACAAAGGGTCGACTCCCGGCAACCCCGTCTCTGCACCCCTCGCCCGCACTCATGACCCGCCCCCGCGAAACACCGTCATCTGGGGAGGCCCTCCCGACTAACGGACATCGATCTGGGCATCATGATCGGAGCACAACCTCTGGGTAATTAAAAGCTAAAAATGACGCTTACGTCCTTGGCTGGTTTGAAGGTCTTATCGCCAGGCTTCGATAATTTGCTTTGCATCGGCCAGGTTCTGGAACCAATGCGTACCCAGGCACGCGGCAACATCGCATGAAGGTTATCTAGCGGTTACAAATCGTTTTGGTGATAATTCAGCTTGTTCTGAGCGTATTGGAGGCGATATGAGCCGAGATGAATTTGCAGAAACCGCTACGGAGCTTTCTTTAGAAGAAATGAAGGAACGGGAGTTTCCCGTTCTGGTACTCGATACCATTGGCAAACACCAGGCGATTAGAAATGTAGGAATGGCACAGGCAAGTGGGGTCCGAATAAAAGTGTCTCCCCCGAACCATCAAATCATTTCCTTTGACATGCACGACTTCCAGTGTAACGAGACGAGGAAGGTATCGGCGACTAAGGATGCTCTTAAGGCACTCGGTATGACCCTCTACTACCACGCCCCAATGGATACGAAGCAGCTCGTGACCTTCGTTTACGTGCAGGAAGGAACGCTTAAACATAGATTTTTCGAGTTTGCGGATGCTGGGGAATAAACCACCGGCATACGGCCCGCACCCTTGAATAAAGGCGATTTGGCGGCACACGCGTTCGCGTATGCTCCTGCTCCAATCCCTGATACAGGAAAAGAGACCGGGAAACGTGCCGGTAGAGAGTGCCGCAACAACAATCCGAGATCGAGTATTGCCTCGATCTCTATGTGGGGTACTCTTGATGCTGGAGGAATTTAATGGGAACGACTGCAATACTCGCCGCTATCGATGAAGAGATCGCTCTGCTGCAACAGGTGAAACAATTGCTCCGTGGTAACTCAGTTCAAAACGTAACCCTTTCTGGAGCGGTTAAGGCAGTCATGGCTAAGAAGCGTAAACTCAGCCCTGAAGCCCGAAAGCGGATCGCCGATGCACAACGCAAGCGCTGGGCTGCACAAAGGAAAACAAAAACGTAAACACTCCCTCACCGTCATTGCAAACTAGGTACGCAGGGGGCTCCCGGTACTCCTGCCGCCACCTCGACCTGGTCCTGGGTAAAGTTCTGTTTTATGTTGAGCGTCCGGGGCAGGCCGTTCGGTTACAGTAATGGCGTGCTATGGCTTGAGGTACGATTGAGTAGATATCCATGTTCAATCGAGAGGGTCGAGCGCTGCGCATAGATTGCAGGCATTGATGGGGCCAAGGCTGTCTATCTATTTCAGAACATCGAGAGTCTCATGAATTTGGGATATTGGCCAAAACAAAATGAAACGTTGAGGTCTTCACAAGACAGGGCCATCTGACGTATGCGAAGTGAGCCCAGCAAGCACTGCGTTGAGAAAGTTATTCCTCGTGCTTTTCACTACGAGGCGGGCATCGATAACGCATTCGTTGTGCAATATCGTGCAATGCGCCCTGGGACTACAGGCATTTATCGCTATCCTAGCAATTCATTTTCAGTAACTTGCGTGGCTTTAATATGTCCACTTAGTCCGACAAGGACATCACCAAGCAGAATGAGGCTGTATTGGTTGGGTTCCGTTCGACCTATGTCTTTGAAAGATTATCTCGTGATTTGTGGCCGGGATTCTGCACGCCCGATGCAACGCGCAGTACATCTCAGGGCTCCGCTGATGGCAGCCATATCATCACTCAGCCTAACCCTCCAGCGCAACGATCGCCGGCAATAGAGGGTTGTGCCGCCCCCTGTAGCCCCTCAGCGCATGGCGTTTCACAGTGATTGCGACTATTCCTGCCTGAGGGCATTCACCGGATCTTTTCGAGCGGCGGAGATCGCCGGTCCCAGCATGGCAATCAGCGCAGCAACTTGCAGAAGGAGAAATGTCAAAACAAATACGACCGGACTTGATGCTTTGCGAAAGATCCCACTTTCGGTTGAGATCTTTCCCAGTGCCACCGATCCGGCAATAGCCAGGAGAAGCCCCAGTTTTCATACCAGAGGCAGCTCATCCTATTGAGGTGGTATACCCATTTATGGATTGTGTGGGCCAGCGTGAGTAAGCTGCGATCGTGCGTCTTCGGTACGACTCTCTCTCAGATGTCTTGAACGTGTTCGGAAGTGTTTAGTGGTCCTGCGCGCGATCAACAATATTCTGCAAGAGAATCTG
>Ga0153933_1000043_pt1 | contig 73438 bp, 71 predicted proteins | sample TSNJ017MetaG_FD_102275 | JGI IMG/M metagenome (GOLD analysis project Ga0153933, IMG submission 102275) | Attine ant fungus gardens microbial communities from New Jersey, USA - TSNJ017 MetaG | ecosystem: Host-associated > Fungi > Mycelium > Unclassified | place: USA: New Jersey, Wharton State...
CGGCGATGCGGTCGAGCTGCTCCTTGGGGCGCTCCTGGTAGACCATGTCGCCCTTTTCGTTCTTGGCGTAGCTGCCGTCGACCAGCACCGCCACCGAGATCCGGTTGACCCGGCCGGCTTCCGTGACCTCGGTCTTGGTGGTGCGGGAGATCTCGTAATTGTTGGTCTCCTCGCTCTTCTTGCTCTGGTCTTTCGCCCGCGCCGCGTTGTCCTGGCCCTGGTTGCCGGGCAGCTCGTTGTTGACCGTGACCTGGCCGGAATTGTCGGCGGTCTGGCTCGATTCCTCGCGGGTCTGGCTCGAGCGCAGCACGCGGCCTTCGGGATCGAACGTGTCGGATGTTTGCGTGATCTTGTTGAAGTCGAAGTCGGCGGAGAGCTGGACGCGGGCGCGGCCGGCGCCGACCACGGAGGAGACGATATCCTCGACCTCCTTGCGCATCCGCTTCTCGAAGGCGACGCGGCGATCGTCGCCGACCGCGGCATCGGCGTCGTTGCTGGAGCCGTCGGCGAGCAGTTGGCCGTTCTCGTCGACGATCGAGATGCGCTGCGGCTTCAGCCCGTTGACGGCGGAGGCCACCAAATGGCGGATGGCGCGGATCTGCTGGGCTTCCAGCGCGCCGCGCACCCTGAGCACGATCGAGGCCGACGGCTCCGGCGTCTCGCGCGAGAACAGCGGCTTCTCCGGCAGCACCAGATGGACGCGGGCGGCCTGGACGCGGTCGATGGCGCGGATGGTGCGGGCGAGTTCGCCCTCCAGCGCGCGCAGATGATTGATGTTCTGGACGAAGCTCGTGGTCCCGAGTGCGTCCGACTTGTCGAAAATCTCGTAACCGACCCCGCCGCCCTTGGGCATGCCGCCCTCGGCGAGCTTCATCCGCAGCCGCGTCACCTTGTCCTTCGGCACCATGATCGCGGCGCCGTCATTGCGCAGCTCGAAGGGGACCGCCTGGCGCTCCAGCTCCTTGATAATGGCGGAGGAATCTTCAGTGGAGAGGTCGGTGAACAGGGTGGTCATCTGCGGCGTGGTGACGCGCATGATGACGAAAGCGAAGAAGCCGATCAGGGCGGCGGTGACCGCCACCATTGCCGCAAGCCGGGCCGCACCAAGACCTCGCAGGAAAGCAACCAGACTTTGCACGCACGGCCCCCATTCGGCCCGGATGGGTCCGACTGGGCAAATATTGCCTAGGGTATGGTTTCTATCTGGTTAACGAAGATTAAGAACCGCGGCAAAAACGCGGACATGAAAAAAACCGGCTTCGCAGAACGAAGCCGGTTTTCATCAAATGCCGCCATTCAAGCATCCAATAAGGTGAAACTCACTGCCGATACTGCTGGATGCGTGTGGTGCGCAGTCCGGCCAGACCATGCTGGTCGATCGAGAACTGCCAGGAGAGGAATTCATCAACGGTCAGCGTGTAGCGGCTGCAGGCTTCCTCAAGGGACAGCAGGCCGCCGCGGACCGCAGCGACGACTTCGGCCTTGCGGCGGATGACCCACCGCTTGGTACCGGGGGCTGGCAGGTCCGCAATCGTCAACGGGCTGCCGTCGGGCCCGATGACGTATTTCACCCTCGGGCGATGGGGTTCTGTCATGGCGTACTCACAAACTCTCAACCACTGAACTCGCAGGAGGTAACCTACGCCCGCCGGTTTAAAATTTGCCTAAGCCCAAGCGTTCAATACGAATCTCGTTGGAGGAGCCGGGAACTGGGGGTGTTGGCGGGCTCTCATCGTCAGCGGCGTCGGTTGTTCACCCGCTCCGTCGGGCAGCGGAGCAAGCGGTACCCCTCTCCCCCTCCCCCGCAAGGGGCCCGCAAGGGGGGAGGGAACCCCTCCGTCGATGTGTCCCTCACCTGTTATGAATACGCTCGAGGGGCTGATGTGAGGTGAGCATTCTGGTCAGGCTCCCTCCCCCTTGCGGGTGTTCAGACCGGGGACATGATTGACCGGGCCTTCCGCAATCTCGCAGCATCACATCCTGGTCAATTCTCTTTGACAGCCTCAACAGCCGCGCGCTGTAACGCGGTGCCGTCACAGGCGTAGGAGAGAGTGTCCGTTCACCGCAGGCGGACGCGGGTCCCTCATCTGCACAACCACCGAGCTGTATCATCATGATGAACAGACGTACCTTCTCGACCGCATTGCTCGCCGGCGCGGCGGCTTCGCTCGTCTCCACGCGTGGCATGGCCGCGACCTCGCCGCCGGTGAAGGCGCGCAATGTCGTGCTGGTGCATGGACTGTTCGCCGATGGATCGTGCTGGTCGGAGGTCATCCCGCGCTTGCAGGCGGCGGGGCTCAACGTCACTGCCGTGCAGAATCCGTTGACCACGCTGCCGGACGCGGTCGCCTCGGCGCAACGCGTGCTGGACCGCCAGGACGGTCCGACCGTGCTGGTCGGGCATTCCTTCTCCGGAATGATCGTCACCGAGGCCGGCGTGCATCCGAAGGTTTCGGCCCTGGTCTATGTCGCCGCCCGCGCCCCCGACGCGGACGAAGACTACACCGCGCTGGCCAAGACCTATCCGACGCCGCCGGCGAGCGCCGGGATCGTGTTCGATGGCGACGAGGGGCGGCTGTCCGAAGAAGCCTTCCTGCGCGACTTCGCCGGCGATCTGCCGCCCGCCAGGGCCAAGGTGCTCTATGCGGTGCAGCAGCCCTTCCACAAGGCGCTGTTGACCGGCAAGACCAGCCATGCCGCCTGGCGCAGCAAGCCGAGCTACTACGCCGTGTCGACCGAAGACCGCACCATCAATCCGGATCTCGAGCGCTTCATGGCCAAGCGCATGGGGGCCACGACGATCGAGGTGAAGGCGAGCCATCTCGCGCTGATCTCGCAGCCGGACGTGATCGCGCGGCTGATCCTCGATGCCGCGGGAGTGCCGGCATGATTGTCGTGGGATTGGCCGGCGCCCCCCGTTTCATGTCGAGCCCCGCATGTGAACCGAAGCGCCCTTGCCGGCGTTGACTCAAATGGCGGCTTGGGCCTTGCTGAGCGGGCCGCCAGTGAAAGGACTGACAATGAAGAAGCTCATCGGCTGCACGGCCTTGGCAATTGTGGCCTTGGCAGCGACCGTTTCGGCGTCGGATGCGCGATCAGCGCGTTATCGCGAAGCGCGCAGCCCCGACGTCAACAGCCGCTATTGCCTTCAGGGACGCATCTGGGGTTATCCGGGCAATTGCGACTTCGCGACCTATGGCCAGTGCATGGCGAGCGCTTCCGGCACCGACGCCTATTGCGGGATCAACCCGGCATTCGCCTTCGCACGAGGCGGCTACGACCGCTGAAGCGACTGAGGGGCTCAACGGCGCACCGTTCAAAACGGTGCGATCGCCGTTGCCCCGTCGCGGATCAGCCTTGCGGCACACCCGTGCGCGCCGCTCATCCAGGTCATTGACACTGACATAAGTCCTGAGGCTACGCGGCGGCCTCAATCGCCGCAATCACGCTGCGCATGTCGCCGGCCAGTTCGCGGTAGCGCGCACTCAAGCGCAGGTACGCCTCGCGTTTGCTTCCATCCGCCGCCCGATCAGCGATCGTGTCGCATTCGGTGGCAAGGGCCTCAAATCGTTCCAGCTTGGCTTGGAAAGCGGTCATAGGCGGGGTCCCTGAACTCTTACTGGAGGGACCCGGGAAGCTACTCTTCAGATTAGTTCATGGGGAACATTGTTATAGGATAGAACTAAATTTGTTTGGCGTGCTGGCATGCCAAGCAGCTTAGGCGACATCGCAAACGCATGGGGCCCTCGCTCGAACAAGCTTCGTCTCGATCAGGCGACCTAACTGCTGCTCGGCGCGGTGCGGACCACGCGCTTGACCTTGTCGGCGGTGTAGGTCTGGCCGCCGATCGAGAGCAGCGGGGGTGAAGCGGTCAGGTCGACGGAATCGACCATGCCCTGGACCTCGGTGGAGATCGCAACGGTGTTGCCGCTGGAGTCCTTGCCTGTGGCGGTCAGCGTGTAGGTGCCGGGCGGCCACTGGGTGCCGTCATTGCCCTTGCCGTCCCAGACGAAGCTGGAATTGCCCTGGGTCAGGTTGAAGTTGCCGGAATAGGCGGTGGTGCCGTTGGCGCTCGAGATCGTGATGGTGGCATTGGTGCCGGCGGGCGCGGTCAGGTTCCAGGTCGCCGATTTGTCGAGCGCGGCCTTGCTGCCGTCGACCGCGACGGTATTGCCGACATACATCAACGCCTGCGTCGACTGTGCGCTCTTTTCGATGTCGACCAGCGACTTCAGCTGGTCATTTGCCTTCAGTTGCTGCTCGACGCCGGCGAATTGCACGAGCTGCTGGGTGAACTGGTTGGTGTCGAGCGGATCGAGCGGGTTCTGGTTCTGCAGCTGCGTCGTCAGCAGCGTCAGGAAGGTCTGGAAGTTGTCGGCGATGCCCTGCGTTGCGGTCGACGCGGAGTTGGTGCCCGCGGTCGATCCCGAGTTGGTGCCGGGTGCGGAGACCACCGGTGTCGGCATGGTCGCGTCGACTGACATCGTGAACTCCCTACACGCTGATGTCGACGCCGCCGACCGCGCTCGCCGCACGTCCGTAGGAGCGACCGACGGCTGCAGCCGAAACGGGTTCGTCCTCGCTGACGATCAGCTGGTGGGCGTTCGGATTGGACTGGCCGTTGTTGTTCTGGCCCGACTGCGACTGGTCGCGCAGGCTGAATTGCAATCCGCTGTTGCCGGTCGACAGGCCGGCATTGTCGAGCGCGCGCTGCAACTGGTTGGCATCCTGGCGCAGCATCGACAGCGTCTCGGGACGTTCGACCGTGAGATGCGAGGTCACGTTGCCGTTGCGGTCGACGTCGATGCGGACGTCGATGCGGCCGAGCTCGGCGGGATCGAGCCGGATATCGAAACGGCTCTTGCCGCTCTTGGCGGTGGCCGCAATCTGCACCGCGAGGCCGCTGAGCGGCACGGCGGCGCTTTGCGACGCAACGGTCGCGGTCAATTGCGCGTTCGCCGCCGGTGTCGTCGACGTGGCGGGTTGCTGCTGCTGAACGAGGTTGGCGTCGGCTGTCTGCGCCGCGGCGTGGGCGTTGCCGGTCGGCGCGGTCAGGGCGTTGCCGGCAGCGTCCACCGCGCCATCAGCGTCGCTGCCGTCATCGGCCTTTGCCTTGCCGTTGCCGTTGACCGCGGCCGTCGGCGTCACTGCGGAAACGATGGTGGTCGGCGTCGCCGCAGCGCTGGGCGCGGCGTTGCCGTTCTGATCGGACGATGGCGCCGCTGATGTGGCGTCCTTGGTGGTCAATTGCGTGGTCGGCTTTGCGGTGGCCTTGGCGGCCGGTGCTGGCGTTGCGACCGTGGCAGCGAGCGCAGCGCCGGTGGTTGCATTGCCGGCTGCGGCCGCAGCGCCCTGCGCGGTCGCGGCATCCGCGGCGCTCGCGACCTGCGCCTCGGTCTTTGCGCCGGCGGCATTGGCGACGGTGGCTCCGTTCGCAGTCGCCGTGACGGCGGCTGCGGCGTCGGCTCCGGCGGGTTTGCCGGTGGCCGCAATGGCCGAGCTTGCGGCAATCGCGGCCGCGGCAATCGCCAGCGGCGCCGCCGGCTTGTCGGACGTGGCCGCGGTGGCCGGTGCCGTGTTGGCCGGCGCGGTGGTGGCGGCAATCACGGTGGCGACGACGGTCGTCGCATTCGTCGTGTCCTGCGGCTTCACGTCGGTCTGGGTGGTTGCCTGCGTGGTCCCACTGGATTGGCTGTCGCTGCTCGACTTGGATTCGTCGGATGTCGACGACTTCGACTTGTCCTTGCGCGACGTCGTGCTGCTGCTGCTCGTGCTGTCGACGTTGCTGTTGCTCTGCGACGACGGGGTCGTCGTTGTCGTGGAGGAATCGTCGGATCGGCGCGGGGGCTGCGACGCGGATTGGGTGGTGCTGGACGGGTCGGGCTGGGGGTTGTCGTTGCTGGCCGCAGCGTTGCTCTCGACCAGCGTGGCAAAGCTGCTGCTGTCCGACTGCGAGGCCGGGTCCTGTCTTGCCGATCGCTGGGCCGCCGCCTGGAACGACAGGCTCGCCAATGTTTCCGATGTGACGCTGACCACAGCCACCCTCGCAATGAGACTTCCGGCCTGTTGTCAGCAAGGACCGGGCCAGTCCGGGTATGAAAAAATACCCAATTATTTCAAACTGTTATTGCTGGGGTGCAGCGACCGAACCAGGTTCCCGGCGGTCTCTTTTTTGCCCGGCGGCAAGATTTACCCCCTCAGCACGGTTCCCCCGCGGTTTCGCGTGATTGCCTCCCCGGAATACGGCCTATATTAAAGTGCAGCCTTCAGCGCGTTCCGAACCGACCGACCCGGCCTTTGAACGCGTTCCAAGGTTTTCTGAATACAGACTTTTCTGAAATCCCGTCTCGGGGCCCCGAAAGCTCGCCGCGACACCGATCGATGACCCCGTGAAGATGCTCAATAACCTCGATCTCGAAGGCCGCCCTGAGGACACAAGGATCGTCGTCGCCATGTCCGGCGGCGTCGATTCCTCGGTGACGGCTGCGCTGTTGAAGTCGCAGGGCTATGACGTGGTCGGGATCACGTTGCAGCTCTACGACCACGGCGCCGCGACCCATCGCAAGGGCGCCTGCTGCGCCGGCCGCGACATCCACGACGCGCGCAACGTGGCTGAGCGGATCGGCATTCCGCATTACGTGCTGGATTACGAAAGCCGCTTCCGCGAGCAGGTGATCGACAATTTCGCCGACAGCTACGCGCTCGGCGAGACGCCGGTGCCGTGCATCGAGTGCAACCGCACCGTCAAGTTTCGCGACCTGCTTGCGACCGCGCGCGAGCTCGGCGCGCAGGCGCTCGCCACCGGCCATTATGTCGCCTCGCGCCGCCTCGCCGACGGATCGCGCTCGCTCATCTGCGCGGCCGATGCCGACCGCGACCAGAGTTATTTCCTGTTCGCGACCACAAGCGAGCAGCTCGACTTCCTGCGCTTCCCGCTCGGCGACATGACCAAGCCGCAGACCCGCGAGCTGGCGCGTCGCTTCGATCTCGAGGTCGCCGACAAGCAGGACAGCCAGGACATCTGCTTCGTGCCGACCGGCCGCTACACCGACATCATCGGCCGCCTGAAGCCGAATGCGATCGCGCCCGGCGACATCGTCGATCTCAATGGCAATGTCATCGGCCAGCACCAGGGCATCGTTCATTTCACCGTCGGCCAGCGCAAGGGGCTCGGCATCGCCTCAGGCAGCCCGCTCTATGTGGTCAAGCTCGACGCGGCGAGCCGCCGTGTCGTGGTCGGGCCGCGCGAAGCGTTGCGCATGGACCGCATCGCGCTGCGCGACGTCAACTGGATCGGCGATGGCGCGCTCGATCGCGTGATCGGCGAGGGCATCGAGCTCTTTGTCCGCGTGCGCTCGACCCGCGCGCCGCAGCCGGCCTGGCTGCGCGCCACAGGTGGCGGCTATGAGGTCGAGCTGGTCGCCGGCGAGGAGGGCGTCTCGCCCGGCCAGGCCTGCGTGTTCTACGACGCGGCCTCGGGGCAGGCGCGCGTGCTGGGCGGCGGCTTCATCAAGAGTGCAAGTGCGAGCCGCGTGACGCTGTCCGCGACCCGCGATGCCATGGCAACGCTCGCAGAATAGAAGAAGAGGCATCGGGGCAGGGGATGGCTGGGGACATCGACCGCGAGGGGGTCGAAAAGGCGTATGGCCGCTGGGCACCGATCTACGATCTGGTGTTCGGCAAGGTGTTCGATCAGGGCCGTCAATCGACGATCGCGGAGGCCGACCGGATCGGCGGGCGCGTGCTCGATGTCGGCGTCGGTACCGGACTGTCGCTGTCGGATTATTCACGCACGACAAAGCTGTGCGGCGTCGATATTTCCGAGCCGATGCTGCGGCGGGCGCAGCAGCGCGTGCGCGCGCTGGGCCTCAGCAATGTCGAGACGCTGGCGGTGATGGACGCCAAGAACCTCGCATTCCCGGATGCGTTGTTCGACGCGGTGGTCGCGCAATATGTCATCACCGCGGTGCCGGATCCCGAAGCGACGCTGGATGATTTCGTCCGTGTGCTGAAGCCCGGCGGCGAATTGATCCTGGTCAATCACATCGGTGCCGAAGGCGGGCCGCGCCGCGTCTTCGAGCTTGCCTTCGCGCCGCTGGCGCGACGGCTCGGCTGGCGGCCGGAATTCCCGTGGGCGCGGCTGACCAATTGGGCAACGAAACATGGCGGCGTCAGCCTCGCGGAACGCCGTCCGATGCCGCCGATGGGGCATTTCTCGCTGATCCGTTTCCGCAAATCGTGAGGCTGTGACTGACTTCGCAGGGAACATCGGCGAGCCGGCGTGGTTTTCCCGACATGAGAATCAACCGAACACTCGCTTTGTCCTGTGTGCTGCTGGCCGTGCCTGCGCTGGCCGCCGCACAGGCGCCTCCGGCGCCCGCGACACCGCCGGCGCAGACCGCGCCGCCGCAGCCGCAACGAACAGCCAATTGCGCGCCGATGGAGCAGCCGACGCATCCCGGCACGGCCGTTCCGGAGGGAACCACGACCGGCCAGGCCAGGGCGCCCCTGGGCGACAAGCTCGCCAATTCCGACGGCGTGCTGTGCCCGCCGTCAGGCGTCGATCCTGAGATGCGGGCGCCGACGCCCGAAGGCGGCAACATGCCCGTGATCCCGCCGCCCGGCAGCCCCGGCGGCGACCCCACGATCCGGCCGAAATAGCACCTGTCTCCAATATGTTGCCGATCGGGCCGCCTTTGCTTGACAGGCGCGGCCGCCCCTCATTATATGCCGCGCGTTCGCGCCCGCGGCCTCCATGCCGCCGATAGCGACGCCGTGGCGGGGTAGCTCAGCTGGTTAGAGCACGGGAATCATAATCCTGGGGTCGGGGGTTCGAGTCCCTCCCCCGCTACCAATAAAATCAGGCATTTTCGCTGATCCGCGCTTCTTCGGCTTCAATCGTACCACCGTTTGTACCACGTTTGCCTCGGCTTTACGTGAGACCCCTGCCGCGAAGCGCGCCGAAGTTTTGAAAATATTAGCGCGCCATGTTGGTGCTGGCGCGTTGGAACAGAAGGCGCGACAATATCGGGGGTTCGAATTGATATCGCAGGATAAAATCGGAATAAGGGCCTAACCGGGGATGAGAATCCCTCCCTCTCCGCCAGCTAACCATGACGTGCGAAAACCCCTATAAAACAAGGGGCGCCGAGAGCCACCGGATTCGTCGGTGGAGAACCGCAATTCGGCTTAACTCCGCTCAAATTGCCACCATTGAGTCGCCGGCGGAAGCCCGAAAATTCAGTTCGCGGTGCTGGGCTTCGGCTCCGGCAATTCCCATATCCGCGCCATGTCTGTTCATCCAAGTCCGCCTACGCCCGCCGCGACGGGGCTGGTCGAGCCGCACGCCCCGCTGCTGCGCCATCCTCCTGCCGGTCAGTTGCTCTACAAGGTCATGAGCGTCGAGAACTGCCTCGGCTCGATCGAGCGCGGCTATCTGCATTTCAACCGCGTCGACTCGTACAAGGACTTTCCCGGTGCCGACCGCTACGACGGCGAGCAGCTGCCGGGCGACCGCGCCGGCAACGCGGCGGCAACCTTCGTCAAGGCTCCCGGGTTCTCGGCCGCCGACTACTACGACCGGTCGCGATCGCGGACATATGCCTTCTGCGCCGCGCTCCAGGACACCGATCACATCTGGACCTACGGCAGCGGCAGTCCGAAAGGCAACGTCGGTCTCATTTTCGACTTCGATCGGCTCCGCGCCACGCTGAATCGAATGCTCCAGTCGGGCTGCGCGGGCTTGGAGTTCAATGGCATCCGGTGCCGCCAGATCTTCGATCTGAACTACGGCATGGTGGACTACGTCAATTGGGCGACCCATCGTGCCAACGAGTCGCGGCTGCCGAACCCGATCGCGTACGCCTACCTGAAGGACGCAGGGCGGTTCGCCCAAGAACGCGAACTGCGCGTCTCGCTGTCGGCGCTGGGGATCGGCAAGTTCGTCCTGGACGACCTGACCGAGATCGCCTTTCCGCAGCATCTGCACCTCGACTTCGATTTCAGGGCCGCTTTCGCCGACAAGACGATCCGGGAGATCGTCGTCGGCCCGCGTTGCAACGAGGATTTTCTTCGTACGGAAATGCGCCGGCTCGGCGCGGATCTTGTGCCGCGAGACAGTCCTTGAATGAATGCTCCCATCGACCATCATTTCATCCCGGCGTTTTTCCTCGCTCAACGGGCCGACGGCAGCGGTAAGCTGGTCGAATACACGATCAAGCACGATAAGGTCATCGCTAAACCCGTCGGCCCGAGGGCGACGGGGTACGAACAGCACCTTTATGCGTTTCCGGAGCTGCCGCCCGACGCCGCGCACTTCCTCGAGGCCGTTTTCTTCAATTATGCGGATCGCGTGGCGGCCGATGCGCTGCGAAACCACTTGTCTGCGGCACCCGTGCCGTGGACCGAGGAACTGGTCAGCGCCTGGTCGCGCTTCGTCATCGCGCTTCATTTGCGCCATCCCGACGCGATGCCAGAGCTTCGTGCTGCTGCAAAGTCCGTGTGGGACGGGGGTGGCGACGCGTATCAAGCCCAGTATGAGGCGATCAGAAAGCCCGAGGATCCGCCGACCTTTGACGAGTATATTGCGGCGCGCGATCCGCTGACTGCGGCGAAGGTCGGCGTCAACATGATAGTGAAGGTGTTCGACAACGAGATACTTGGGCGTCACCTCAACAACATGTCTTGGAGCGTGATCGACGTCGGTCGCTCGCCGTACCGCTTCCTCCTATCGGACCGTGCGGCCGTGTTCGCGAATCTCAACAATGCCGACGGGGTGGCTTATCTGCCGATAGGCCCTACCAAGATTTTCGTGGCCGCCAACACGCCCGATCGGCTGCAGCGGTTGCGCGACCTGCCTCCCCGCGACCTCGTCCACAATTCCAATCGGCTTTTGGTCGGCCGGGCCCGCCGTTTTGTCTGGGCCCAAGATCAATCGCAGAGTGGCTTCATTTCGAAGCACATGTCGCAGCGCATGGAGCCGACGCCGCTCTTCCCGGGCATCGGCATGCCTTAGTCGACTTTCCCGAAGGTCCAGTCGTCGAGGCGGACGAATTCGTGAAAGCCGCAGCCCGACGTGGGACAGACCACGCTCGGCGACACGTTTCCGTCGAGGTCGATACTGTGCCGCCGAAGCGTGAGGACATGTCCTGACGAACAGGCCATCGTCGCCTTGAAGCGAGATCGTGTGGAGGGATGGCAGGGGCACCAGCGGTCACGGTTCGGGCGATCGGTCCCGACGGCTTCCCGGCCTATCAGTACACGACGTTTTCGCCGCCATCGGTTGCGGAAAATCGAGCGAACGCCACCGAGAGAGTGAGACCATCGACGCGGTACGACCAATATCTGAGTGAAGGCCCGCAAGATCGTCATTTTCCAAAGACCGCCGCTCTCCTGTTCGACGCCACGCCCAGCGTCAGCACGGCCCGCGTCGTCGAGAAGCACTCGATGCGAAACTCCCACTTCTCGCCGCGACCGTCCGTGAGGACGTCGGTGACCTCGAATACGGGGCCCCTGGTTCGATTCGTGGCATGCGCCTTGACGAACGAGAACGCCGTTTCCGGTTCGATGTTCGAGAAGGTGTTTTTGAAGGCAGGCGATCTGATGAAGTACCGCCACGCCATGGGACCATCATGGGCGCCGATCTCAGGAAACCTGGGGTGCGAACTGACCACGCCGAAAATGGCGTGTTCCGGATCTCGGCTTTCGATCAGCCGCCAGAACGTCGAGACGATGGAGTTGTCGTAGCGTTTGGCGAGCTTCTTGACCGTGTCGAAGTTCGGCCTCAGGTCGCGGGCCTCGGCGGCGAAGCGATCTGTCATGAACAGTAGCCGTCCCGCTCCGTAATTGGCCTCGGCCTCGATCGTGGCATGGCATGTTGGATCGAGGGTCACATTGTTGTCGCCCAGCAGGAAGTCCTTGTGCCAGTCGATGACGCTGTGGCTGATTTCGTGGCTTTCGATCCAGCGGTGCTTCGGCTCGGGTACCGTCTCGTCCAGAAGGATTCGCATGGATGCCGGTACCCAGAACGCCGTCAACTTGGACTTCGTGAGCGCTTCGCTGAGATATTTGCCGACGTCAGGTATCGTCCTTCTCGCGAACAGCCTGAAACGATGCGAAAGCTCGTCGAGAAGGCCGGGATCCGTGCTCTTGTAGTATCGAAGATCCAGGTTCAGGAGTTTCCGGACGTCTGCAAGGCGGATCGGCGGCTCGGGGTTGCCGAGGTCGCGCAGAATGCGGTTGACCTGCGCGTCGATCTCCCGCCTTTCGTATTCTCCGACCTCGGCCTCGATCATCGTTTCATCCGCTAAGCCGATTCATTGAGCATTCCGACGAACGCCTCCAGCACTTCCAGTTGCTCTCGCGAAAGGCTGGAAACGTTATCGGAATGCGCCGCGAACTGGACCGCGGTGTTGTACAATCTCCGATCGACGGCGATCGTCGCGCCGGACATCTGCGAAAGATTGTTCAAAGAAACTCCGAAGAATTTCGAAAGATTATGCAGGAGACGAGGTCGGGCCGTGTAACTCGGATTGTTCTCGACCTGTCTCAGTTCGTCTTCCAAGACGTCGGCGCGCACGGCTACCTCGGGCAGCGTGAGACCATCGCGCGTTCGCAACTGGCGAACGAGCGTCCCCAACGCGATCCTCAATTGCACGGCGGCTCGCGGCGCTACGATGGACGATTTCCCGCGCGCCAGATCGTCCGCCACGATACTGCGTTCGAGCGCCCGCCCGGCGTCCGTCTCTATGTCCGCATCCGATTTGATCTTTTGTTCAAGCCATTCCGTTGAAAACAGAAGCTTCATGACAGAACCTCCGCTCCCTTGAGGAATTCGATCGCTTGCTCTTCCGTCATTTCAAAGTAACGCATTTCCTCGGTCTCGTCGAAGCCGCAATCCGTCAGGCCAAGCTCGTCCCGGTACCAGGTTTCCGACTGCTCGAGCGAATGTAGTCCTACCCTCCCGCCGAACTCGAGATCGATGCTCAAGCTGACGCAGGTGGCGAAAAGCGTCCGGCCGACGCCCATATATTTCGGCTTCGGATGGAGCTTATGTCTGTTCCATGGCGCGGTTGCGATGCGGTCTATGTACGCGAGCTCCCGGCCCTTGTGCGGGGGCAATGTCGCGAATCTGGTTGCGATGTTGACGTTCATGATTCCTTGGGTGAGGCCGGCGCATTCGATTACGAAATTTTCGTAGGCCAGGGTCGACTTCATTATTTCGTCCCATGCCCAGTGAGAATCTTGGGCGTTGCCTTCCGCGGACGCACCCCAGTCGGGGAAGTCAGCATTTCGTCGCACCAGGTCTGGCTTCCAGAGCTCTTCGTAATGGCGACGATTGGTATCGTCGGACCCGAAGAAAATCTGCGCCGGCTCCATCTCGCCGGTATGCCGATTCAGCAGGACGCGGGCGCCGAGCAATTTCTTCATAGGACGACGAGCTCGGCCTTATCCTTTGTCGTGGGGTGTTCCACGAAGACCTTTTCCCCGCGCTCGATGCGTTCGGTGACCGATTGATAGAGCCTGAGCGCTTGGCGGAGCAGGGCCGTCTTCGACATGCCGCGCCGCTGCGAAAGATCGTCCAGAACTTCCATTTCCTTGTCGCTCAAGATGAGCGTCATCTGCCGACGATCCATTGTCAAACCTTGAAGTTGTTCGCTGAATTGGTCCCAATATGGACTGATTGGCCATAAAGTCAATATTTTAAGGGCTGATAATGGCCATTGACTACATAAAAAATGGCCATTAGATATGGATCGAACCGATTTCCCGTTTTGGAGAACGACGATGAGCAATGAATTGGGGAAGGCTGAGCACGACTTGGCAAAAGCGCGCGCAGATCTCGAGAAGGCTGAGGCTCACCACGCCGAGGCCGAAAGGGAGATCGCCAGGGCGCGAAGCGAACTTGAGGAAGCCGAGAAGGAGTTCGAGCGCATCGAGAAGAAGGAGCACATCCAAGTCTCCATCTCGACGACCGCCGGCTTCTATCCGGCCGAAGGATTCGACTCCGTTCCTGAAAAACAGGCGATCGAGCACGAACTGCACAAGGCGCAGCGCGAGCTCCGGATCAAGGACATCACCGGTTGGATTGCGAGCGTCATCACTGCCGGGGGGAAAAGAACCTTGGACTCTTCCAAGAGCTACGCTGAAAACGGTCTCTCGGGAAAGGCCGAGATCGATTGGGGCCCGAGCGAGGGAGGCGGTGGCTAATGCATCCCGCTGCCGCGCAGGCCTTGTTCGAGGAGGAGACGAAGCATCTCGGTCCCGCCCTGTGCGGCCGCCGTGGATGGACGATGCATCGCATCGACTTTCCGATCATCGACTGCTCATTTAGCGCCAGCGGCAGAACGCCGCTGCGGATGACCCTGACATGCGACAACTGGAACGATCTGCCTCCCTCCATCCGTCTTGAGACGCCGTCGGGCGAACCGTTGCGGGTTCTGCCGCCGAATCCTACCGGCGTCTTCCACGCGGGACCGCACAATCTGACGAATCTCCCCTTCGTCTGCATGCGCGGGTCGCGCGAGTATCACACCCATCCGAGCCACGTAACGGATCTCTGGGACACTTGCCGGGGAGGATCGAGCTACACGATCGGTGGCATCATGACTCAAATTTGGAATGCTTGGCTCAAGGGAACAGGCTGATGATCAATTGTCCCATTGGTAGGATCGACGAGACCTTGAGGTTTCTGCGCGCGGCGGGAGAACGCCACAGCGAATGCGTGGTTCTCTGGCTAGGTCGGGCGAAGCCGAAAGGAGCGGACATCGTCGAAGCCTACCTGCCCCATCAAATTGCGAGAGCGGATCGATTCCAGATCCCGCCAGATGGAATGGACATGCTGCGTAAGAAACTTCGCGCCGACCGTCTTATGGTCGCGGCTCAGGTCCATTCGCACCCGGAAGAGGCCTTTCATTCGAAAGCCGACGACGCTTGGGCGATCGTTCGTCATGAAGGGGCGTTGTCGCTCGTCGTGCCCAGGTTCGCCCGAGACACCTCCCTCGCGAATTTCGTTGAGCAGACGAAGGTATTCAGATTCTCCGACAGGGCGACGTGGGACAAGGTTCCAAGAGCGCAGGTGATTCAGGAATGTCTAAGGATACTCTGACGATCGAAGCGAAACGCGAAAACGCGGCGATGCTTGCCGCGGCGCTAGGGATCGGTGTTGAAGCGGCGGGCGAGGCGCTGCAGTTCGACGTCGCCATTACCGCAGATCCGACCGACGCGACCGCGACCGCTATAGCGGTGGATATGGCGTCTCTGCTCGGCAGGACCATCAAATCCGCCACCTTGGGCGAGGCTGATGAGGCCGCCGTTGTTGAGATATTGATTGGAGACGTAGGCGCCAAAGCCGGCCTCCAGAGCCTCCGCATCCGAGTCGCGTCGGAGGGGGCGGTGATCGGCGGTGAACCCGCTCGCGAGCGCTGCGCGGAGATTCCCCGCGTGCTTTGCCTTTTGGTCGCCTGTTATGCGGCTGCCGCGACCATGCAGACGATTTTCCAAGATAGACTTCCGTTCGGTTCGTCGCCGCTTAGCGTGTCATTCGATCAATTGGGAATCGAGATGACGGAGTTCGAGGCGCCGGTGGACATCGGACACGCATACCTCGCCGGTGCCGGCGCCATTGGAAATGGATTTCTTTGGGCGGCAAGACATCTGGATTTTCGTGGGACCCTCGATATCGCCGACGACGATGATGTTAGTTCCGGAAATCTGAACCGGCAGATCTGGTTTAAGAAAGACGACATTGGTCTCCCAAAGGCCGACCGCTTGGCGGCTCTCGCGCAAGGTTCGTTTCCCCGCCTGAAACTGATCCCAAGAAGACTGCGCTTGCAGGATCTGTCGGAAAAATCGAACGGGCCCTGGCTGGAACGGCTTTTCGTCGCCGTAGATAGCCGTCGGGCCAGGCGGATAATCCAGAGGGAGTTTCCCGGTGAGGTGTTCGACGCCTCGACGACCGATATCCGGGAAGTCGTGATCCATCACCACAAGCAGCCTACGCAACATGCCTGTCTGAGCTGCATCTACGAAGCGGACCAAGAGGAGTTCACCCGGGAGCATCACATTGCGGAGCACCTCGGGGTATCCGCGGAAGAAGTGCGATCGGAACGCATAAGCGACTCGGCAGCGAAGAAGATCGCAGCACGAATTCCTAATCTCGAAGCGTCCGCGCTCATCGGGATCGCGTATGACACGCTGTTCAAACAGCTTTGCGGAGAGGGCACGCTTCAGTCGTTGGAGGGCAGACGCATCGTGGCACCGTTTGCGTTCGTTTCGGTCTTGGCAGGAACCCTTCTAGCTCTCGAAGCACTTCGACGGAGGGGTGCAGAACGCGGCGCAGCCGACTGCAATTACTGGAGAGTCAGCCCTTGGCACGCGCCGCTCGGACGGCGCCGCGTAATGCGTCCCCGCCAGCCGGGTTGTGAATTCTGCGACGATCCGGTGTTCAAGGCCGTAAACGATGCACTTTGGGGAGAGGTTGGTCAGGGTCCCCATGTCTTATAGGGTCTCCCGAACAAACTGGCACCGTGGAGCAAAGCCTCCAATTTGACTTCGGCTAGGTCGATACGAAAGCATCGACCCGGCCGCTAGTCGACGGCCACGATGGCGGTGTTGTGCCGCGCTCGAGACCGTTCAGGTCGACCCCGACTTCGTCTGGCCGCGGTAACGAAGTCCAACTCCGTGCCGGCCTTCGAACAGGAATTCGATGCCGCGCTTTTCCAGCGCGCCGCGCAGTTTCTCCATAATGCGTTCCGAGCGCGGCTCTTCCGATTTTTCGAGGCGTATCACCGTCCGGCGGGCGACGCCGGCCTCCGCGCCGACCGCGAAGATGGCGCGTGCCAACTCGATCTTGCCGACCTCGATTTCGCGGTGACCCACCAGCGGGAGATGGTCGTCCTTCGGGATTGCGCGCGGTCGGGTCACGGCTTCACCCTCGGATCGGAGTTGGTCGGGGATTCGTCCGGATCCTTCGGCGCCGGTTCGGTCTTCGTCCGGAAGATGCCGGCGAAGCTCGCGAGCGAGTCCTCCGATAGCAGCGTGCCGCCCACTGTGGGCAACCGGACGAAATCCCAGCTGTCCGCCAGCCGGCCCAGCGGGGCCGGCAGCCTCATGTCCGAGAAGATTCGTTTCCGGCCGCCGGCATAGTCGATCGTCGCGAAGAGCGCGCAGCCGCCTTCGCTCCACATGATCTGGACGGGGGTGCGCGATGCGGCGAGGACGCCGCTCTTGGAGGCGCCCAGTCGACGCAGCACCCCCGCCAGTTCCATCCCGAAGGTGTCGAGCGGAGAGGCTTGACCGCGACCACGACCGACGTCGAGCTGATGCGGCAAGGCGCACAACCTGGTGGCGACCCTCACGACGGACGCCGGACGCTGCTGCCTGCCGGCATGTGCGATGAGGATCATCGCGGCATCGGCCCAGACGGCCGATGCAGCCGGCATCCCCGACCTGGCCTGCGGGATGTATCCGGCTTCGAGCATCGGCTTCATGAAGTTTTCGATTTCAGCGGGAGCGCGTCCGAGCGCGTGGGAGACGCGCGAGCGGAAGCCGCTCGAGCCGTAGAGCGCCGCTTGCCGTTCGGTTCCCTTTTTGGTGTCGCCTTTCACAGCGTGCTCCCTTCCGTCGCGAGCGCGGCACGGCTTGCCGCAACGCTTTCGTTCAGGACGTCGCCCATGCCGACGAGTGAGGACGGCGGGAACGACACGCGTATCGCCGCCGGCCAGCGGCCGCCGGCGACCGCTTCCTCGACGCCGGGGGAGACGTCGCGATAGCGCAGGCTCGGAGCCCCGCTGCCACCGAAGTCGATCTTTCCGTAGAGCGCAACGGCGCCGTCGCTGCACGACACCGAAACGGTGGGCACGCCCAGGGCCCCGGCACGGGGCAGACGGTGGCGCAGCAGGCTGGCGATCTCGCTGCCGAAGGAGTGCGTGACGGCCGGAGCGCCCGCGATGGAGTCCGGCGGAATCCTTCGCGCCATGCCGACGATGCGCTCCGCGAAGGCCGCGGTCGCCGTGGGCAGCAATTTCTGTCCCGCGACGGCGGCGACCATGCGCGCGGCATCGGCCCAGATGGCGATGTCCGCCGGCATGCCCCGGCCTACCATCGGGATGCGGCCGGCTGCGAGCAGGCGGTCGAAGGCGACATCGACGTCGCTCTGTTCGCAGGCGAGCGCGAAGGAAACGCGCCGCCTGAAGTCGGGCGCGCGGTAGAGATCCGACTGTTCGGAGTTCATGTTCTTGTTCATCGGGAGTCGCGCTCCATGGTGCGCAAGATGCGCTCGACCCGGTCGACGCCGAGCGCGGCGATCAGGGCCTTCGTTTCGGGATGGGTCTCCCTCGACTCCCGACGCGTCGGTGGCGCGCGCCGTCGATCTGGTCGGCCGCTTCGGCGCGCCGTCGATAGGCGTCCTGGGGGTGACCTCGGGCGGCGGGGTAGAAGCTTTGGTCGAGCCGAAAGGGCCCCCCGTCCCCGACCGGACCGACAGATACGACGTCCTCACCGAGTGATCGGCGTCTTCCCGCCGACGTCCGTCGCCGAAGGAAGGACGGCCGCGCGAATTTCTAGATCCGATCGGAAAAGCGCTCGAAGGCGGTGATGCGCCGCATGGGCAGTTCGATCTCGCGCCGAAAGACCTCTTGCCGGAGAAAGGCGAGCTCCGGCTCCACGGCTTCCTGATCGAGGTCGACGTACCACGACTTCGGGCTCGCGCCGCCGTCCCCGTTCCAGCGATACCCGCGCGCCTTGAGCTGGTCCTTGACCCGCGAACGGAGAGTTTTCGGCCCAGATCCGCCATGTGGGACGCCGGGCCGCCTGCAGGAGATGGCTCAAGCCGGTTCGGCCCGTCTTCGGCAGCGGTGCGGCGAGCAGTTCGATCGCCGCGAGGCAGTCGGAGGCGGCGCGATGCCGGTCGTAGAAGAACCCGGCGCCGATGGCGAGATAGCCCAGTTTCGTGCATTCGAATCCTTCACTGGCCCAGTCGACCTGACTCAATCGAGCAGGCCCAGGCCTTGCCCGCGAATGCTTCGCTGAAACGTTCCAGAAAGCGCCGGTCGAACGAGGCGTTGTGGGCCACGACCAGATCGGCCGGCTGGGCGAAGGCCGCGACCTCGGACGGTTCGATGTGCTTGCCGGCCACGGCCTCTTCGCTGATCCCGGTGAGGGCGGTGATCTCGGCGGGTATCGCGCAAGTGGGCTGACGGAGCCGATCGAATGCGTCGCCGATCCGGAAGATGCGGCCGTCGATGCCGTACGTGAAGGGCACCATTGCCAACTCGATGATCTCGTCGCGGTCCGGATCGAGGCCGGTGGTCTCGACGTCGACCAGGAGTCCGTTTCGCTTCGGCGATCCGTCGTCCGTCAGCAGGATCGAGCGCGGAACGAGCCGCCGCAGAACGCGGTATTGCCCGGTCGCGCTGAGCGCTTCCGCCATGGCTTCGTAGTACTGCGAGTTGTCCGCGGCGACTTGGGTCGTCATCTGCTTTGTCCCTTAGTGCGTGCGCGGCGACCGTTGCCACGCCTGGACGGGTTTGTCACTTTTGGTGCCAATAATCCCTATCCGGCCAAGTCGCCTCGATGACCACCACGGCCACGCACACGCCGCCGGCCGTCGCGAGCGAAACGTGCGCGCCGACTTGCGAACCTTTGGGTGCGAGCCGAGAAGCTCGCCGCAGCGCGCCGCCCGACAGCGCGATTTTTGGCGCACCCGGCCCGTCCCGCGTGATTTCGATGTCGTGCCAGCCGACCCGCCCCGTGATGCCGGTGCCGAGCGCCTTCGCGCACGCCTCCTTGGCGGCGAAGCGGCGCGCGAAGAAGCCGGCGGTATCCCGGCGATTTTTCCCGGCGGCGATCTCGTTTGCGGTGAACAACCGCTCCAAATACCTGATGCCGCGTCGCTTTATCGCGTCGGCGGTGCGTTCGAGTTCGTGGATGTCCGTCCCGACGCCGATGATCAGAACTCTCTCCAAAATCGGACAAGATATGTTTGATTTTCGGACATAGCATGTTATCTTGTTCTTCGGAAGGAGATCGCCATGACAGACACCTCTGCCGGTTCGTCACCCACCAAGGTCGCGCCTGCCTATCCTGCGGCGGGAGTAGCGAGCCTGATGCGCGACGAGCTTCTGAACGCCGTCCGCAGCACCTATAGGCGGAAGGGGCTGCCGCTGCCGCCCGACGACGCCAGCGTCGTCGCCAAACCCATCGAAATCGATTCGCAGCTTGTCGTCGAGACGCTGCAGGTCCTCGACGACATCCTTCCCTTCAAGGTCACCGAGAGCGTGGTGAAGGCCGGCGGCTACGGTTCGATCGAAGCCGCGGTCGCGCATGTGACGGGCCGCGTCGAGAAGAAGTGGAGCGATCACCATACCGGAGCGAAGACATGAGCGACGAAGCCGAGCGACGACGGCTGGGTGAACGGTTGCGCCAGGCCCGCGAATACGTCGGCTACTCCCAGGACGAGGCGGCCGCCTTCCTCAAGGTGACCCGCACGGCAGTCACCAACATGGAGAACGGCCAGCGCAAGGTCGAGGCGATCGAACTGAAGCGCCTGGCCGAGTTGTTCAGGCAACCCGTCGGGTACTTCACCGGCGAGGACGAGGCCGCGGCCTCGCTGCCGGCCGATGTTGCCCACTTGGCGCGCGCCGCGGCGAAACTGTCTGCGAAGGACCGCGACGAACTCGCCCGTTTCGCTGAGTTCCTGAAGACGCGTTCGGACAGCGGAGATTGACGCATGGCGAGTTACGAAAGCTCGCTTCGCAAGGCATCGCTCGAGGCGGCGCGCCTTCACCGCGATCTCGCGATCCAGGCCCAGACGGTGCACGGCAACGGTCGGGTCGACGTCTACGGCACGATCGCCCGGCTCGGCGTGCCGCTGATGTTCACCCGCCTCGACGGATTGCTGGGGGCCTACTATCGCGAGCCGGCGCCCGGCATTCTGGTGACGACGCAGCGCCCCTCGAGCCAGCAGCGCTACACCGCCGCTCACGAACTCGGCCACCACCATCTCGGACACTCGCCTAGTCTCGATGACGAGAACATCCTGCGCCGGGCGCAGCGCCGGCCGTCTTCGCGCGAGGAACTGCAGGAAGCCGAGGCGGAGGCTTTCGCCGCCGCTTTCCTGCTGCCGAGATGGCTGCTCGATTGGCATTGCGAGCGCCAGAACTGGACGGATTCGGATCTCGCCGATCCGACGAACGCCTACCAACTCGCCCTGCGCGTCGGGATCAGCTACGAAGCGGCGGTCTGGACGATGCATCAGTACGGCGTCTTCGACCGTGCGGTCGCGCGCTCCTTGGCGGACATCAAGCTCAAGTCGGTGAAGCAACACCTGCTCAAGGGGTTCGAACCTGCGAACTTCCGCGAGACCGACGTCTGGCTGGTCACCGAGCGCGACGCCGATTGCCGCCTCGACGGCGGTCCCAAGGATCTCTTCGTGGTGAAGCTCACCGAGCACAGCGGTTCGGGCTATCTGTGGCGGATCGACGCCATCGACGGCGAGGCGCTCGCCGTGGTGGCGGACGGTCGCGAGGCCATCGGCGTCGACGAGATCGGCGGCCCCAGCATGCGGCTCATCACGACCGCCGCGCAGGACCGGCGCGCGGGAGAGTTGCGGCTGGCCGAAGCGCGTCCTTGGCAGCCCGGCGTGCCTCTCAACACGTTCGCCGTCCGATACGACCTGTCGGGCGCCGAGCGGCAGGGCTGGTATCGCGATCAGCGGAAGCAGCACCGCCTGGATCTGGAGGCCAAGGCGGCGTGAGCGACATTGTACCCGAGATCGACCTGCGAGCGAACTTCGGACCGGCCCGCGATCAGGGCGCCAGGCCGACCTGCCTCGCCTTCGCCGCGAGCGATGCCCATGCGGCGCTGCTCGGACCGTGGCGTCCTCTGTCCTGCGAATTCGCGTTCTATCACGCGCAGCGTCGTGCGGGTCGGCCGCCATCCTCCGGAGCGATCCTGCCAGCGATGCTGCAGGCGTTGCAGCACGACGGCCAGCCGCTCGAGACCGAATGGCCGTACCTGGGGCGATTGCCCGCGGACCCCGCCGGCTACGGCCCGCCGGCGGTCAAGCAGGTGTTCCGCCGGCACGGCGAGACGGGCTCCGAAGACTACGACGAGATCGTGCGTCGCCTTCGCACCGGCGAGACGCCGGTCGTGCTGCTCACCATCTCCGATCCCTTCTATATGCCGGACGGCGCCGGCGTCGTGGACGGCGTCGGCGGCGACGATCCGGTGCGACGGCATGCCGTGGTCGCGGTCGGTTATGGCCGCGTCCGCGCTGAGGACGCGATACTGGTTCGCAACAGTTGGGGCACCGCTTGGGGGCTCCATGGTCACGCTTGGCTACCCAGATCCTATCTCGCGCCACGCATCACCCGCGTGGCGGTACTCACGGAGGTCGCGGATGTTCCCGCCCCGAATATCGCAGCCTGATTGTGCATCAGCCTGGCTGGAGGCTTCGCGCGTCGTGCATGCGCTTTCCAAGCACGAAGGCCACCACGTCGTGATCGACGTCGCCGACCCGGTCGCGATGTCGCCGGCCGCGACCGCGGTGGTGGGGCAGGTCGACGCCTATCTCGGACAGCACAGCGCCAGCGGGTTTCTGGTCAGGACGGTCGCCAACACGATCTTTCCGCAGGCCACCTACGACCGGCACGGCGCTCCGGCATTCTACGACGCCTACATGCGGCAGGTCTTTCCGCGGCTGAAGAGGTCGTCGAAGGATTGGGGACGCTACTTCGAGCGGATGATCGCGTTCCCCGGCGAGGCCGGTCCGGTCAATCTTCTCGACGACATGGTCGAGAAGATGAAGCGCAACGTGGCCAAGGACTCGACCTACCGCAACATCTACGAACTGCCGATCTACAATCCGCTGAAGGACGCGAAGGGCTCCCCGCGCGGCGGGCAGTGCCTCAGCTTCATGAGCTTCAAGCTCGACAAGGACCACCGGCTGCTGCTGTCGGCGGTCTATCGCAACCACTACTATACCGAGAAGCTGCTGGGGAACCTGATCGGGCTCGGACGGCTGATGTCCTTCGTCGCGGCGGAAGCGGGCGTTCGCGTCGGCCCCCTGTCGGTGCTGTCGACCCATGCGGAAGTGGACACCGCCGGAGGGAGCCGCGACGAGCTCAAGGCGCTGCACGCGCTTTGCGCCGCGCTGCTCGGGGACGAGGCGACGATCGCTGCCTGATCTTCCGCCGGTGCCCTAGAGCGCGATGAGATCAAGCTGAATCGTCATCGTGCTCTAGCTTCTTGTTTGAGCATGATCTTTTCGGAAAACCGCTTCACACTTTTCCGGATCATGCTCTAGAACAGAGAGCCCTGCGCCATTCGCGGCGCCGCGCTGATGCCGTAGTGCGCCTCCATTCCGGAAATGAACTCCGCCTGTCCGCCGTAGCTTGGATGGCGGACCTTCTGGGCGGGGATGTCGAGATCGTCGAGCGCGATCTGAGCGTCGCGACCTATGGCGACGAGCGACTTGGGCCGAAGCGCCTCGAGCAACCAGATCAGAAGCGGCCTGCACGCCAGACGCTCCGCACGGGTGTGGCATCTGTTGGACATGGCATCGTCGGCCTCATGGGGGTGGAACGGAAAAACGTTCCACAGGAAGACCGGCCGATCCAGGCTTCGGAGCACCTGCCAGATCGTGGTCGCGGTGCGCTCCGCGACGACCGGGCCGCGCGTGGCGCGGGCCAACGGAAGATCTCCGTACAAGCCACCATGCGCGGGTAGGTGCACTTCGTCGGTCAGAGCCAGTCCGGTCCGCCTTCCGCCGCGGTAGCCGAGGTCGCGCGCGATCCAGAAGGAGTCCACCCCGGAGGTCAAAGCGGCTTCGAGCACCAGAGTGAGATTGCGGCGTCTGATCGCGGGGGCATTCGCCCCATCGTGATCCCCGCATGCGTCGGAATAGGGATTGAAGACGTCGTCGAACTGGCTGTCGGCGAGGCGACGGACGAAGCGTTGGGCGGCGCGGCGATGATCGGTCACTTCGGAGCCTCGAATTCGATGGTTCGTTCGACGAGGTCGATGGTGACCGCGCCGCCACGGTGATATCTCAATTCCCTGAAAATTCGGAAACCTTCGAGAATCGCGCGTTCCCACTGCCAAAGCGGGCGTGCCTCGACTTCGTAGCCGCGTACCAATTCGTGGACGGCCTTCAACAGCCCGTAGTCGAGGCTGTCGACGTTGCGGAAATCGCTGTTTCGGACGCCGTGGCCGAAGATCCATGTCGAAATGCCTTCTTCGACGATGATGGCGCGGGCGCCGTCCTCGTTCTCGTCGATTTCCGGCCTGCTCTTGCGCTTCAGCTTGAGGAGCGCACGAAGGGTCGGCGACCAGCCGAGGATCGCGGCATATGCGAGATGGAAGACGTCGTGGAAGCGGTAGTCGTCGGGCTCCAGGCGATTGTCGGTGAGGCGGCTACCGACGTTCACCCCGTTCAGTTGTTGGACCACGTATGGCCGACCGTCGACGGTGCGTTCGGTGAACACCATCGTGAGCCGCCGCGGAAGCTGCTCCTCGACGGGATAGTCGGCGTCGAAAAGCGGCCCCCAATCGGCATTGTCGGGCCACCGGCCGAGCGTCTTGACGATATTTCGCCGCGCGGCTTCGTCCAGGCTGACTTCGGCGTCCTCGCCGGCGGCGAGCAGAGCGCGGAAGATCTCGACCAGATCCGCCGAAAGCACGTCCCGATTGTCCGCGATGCGACCGCTGCTCCAATCCTCCATAAGGCGCCCCACCTTGCCCGCCAGGGCAAGCAGGCGGTGCTCCACGGGGCCGGAGAAGGTCGCTCCGCCGAACGCCTGGTTCGGCGGCTGCAACTCCACGAAGGTGAGCGCGCCCGTCCTGCCGCGGTAGTCCCAGTCGTCGAGCTTGGCCGGCGTCCGCTGCGCGATCACCGAAAGCGGTAGCTCCGCGCGCAGAGCGGCGTTCGCGAAGTACCATAGGGTATCCCCGAGCTCTTCGAGGACGACGTCGTGGTAGGCGACGAAAGCATCCTTGTCGCGCTGTTTCTTCTTCAGCGCGCTGAGCAGTCCGCCGACCTCGCCGAACAGCCCGAGCAGCACGAATCCGAGGCCCTCGGTGCCCGGCTTGGCGTTCCGGTCGGTCCTGGTCGTGAACTGCTGATATTCGTCGAGCCCCAAGGGGGCTTCGGCATCCTCGAAAAGCGATCCCTGGCGGCGGAGCAACGAAGGGCCGACCGCGCCGCTCACGTCGGGCCCTCTCCGGTCGGGGTCATCGCTCGGCATCTCCGCATTGACAGGACTCGGTTTTCGGCGCGCCTTCGGTTGTGCGTCCTTCGACAGCCTTGCTATAGTTGAATCGATGTCAAATCGCGCGATTTTTCTTCATCTCACCGACGCTCACGTCTCCGAAGCCGGCGTTCCCCTTGAGAGGGACGACCGGAAGGTCGTCATTCCGGGCGTCGCGCCTGGTCGGCGCGAGGATGCCCTAGACCAGTTGTTGGCGCGTTTGGCGGAAAATCTCAAGGAAGAAGGGCGGCCTGTGGATGCCCTGATCTTCTCGGGCGACGCGCAGCACCAAGGCGCGGCCGGCGGCCACGAACGGGTCTTCGAACTGCTGATGAGGCATCTCGGACCGGTCGGCGTCACGCCCGGCCGCATCGTGGCCACGCCCGGCAATCACGACGTGCCTCGCGACACGCCGCCCGGAAGCGCGGAGCGTTACGCCGATTTCTGCCGCGTGTGGTCGGACGCGGGGTGTATCGTGCCCTGGCTCGACGGCATCGACGCATGGCCCCTGCCTCCGCACAGGATGGACCGGCACCGGCTGGTGGCCGCCGACCGGAGTTGGGCGATCTTTCCGATCAATACCAGCAACTGGTCGCATGTGAGTTCGGTTCTGCCCGAACCCCTCAGGGACGTCTGGGACGCGATCCCGGAGGAGATGGCGAAGGGCGACGCCGGGCGCGCGTCGCGGCTACGTGACCAACTTCAGTCGCTGGCGCGCTACGACATGGCGCGGGTGTCGGAACGGCAGCTCGAGACCCTCCGTGCGATCGTTGCCGACACCGCGGTCCCGAGTCGCGGCCGCCAGTTGCGGATGGCGGCGATGCACCATCACCTTCGTTCGCCCTCGCTCCGGGAAGAACTGAAGCCGTTCGCGGACATGTCGAACCTCGAGCAGGTGCGGGCCTTCCTGCGGGATAGCGGCATGGACGTCGTGGTTCACGGCCACAAACACGAATATGCGGCCTACTTCGACCATATCTACGACGATGCCGGCGAGGAAGCCCGGCGCACCTTGGTCATCTCGGGTGCCACGTTCGACGCGGGGCGCGAAAAGGAAGCGATGCGGCTCCTGACGGTCGAAGGCGTACCTTACACGCCGGAAGTCACGATCCGACCGCTCCCGTTGCCGCGCGCCGGCGCGAAGTGGCAGCCGGGCCAACCCATCGTGCGACGTCTCTGGATCCAGAAGAGCAGGTCCGCGGACCCGGTGGCCGTCGTTCCGAGCGCGCCGATCACCGTCGAAGGATCGGACATCGACGAGGTGTACGTGAGAGCCTGCGCCGCCGCGAACTCGGATGCTTCTCGGGGTATTTTGATCGTGCATCTCGAACTCCCGGACGACGACGGCTCGAAATTGCCGTTACCGGCGGGATATCCGCTTCCCGAGGCGATGGGGGGCGATGAGCGCGACGAGTGGCTCCGCGATCTGGTGGATTGGTGGCAACGGGACCGGTCTCAACTCGAGCACCGGATTCCCTATATTCACGGCGCGCGTCTGCGCCGATACGGCGGGAAGATCGATCAGATCAAGCGCATCATCGATCTGCTGAAGGAAAAGGAGAGTACGCGGGCGGTCGCTGTGCTCGTCGATCCGTTCCGGGACTTCAACCCGGCGCCGGCGAAGGAGGAGTTTGCCTCGTTCTGCTTGGTCGAGTTTCGCCGTCGTAACGGGTCCGGCGGTGCGATTGTCGTCGATGCGATCGCGTTCTACCGGGCGCAGGAGTTCGCTCGCTGGTGGCCGGTGAACATCGCCGAGCTGAGGCTTCTGCAGCGGGAGATCGGCGAGGCTTGCGGTTTCAGGCCCGGTCGGATCACGACGGTCGCCGCCGATGCGCGGACAATCGCCCGGTCGCCCACCCAGGTTGCGATGCCGCTCATCGATCGACTCCTCGATCAGGCACCCGAGAAACTCCACCTGCTGGCCGATGCCCTGGTGCGCCGATCGGTAAGGAACGACCGCCAAAGGGCCGCGGTGGCGAGCTGGCGGGAGGCTCTCGGCGAACTTCGCATTGCGGCCAACGCCACTTACAACACCGACGGCATTCCGATCGCCATCGAAGGATTGCGGGCGTTGGCTGCCTATGTGGAAGTGGGAGCCGATGCGGCCGACACGAAAGCCGCGGACATCGTGACGACGCTGCGGGATCTGGCCGATCAAAACGAAGGATACGAACGCTCCAAACGGGAGCCCGAGGACTTCAGGCGGTGGTCTCGCGGCGCCCTGCAGCGCGTCGCGGAGCTCGAAGCGGTTACCGAAGAGCGCACAAGATGAGGCGGCAGCATTCGTCACCTTGCGTACCGCGCTCGATCCACGGAGTATCGGCCATCGCAGGTCGGAGCCCACCCGGATGATGACCGGCATCGGCGAGATCAAGCAGGAGTACCGAAGGCTCGGACGTCTGCCTCCGGATGCCGATCGCGTAGCCAAGCAGCGCCGGGGCTACGATTTCGAACGTTTGTTGAATGCGCTGTTCCTGGTCGAACGCCTCGACCCGCGCACCAGTTTCAAGCCGGACGGCGAGCAGATCGACGGCTCCATCTATCTCGACGGTCGCATCTATCTTGTCGAGGCCAAGTGGCACGCGGAGCCGTTGCCCGCATCGACACTTTATCAGTTCAAAGGCAAGGTCGACGGTAAGCTCGCCGGTACGATCGGGCTATTCATTTCGATGTCCGGATACGCGGATCAGGCCGTAGATGCCCTTGTCCTCGGCAAGGCACTCAATATCGTCCTGTTCGACCGCCGCGATATGGATGCGGCGATCGATCGCGCAATCGGCTTCACGAATATTCTCAAACTGAAGCTCCGGAAAGCGGCCGAGGAAGGTGCAATCTACTTCCCCACGGAAGGCGAGCTCGTTACGGCGGAGAGTTCACGGGTCGTCGAGATCGACGACGAGCCTTCCGACCGGGCCTCTGGCCTTCCGAAGACGCGGCCAGCCGAAGCTCCGGCGACCGACCTTCTTATCGTTTGCGAAGGCGAGACCGATCGCGTCGTGATCACGGCTCTCGCCGAGCGCATATTGCGTGGTGAAGGCTCTAGCCGTTCGATCAAAGTCGTGGTCGCCATGGGCAAGGTGACCATCCCAAGCGTGGCCAATGCCGTCCATAGCTCGCTTCCTCCGACGACCAGGGTCCTGATCGTGGTAGACGGTGACAACGATCTGCTCAGGACGACCGAGATGCTCGGGAAGGGCCTCCAATTCGCCGATTGGATCTCCGTCATCCCAAATCCGTCGATCGAAGTGTGGCTTGGCGTCGATGCGAGCGCATTGCGTAAGCAACCGGCGCAGTCGCGCATCGAAGCGGTTCGCCAGGCCGCCGAGAAGCTGGACATATCGGCCCTGCGTGAGCAGGACGAGCAGTTCGCGAAGTTCTACGACGCCATTCTCGGAGCCTGACTTGCCGCGAGTTGCGTCGCCGAGAGACGACCGCCTTTTTGCGGGAAGACGCAGCAGGCCGGACCCGCCGCGCCGTTTTTGCGGCGAACCGCGCAAGATTGCGGTGGCTGGCGTGAGCGCAAGCGCCGGAACGGAAAGCTTACGATGGCTAGGGAGGCGAACGCAAAAATACAGCACTATGTGCCGCAGTACTATCTTCGCGGCTTTGTGAACGAGAGAAAGCAACTCTACGTCGTCGATCGGCCTCGCGCCAAGTTCTTCCGCGTACCCACCAATAAGGTCGCCGGCGAACTCTATTTCAATCTGGTCACGATCGGTGGAGTCAATCCGTTCGCGGTCGAGGAGGCGCTCTCCGAAATGGAAGGCAAGATCGCACCGGTTCTCGAAAAGGTCATATCGAGCCGTTCGCTGGGAGGCGCAAGCGATCGCAACGCTATCATGAATCTTATTGCCTCCGTGACGTTGCGCAATCCGAAGCAGCGGGCTGCGGTCGGCGAGATCTACCGCGGCGCGGGTCAACTCGCAGCGGGTGCGGGTTTGGAGACGAAGGAGAAGTACGCGGAGTTCGTCGCCGCGATGGAAGCGGAAGGACTTCCCGCGCCGACTTATGAGGAAATGAAAGGGTGGTTCGAGAACGAGCCGGGATTGTTCAAGCCTCCGCCGCCGGCGAAGGAGTTCAACATTCTGGTCGAGCTCGAGTGGCACGATCCCCTTGTGAGGCTCTACGAGGGCAGGAAGTGGCAGATGCTGATCGCCGACGACGACTCGGGAGGCTTCGTCACAAGCGATCATCCGGTCTGCTTGAGATGGACAGATGGCCAGGATCACGGCGAGACCTCTCCTGGCTTCGCCGTGCCCGGGACCGAGGTGATTTTTCCGCTATCGCAGAGGGTCGCGCTCCTCGGCCGATTCGACGGTGAGGAGAACGTGATCCGAGCGGATAAGGAAACGGTCGCCGGGATCAACAGCCTGCTTATCAGTAACTGCCACCATCAGATCTACGGGCGGGATGCGTTGTTCAGCTACAAGCGCGGCCCGAAGGGCGAGATCGGCAGCGGCGCCCACCTCGACAAGGACGAGAGGTTCCTGGCGGGCGGTAAGGATACTCAGAGCGGCAATATCGTCACGCTAAGGAAATAGCCATCCGACGCGTGGGCGAGTCATTCCGACACAGGAAGGGCATCTGAGAGGTTTCTCTCGTTTCATCGCTTTGAGCGCCGATGCCCTACTGTACTGCGCTTTGCCCTTCCGGGTGGAACGAAAGCCGCGCATCCGAGGATTTGTATCCTTGGATGCGCGGTTCTCCACAACTCTCATTTGGGCGTGGCGCTATAGCGGCAATGGTAGTGATAGGTCACATGACCCAAGAAGTCCTTGTCGTTGTCTTCCCACGATTTTAGGGTCACATTGAATTGAGGATTTTCCTGCTGATATTTTTGCAGGAGTGGACCGCACTGCTCGGTCTGATTGTGCCCGCCGCCCATGGCCGGCGAATCGTAGCCTGCCAGATTGGGTGTTGGAATTGGATCTTTCGCGCAGAGCCCGGCCAGTTGGCAGCTCCTATGCGCGAACGACCCAATCGTCTCGGTATTATTCATGAACGTCGCGATACCGGCGACGATGGCTGCGCCGGCGACTATGCCCGCGACGATGCGGCCCTTGGCCGGCGGGTTGTCATTCTTGTGCACTGCTGCGTGTTTCATTGTGCGTTTCCTCATTCTTCTTCCAAAATCTGTAACGTGCTGTTTGCGCGGCCTTCATGTGGCCCTGGAGTAGTCTTGATGCGATGGCCATGCACGACTGAGCGATGTCAGGTCGAGGCGGATTGTTGCTCGCTCACATTTGTGAGGGAACCGGGAGAGGCACAAGGCCGCCGCACACGCGCAAGAACAGAGAGAAAGGCCCTCAGCGCGTGCACGCTGGGGGCCTTTCGAGGTCGCAAGAAACTGGCGGTTACATCACCTGGCCGATGGCAGGACCCCACGGCGTCATGGCCTGGCAGGGCGTGCCGACCGGGTTGAACGGTCCCGGGTAGCCGCCAACGTTGGTGACGCACACGTTACCCAAGCGCACCTGCGGGAAGGGCTGGGGCAACGGCTGGGGCTGGAAGCCACCGTTCTGCGGCGGCTGTCCGAAGTCGGCGCGCCGGGCAGCATCGCGAAGTTCGAGGCCTTGCGTAACGAACTCACCCGAACCGGGCACAACGATGTCGGCGGCAGCGCCGGCAACTCCGTTCGCTGCGTGGTCAAGCGGTCGCCCCATGGCCGCGTGCGCTGCATCCAGGTTTTCAGATGCCTGGTTGTTGATGACGCCAAGATTGCAGAGCCCACCGGCGATGAAACCGGATGAGCACGCATAAGCCGACGTGGTAGCGACGCCGACCGAACCGATGACGAGAGCGGCGGCCAGCGCTGAGATGTACTTCTTCATGGTCCTCTCCTGCAAATGAGACCGTTTGTTGATTGCGATCTTCATGTGCTCAGTGATAGTCCCCGTGCGGCCGTCGTGCACGACTGAGCGATGTCAGGTTGAGGCGGATTGTTGCTCGCTCGCATTTGTGAGGGACGACGCCTTACAAGCCCAAAAAGGAAAAGGCCCCCAGCGCGTTTGCGCTGAGGGCCTGTCGAGGCCGGGAGAAACTTGCGGTTACATCACCTGGCCGATGGCGAGGCCATACGGTGTCATGGCCTGGCAGGGCGCGCCGACCGGGTTGACCGGGCCGGGGTAGTTGCCGACGTTGGTGACGCACACGTTGCCCAGGCGCACCGGCGGCATCGGTTGTGGCATCGGCTGGGGCTGGAAGCCGCCGCCGTTCTGCAGCGGATTGAGCTGGTTCAACGGAGCGCCGATCGCCGCGTGAACGCCGTCCAGCGTATTGGCGGTGCTCTGGTTGATCACGCCGGTCTGGCACAGTACGTCCGCGATGAACCCGGGCGAACAGCCCGCGTAAGCCGACGTGGTAGCGACGCCGACCGAACCGATGACGAGAGCGGCGGCCAGCGCTGAGATGTACTTCTTCATGGTCCTCTCCTGCAAATGAGACCGTTTGTTGATTTGCGGTCTTCATGTGCTCAGGGATAGTCCCCGTGCGGCCGTCGTGCACGACTGAGCGATGTCAGGTTGAGGCGGATTGTTGCTCGCTCGCATTTGTGAGGTCGTCTCGAGCAGGCCTAGCGGCCGTGCCGAGTTTCCTCAAAACACGCGGCTGTAGGACCCCTCACAAATGTGAGGGGCGGTGGTAACACGTGTTCGGTCGAAAAGCCGATTTGAATCCTCTATGTTCATTCAGCGCCGTATCCACGTAGGAGCATAAGCGCCGTGTCGTAGGGAATTCGACGATGTCAAGCCAACCGAACCAGCATCCGTATTCAAGCCCAAGCGGAGGTCTGACTCCACCGATCCAACTGGCGGGCGCCGCTTTGAATGCAGTCGCGACGTGGTTTCGGTCGGTCCGGGAGTTCTATTTTGAGCACCTTCCGCTGAGCCCCGGTCAACAACGGCTACTTGAACGTAAGCAGTTTGCTGCCTTGGCCCGACGCACCGTTTTTTGGTTCGCAACTTTGCTTATCGCCGCTCTTGTTGTGGTTCGGGAGGGAGAAAGGCCCCGCAGTCCCGCGTTGATCTTCGATCATGTGCCGTGGACCGTGGAAACATGGTCGTATGCGCTTCTCGCCTCGATGATCCCTTATGCGTTTCTCTTACCCAAGCTGATAAGCGAGCCGCTTGCAAGGAAGGGACGCGGTGTCAGTTACCACCACGCCATATGGATAGCGTGGCTGACACTCGTTGCCTTTGTATTCATTTCGGGTAATTGGGCGCTCGATTGGCAGCCACGCGGCTCGCAGAACGAATTTCACCTGGCACAACAGACTTTCGTCTATCTCACGATAGTTGGGCAGGTCTTTACCGTTCTATTCCTGTCGACTAGCCGGAAGGCGGCCCTGATTGTCATCGGAATCGGTATCCTTGCTCCATTCTATTGCATTATAGCGCCGCAGTTGCGCGAGAACCCGGTCGGCATCGGACCCGGGTGGGTCAATCTCCATATCTTTTTCGGAGGGCAGCTCGCACTTTATTTGCTCATCGGGTGGTTTTTGCCGGCGGCGACAGGCCTTCGCCGGGAAATTCTGCTTGAGGAGGAGCACAGGAGGGCAGAAGCCGAGCGAGCAAGGGCCAATCGCTTCATAGTCACAATCGGACACGATCTAAAGCAACCGCTCACCGCGATGACCCTTCGGCTCGCGACCCTAGTGAGGCGGTCGGCGCGGGACCCGGAGATCTCCTCGCTCGCTCGCGAAATACAAGGGCAGGCGAGCGCTCTCGGTGAGATGATCCAAGCGTCTTTCGATCTCTCACGTCTACATTCTGGAACTTGGGAGGTCAGTCCGCGTGAAGTAGCACTACCAAACCTCATCCATCGAGTCCTCGACGAGTTTTATCCGGTGGCGGCAGAGAAGGGTCTGGCGGTAGAGGCGCAGCATGTTCCAGATTACCTGGTCTGGACTGACCCTGCCGCCTTGGCACGAATCTTGGGCAATTTGCTCGCGAACGCGATCAAGTATACGCCTGCAGAACGCCCTCAAGGACCTGGTCGGATAGCGGTCGAGTTCGAAGACAATTCCGACGCGATACGGATCAGCATCGCCGATAATGGAATAGGCATACCGCCAACCCGGAAAGATGATGTCTTCAACGAATACGTTCAGCTCGACAATCCTGAGCGCGATCGAAGCAAGGGGTTCGGGTTGGGCTTATCGATCGTGCGTGGCTTGGCGCAGCTACTGGGCCATGAGCTCACGTTGTCGTCGACAGAGGAATTGGGGTCACGCTTTTCTATATCGATTCCGATTAAGGCCCGCATTCCGGTTGAATTGCTCGGAGTTCAGCAGGCGGAAGCGTTAGCGCCTCGGCTAAAGGATACTGTGATCTACCTCGTTGAAGATGGGCTTGCGCAGAGGGAGGCTCTTGTCGAGCATCTACTTGATTGGGGATGCTATGTTGTAGACGGCGAGTCGCCAACGGAAGTAATCGAGAAGCTCCGGACGGACGATCTGCCTAGTCACCGGGCTGAATTCATCCTGTCGGACTATCGCCTCAAGGCAGATATGACTGGGCTGAAAGCTATTGCCGAGATCCGTGCCGAGCTGGGAAATGAAAGCGCCCCGGCGGCGATTTGGACTGCCGAATCTGGAGCCGATGTCTTGCAGGCGGTAGCGCAGGCAAACATTCATCTCCTTGCAAAGCCAGTAAATCTGGAAGAGCTTGCGGCAACCATTCAAAAGGCCACGGCAAGTGCGCAGTCCCCGACGTCGCCTTAGGCCAGCGATCGATCGGTTGTCTAACTCGAGGGTACGAGTTTGCGCACCGCATTTCCGACGGCGATACGAGAATGAACGCCAAGTCTTTTGTATATGGCGCTGACCATTTGCCTTACGTTGCCGTCCGACAACTCGAGCTTTTGTGCGATTTCCTTATTTCGTAGGCCGGCGGCAATTCCCCGAGCGACGTCCCATTGTCTTGGTGTCAGGTCGATTGCGCTGTTGGTGGAGGGCGCACGAAGAAGAGCGCTAATGATGTCATCCGAAAGCCAGCGCTCCCTATGAAGTATCCGAGGAAGCCCGCGAAACATGATTGTAAGGTTGGCTCCCTTCAAGAGAATGCTATGGGCATTTAGCTCGTTGTAGCACTCTCTCAGGATTTCGGCCGTGCCAGGTGCATCCAGCGATAGGCCAGTAAATACTACGACCGGGATCAGGTTCCGATTGCTTTCCTGAAATCGTCGCAACGTCGCCGGGCCGACATTTTGTTGATCAATATTGAGGTCGAGGAATACCAGGTCGGGAGGAGTGTCGGATTCTAGAGCGGCGACAGCATCGCCCAAGGTGTGGACGCTGATCGTGCTCACCTGTTCCTCGTCGGCCATGCCTTCTAGATACCTTGCCAGGGCGTCGCAAATAATCGGATGGTCATCGACAACTAATACCCGCATGTTTTTCTTCCCCCGCGATTGCTAGTTTCGGGAGAGACGCAACGGACGCATTTGTCCGTTCCGCTCCAGCAATTAGGAAATGAAACAACCATAGGTATAGGTAAAGGATGGACTACCTGCAACTATTTTGGGAGTCATTGCATGCATTCAGCGATGCCCAACTCGACAAGGACGAAGTGTTCCTTGGCGGGTGTCCTCCGGAGGCCTTGGCTTTGCACCGGCCTGGCTTCGTTTGCTCATTTCAGCGGCACTTGGGCCACATGGTTGGGGTGGGCCGATCTCGCCTTGATCGCCTCGAATGGTTTTTCCTTTCCCGCGAAGGACTGCCCGAGTTCGGTGGAGGGAATTTGATGAAAGCCAAACGTAACCAGATGTCTTCCTTGCCCGTTAAGTTAATATGTCGGTACATCGAAGAAGAAAGTTAGGGGCTCGGTCCGCAACCGGATGCCTGCTCAAAACCTGAACTCGGCGAAGGCGTATGGGCGAAGTATCGCTGCAGCGCGGCCTCGTAGGAGGACTGAAAATCGGGATCGGTAGCCGCGTTGATGACCTGATCGACCACTGCCTCCTCGATGGCATGACTGGCTTCGGGGGCTATGACGCAGGTTCGGCTTGCGCGGCAGTTGGCGCGCTCGTCTTGCAGAACCATGCGCACCGTTCTTCCGTGCTCCGCAGTCTCGCGAGGCAACAGGTATCTCGTTCCAGGCTCCTCGAGCCCGATGTGAAATGGGGTCTCGAACCAAAGACATTTGCCGTCTGCCGGCCGGACGATGCGCCAGGTCAAGATCGCTGCGCTCTCCTCCCGCGCGACCGCGACCCGAACCTGGCCTGTCCTGAAGATCTCGACTTCCCGAACGCTTGGGTTTGGCAGTTCAGCGAGCATCATCACGCTTTGCGGCGAAACACGTCCTCCTATTTTGATCGCGGATCCGCCGCTTGCTCCGCCTCCAGGCACCACTAGACCGGTCGGTTGGCCCACGGCAAACCGGCAGTCTGCCACGCCAAAGATCGTAGCGGAGTATCGGATGCGAGCTTTCAGCTCGTCCAAGGTAGAGCGCGCCGGGCCCTCGTCGTTTTCTCGATCCGAACTTCCGACAATCACGCCAAATCCAGGAAGAGGTTCGCCCTTGCCGAGTTCAAAATAAGCGTCGAACCGACCCACCCCGTCCTCACTGACGTACAAAATATCCCCATTACCGAGAAGCCCCGCGCGATCGCGCGAACGTAACCGTCGCTATCCTTGCCCATCGAGCGCCTTGTCAGAAATCCTAACGCAGGCTAATAATGTTCATCTGATGAATGTATAGTTCGCCTAGCGAACAGTATGGAGCGGTCGTTATGATATTAGCAGCAAGTTCTGCAGACTCGGCTTTTGAAACGGATTTCTGGAAAGACGCGGAATTGAGGAAGGTCTGGGACGAGATTGTACCCGGCCAGCCGCGAAAGACCCTTTCATACAAGCTGACCTACGAAGCGATTGCGCTGTACTGCAAAGCCGTCGGCGAAACCAATCCGCTCTACCTCGACGAGGCTGCCGCCAAGTCCGGCCCTTACGGCGGTCTCATTGCGCCACCTTCGATCCACATCCTGCTGATGTTTGCTTGCACGCCGGCCGACGACTGGATGCGCAGTCCCGGCACCGTCAATGCTGGACAGTCGTGGAGTTACAACATCCCCGCAAAGCCGGGCGACACCATCACATTACAGGCTCGCGCGCTCGACAAGTTCATAAAGCGGCAGCGCTTGTTTGTCGTCCATGACAACGTTTTCTTCAACCAGAACGACGACGTGATCTGTTCGGGTCGCGGCCAAACCATCCGTCCGATTTAGGGAGCCCGCCATGACCGTCACGTTCGAAAGTCTTACCGCAGGCGACACAATCGAAGGGCCGGCATTTCCGGTGTCTCGGGAGTCTATCCGGTTGTTTTGCGACGCATCGCTCGACTACAACCCGCTGCATCTGGATGACGAATATATGAAAGGCGATTTCGGCAAGACGAATTTCGGCGGCATCATCATGCACGGCATGAACAACTTCGGCTTGATCACGCGCATGCTGACGGATTGGTCGCAGCCGGCGGGCGCGATTCATCGCCGCCTCGAAACGCGTTGGCTCAAACCGGTGAAACCGGGAGATACGATTCAGCCGGCCGGCATCGTCAAGGCGAAACAGGTCACTTCTAAGTCCCGGTGGGTTTTGATCGACGTGACGGTCTCCAACCAGCGTGGAGAGAGCGTCGCGGCCGGCGAGGCAATGATCGAGTTTCCGGAGACGGCCAAGGCCGGCTAGGGGTGCCGATTCAGTCTATCCATCTGGAGGGTGCTCGGATGAAACTTATGTCCGCGTCTGACCACCGATCGCTCCCGATCCACTCAACAGTGAGAATGAGCGGCAAATGCCTAAACAAGCGTTGTCGGATGTAAGAGTTCTCGATCTCGCACGCGTATTGGCGGGGCCATGGTGCACGCAAAACCTGGCCGATCTGGGAGCCGAGGTCATAAAGGTTGAGCGTCCGGTTTTCGGCGATGACACCCGCAGCTGGGGTCCACCTTGGCTCAAGAATGTAGACGGTACCGATGCGTCCGATTCCAGCTACTATGCATCGACCAACCGCGGAAAGAAATCGTTGACGCTCGACATATCGCGGCCCGAAGGGCAGGCCGTCGTCAAGGAACTCGCAGCGGTATCCGACGTGTTTATCGAAAACTATAAGGTAGGCGATCTCAAGCGCTATGGGCTCGACTACGAATCCATAAAGCGGATAAATCCCCGGATCATCTATTGCTCGGTTACCGGCTACGGGCAGGAAGGTCCAAGCGCTCACAAGCCAGGTTACGATTTCGTCTTCCAGGGCCTTGGCGGCCTGATGAGCATAACCGGAGAAAGGGACGATGTTCCCGGTGGCGGGCCGCAGAAGGTTGGCATCGCCGTCGCCGATGTGATGACGGGTATGTACGCGACCGTTGCCGTTCTCGCGGCGCTCCACCACTGCTCGGTCACGGGGGATGGTCAATACATCGACATGGCGCTCCTCGACTGCATGGTCGCCATCGGCGGCAATCAGGCGGTCAGCTATCTGGTGACCGGGAACGTGCCGAAAAGATACGGTAACGCCCACGCGAGCATCGTGCCCTACCAGGTGTTCTCGGCCAGAGATGCGCAGATTGTCATTGCGGTCGGCAACGACGGACAATGGCAACGCTTCTGCAAGGCGATCGAGCGTAGCGATCTGGCGTCCGACCCCCGGTACACAAAGGTGAAGGGGCGCGTAACGGCGCGAGACGAACTCGTTCCCGAAATCGCTCGTACACTTGCCTCGCGTGACGCTGACTTCTGGCTGGAGCGGTTGGAAGCCGAGGGCGTTCCCTGCGGACCGATCAATGACTATGAACAAGTCTTCGAGGATCCGCAGGTCAAGCACCGAAAGTTGAAGATCGATATGCCGCGAGACGGCGCGGTGTCCGTGCCGACGGTGGCGAGCCCTCTCAGGCTGAGCAAGACTCCGCCTCGGTACGATCTGCCGCCACCGACGCTCGGCGAACACACCGCGGACGTGCTCAAGAACGTCCTCAACAAGAGCGAGGCCGATATCGCCGCGCTTCGGGCTGCAAAAATCATTTGATTGCATCAGTCTTGAGAAGACGGACAGTCGACAGACAACGCAGGACCAAAGGGAGAAGTTTCGATGCGGGAGCCGGTCGATAGCGGTCCCTACCGGAAGATAGCGTGGCGCTTGATTCCGTTCTTGCTGGCTTGCTACACGACTGCGATTATCGACAGGTTCAACATCGGCTTCGCCAAGCTTCAATTCCTGCAGGACCTGAAGCTCGACGACGCCGCTTTCGGCCTGGCGGCGGGCGCTTTTTCCTTCGGTTACGTCGCTCTCGAAGTTCCCAGTAATCTCCTGCTGGTCCGGATAGGCATCCGCAAGACAATGTTCCGGATCATGGTTCTGTGGGGCATCGTTACGGTCCTGCTGTCGCTCGCTCAGAACCAGTACCACTTGTACATTCTGCGCTTTCTGCTCGGAGTCGCCGAGGGCGGCTTTTTTCCCGGCATCCTCTTCTATCTGACGCTTTGGTTTCCCGATCGTGTACGCGGTCGCATGACCAGCCTGTTTGTCATGGCGGTGCCTTTGGGCGGAATCATTGCGGGTCCGCTTTCTGGTGTGATCATGGACGACATGCAAGGCGTCTATGGGTTATATGGATGGCAGTGGCTGTTCATTTTCGAAGGCGCGCCGCCGGTCGTGCTCGGCGTTGCAGCGTTCCTTTATTTGTCGGACGAGCCCAAGAGTGCTGTCTGGTTGTCCTCCCACGACAAGCGGCGCGTCGAGACCGATCTGATGCATGACCGCTTGGGGGCCGCGAAAGCTCCCACGGCAATGTTCTCGGCAGCCTTGCGGGATCCCAAGGTCCATCTTCTGGCATTCGTCTATTTTTCCTTCTTTTGTTCGCTGAACACGATCCTTCTGTGGACGCCGACCCTGCTCAAACACGTGGGCGTGGCCACCACGACGGAGATCGGATGGCTTGCAGGTACGATATCTGTCGCGTCAGCCGTCGGGATGGTCGCTGTCGGCTACAGCTCGGATCGTATGATGGAGCGCCGTTGGCATGTAGCGATCTGCGGCTTGATCGCTGCCGGATGCTTCTTCTTGCTGGATATTGCTCAGACCAGCGTCGTCGCCACTCTTGTCCTGCTGGCCGTCGCCTCGATCGGCGTATTCGCGATACTCTCGCTGTTCTGGACGATTCCGAACGCCATCCTTGAAGGGAGCGCGGCGGCAGGGGGCCTCGCTCTCATCAGTTCGATCGGCGCATTCGGCGGCACCGTTTGTCCGGCGTTCGTGGGGTGGCTCAGCGTAGCTTCGCAAAGCATCTATGTGCCGCTCAGGGTCGTCGGAATTCTGTTGGCAGTTGGGATGTTGACGCTGCTTGTCGGCATCCGACGACGAAGCGAAGCCGCTATATCTGGGCCGCCCTCGCATTCAATATGACGATGAACGTACCTTTGCAGTCACAATTCTCTTCGATCGTAGGCGCAGAATATGACCACTTCAGATATGCACCCGGATTGTGATTTGTCGAACCAGGTTGCGCAGGCCGACCAACTGTTGGCGAGCCGCGACGCTAAGCGCCTTTTCGTCGACGTGCGGCTGGGAGAACCAGCGGAAGAGCTCAAGAGCTACCGCTCCAGCCACATCTTAGGAGCGGTACACGCTCAAATTCGCGAAGTGTTTGCCGGGCCGCAAACGCCGTCGAGCGGCAACCTTCCTCTTCCAAGCATCGACGCACTACAGCGTACCATCGAGGATTGGGACGTCGGGAGGGACACCGAACTCGTCGTCTACGGACCGACGCCAGCGGTCGCGGCCAGGGGATGGTGGACACTCAAATGGGCGGGCGTGCCCAAGGTTCGCATATTGGACGGCGGTCTGAACGCCTGGATCACCTCCGGTGGACCGGTGGCACAGGGTGATCCGCCCCCGCGCACGCGGGCGTCCGATCCGCTGAGACTTAGCGCGGGCAACATGCCGACGATCGAGATATCGGACGTCGAACGTCTGGATTCGTCGACAGCTCTCATCGACGCCCGGGACGAGGCCTCATACCAGGCCGGGTCTATTCCGTCCGCTCAAAATTTGCCGGCGTCCGATCAATGGAATCCTTCCCGTAGATTACGGCCCGCGAGCTACATCGCCGAAATTTATTCACGCGCGGGAATTTCTCCTGGTCGCGATGCCGTCGTGTACTGCGGCGGTGGCGTGTTGTCTGCGTTGGAGGTGCTGACCATGGCGGCGACGACCGGTGTAGTTCCCCGGCTATATGTCGGCTCTTGGTCTGAGTGGAGCAAGGGCCTAGAGAGGGTCGAGAAAAGCCAGCCTGGCGGCCGGTCAACGTAGGAGTGGGGATCATGAACGCGACAGCGAGATCGTCAAGGTACGACGTCGTTATCTGCGGCGGCGGTCCGGTAGGTCTCTCGCTCGCGCTCTTGATGGGGCGGTGGGGACTTCGGACCGCCCTGTTCGAAAAGCGCGCGAGCACCACGACGCTGCCCAAAGGACAATACGTACACGCTCAAACCGCCGAACTGTACCGGCAATGGGGCGTGTGGAGTCTGTTGGAGCGCCGTGGTTGGTCGATCGAACAGTCCAACGGCCAAGGTGTCTATGTCAACGTGGCCCGCGGCCCTATCGCTGAAGTGCGTGCCACGTCGGGTACCCAGGCGGACTATAAAAAGAAGTGGGAGGATCTGACCCCCGTCTACCCGCGCAAGATACCAGCTTCGGATTACGAGGCTGCGCTTTACCGGCAGGCGTCGCAATGGCCGGCCGTCGACATTCATTTCCGGTCGCGTGTCGTTGATGTCGTAAACGGCGAGGCGTCGGTGCGGATCGAGGTGCTCGACGAGGAGCGGGGAACTACCCGGGAGATTCGATCGCGCTATCTTGTCGCGTGCGATGGCGCTCACAGCTTCGTACGAAGCCGAGTGGGTCAGGGCGAAGACCATGGTCCCGGATTCCTCAACCAGGTCCTCGTCGAATTTCGAGCATCTCTCGACGAATCCCTAGGCCACGACGGTTTCTTCCATTCCTTTGTGATCGATCCCAGATATTCCGGCTGGTTCGGGAGCAAGCATCCGGACACGGGCGTCTGGCGCTACAGTTTCCGCCACGACGAAGACGTCCTGCCGGACGAGGAAACCGTCCTCGCGCGCATCCGCGGCGCACTGGGAATGGACGTTCCCATCGAGATCGTGCGTACCTATCGCTTCGACTACACCACGGGGTTGTTGCGCCACTGGCGGGAAGGGAACGTGTTCTTCGCGGGCGATGCAGCTCACTGGCATTCCCCGTGGGGGGGGTACGGCGCAAACTCCGGTGTGCAGGACGCGAACAACCTCGCTTGGAAGCTCGCGATGGTCATCAAAGGGCGGGCGTCCGAAGATCTCCTGGAAACATATGAAGTGGAGCGCAAGGCCAAGGCCTGGCAGACAGTAAAGGCAGCCACGTACAACTCGCTGCACTTCCAGAACATCGTGCAGTCGGTCATCATCGGCGAGCCCAGGCTCTATACCCACGGTGAACTGAGCGAGGTCGGTATTCAGTTTCTGAGAGAGCGTTTCGAGCCGCACGGCGCAAATACCGTTTTGCATACCGGCTACCAGCTCGGGACGGTCTATGACTCCCGCGCGGTCATGCGCGATGGCGCCGTCGCGCCGACGCCTCATCTGGCGGATTACGAGGAGACCACGGCTCCGGGTACGCGCGCTCCGCACGTCTGGTTGTGCGATCGCCACGGAGGGCGCATATCCATTGTCGACCTCTGGGGCACCTCATTTGCGATCGTTGCTGCTGAGGATGGCTTGATCTGGCGCGGGGCCGCTGAAGCGTTCGGAAAGTTGAGCGGGATTCCGCTTTCAGTGATAGATGTGAGCGAGGGGGGTGAATATGAACCGGATGGGCCGAAGTTCACGCGACTTTATCGCTCCGATGGAGATTGCGGGATGGTGCTTGTGAGGCCTGACGGCTTCGTCGCTCGACGGTTTTACGGCCATGCTAGTGTCGAGGCTCGTCGATTCCTTGCCGAGACGTTTGATCATATTCTGGGACGACCGCAGGTGGCCCTTGGGAACCGAGCTCGAACAGCCGACGAGGAGGGACTGTTGCAGCAATCGGTCTGAATCCGATGTAGCGATGGAGCGGATCGCGGTCTAGTCTCGTGGTTGGCAACAGCTCGGATCGCACACGCGAACGGCACTGGCATGTTGCTCTTTGCGGCTTCGTGGCGGCCGCATGTTTGACCTCCCGCCCGCCGGCGGATAGCCGTTCAGATCGAGGAAGGTCGCAAGGGGCTACTCGACACCGACGCCCGAAATAAGCCGCTCACGCATCAGCAGCCCGGGTACCGAAGTCCCTCTTAAGGCGTTCATAGAAAGACGCAACTGCGGGTGAGAGGGGGCGACCCTTCACGCGAATGAGGCCGTAAGGCTCAACCACCAAGGGCTCCGTAATACGGAGTGTGCAGAACTGACCCTTCCGCAATAACAGATCGGCGACGGGTGAGGCCATTGGGGCTATCGCGTCGGTACCATCCAGGAGAACCATCATCGCAAGGAATGAAGAAGTCTCGATGATGCGATCCGGCAGAGAAACGCCGTTGCCCCGCAATAGCGCCTCCACGGCTCGTCGTAAAAGCGAGCCGCGGTGTTGGAAAATCCAGTCATATTTTGGCGTGTCAGGTAACGGGCACACGTCGAGCGAGGCAAGTGGGTGCGTGTCGCGGACGACGAGGCATGCGCGCTCCTGCGAGAGTTCCTCGTAGTCGAATAGTTTTGGATCGACGCCAGCGGGAATCCGCGCGACGACCAGATCGAGTTCGTTCGCCAGAAGCCGCGACACTAGGATGTCACTCGTCTCAATCTCGAACGTGACGGCCAGCCGTGACATATCTTGCCGTAGTGCGCCTAACGTGACGGCCACCGTGTCTACCGCCGGCGCCATCACACTTCCGACGGCAACTCGGCCGCCACGACCGTTACGCAGGGCCACAAGTTCTTCTCCGGCGACGCTGATCTCAGTCAGCGCGGTTTGAGTATGCCGTAGAAGTACCTCGCCATAGATCGTTGGAACGAGACCGCGCGGGAGTCGGTCGAACAGGCGCGCACGCACGATCGTCTCGACCTGGGACAGGAGTTTGGATGCGGCCGGCTGCGAGATCCGCAGGTGCACGGCGGCGCGCTGCATTTGTCCATGGTCCCCGAGTGCCTGAATTAGCCGGAGTTGCCGCAAGGTGAGGCCAGCGATAATCAGCGTGTCCACGTGCTCTCCGGCATCTACTTGCCAGTTTCCTTGTGGTGGTTGGCGCCGGTGAAGCGGAATTTGAGTTCGGTCATAGCCTCGATCCTGCGCAACACCTCGAGCGCCGGCGCACACCACCTCCGGGCCAATCCCTACGGCGTCAGCACGGCGCGGCCGACGAGATGGCCCTGCCGCAGGTTGTTGAGCGCGTCGGTGGCTTTGGCGAGCGGCATTGGGGTCATAGGGATCGCGGGAATCTTCTTCGCGCGCACGAGATCGAGCAATTCCTGCGTTTCGCGCAAGTTGCCGACATAGCTGCCCTGGATGGTGACCGCCTTAATCGGGATTAGCGGCAGCCCCCAGGTCGCGCCGCCCCCGAACAGGCCGACGATGACAAGCTTGCCGCCCTTAGTCAGACAATCGAAGCCGAGTTGCGAGGTCTGCGCGTTGCCGACTAGGTCGATCGCGGCGCGGATCGGCTCGCCGGCCTTCTTCATCAGCTGCTTCAGTGCGTCGGGCGCGTTGCCGTCGACAGTTGCAAGCGCCCCAGCGGACTCTGCCGCCTCTCGCTTCTTGGCATCGATATCGACCACGATGGCACCCTTGCCGCCCATCGCCTTCAGGAGTGACAGCGCCATCAGGCCGAGGCCGCCGGCGCCGAAGATCACGATCGGGGTGTCGAGGTCCTTCTCGACTTTCTTTAGCGCGCTGTACGTGGTGACGCCGGAGCAGGCGTAGGGAGCGGCGCTGACGGGATCGAGCCCCTTCAGATTCAGGAGATATTTCGGATGCGGCACCGTCATGTGATCCGCATAGCCACCGTCGCAATAGACGCCGAGCGAATTCGGCTTGATCGCGCACATGTTCTCGTCGCCGGCAAGACAGGTCGGGCATTTACCGCAGCCCAGCCAGGGATAGGCCAGAGCGATGTCGCCTATCTTCAGACCACCCTTGTCCGCCTCTGTCACCTCGGGCCCGAATGCCGCGATTTCGCCGACCGTCTCGTGGCCCATCGTGAGCGGCAGCCGGACGCCGCGGTCCTTCAGCGACAGCGGCTTGCGGCCGTGACCGAGATCATAGCCGCCTTCCCAGATGTGCAGGTCGCTGTGACAGACGCCGGCAGCCCTGACCTTGATGAGCACCTGCGTGCCCTGCGGCTGCGGTGTCGGATTATCGGTCTCCATTAGTGGAGCGTTGAATTCGACAATCTGAAAACTCTTCATCGTCGTTCTCCCGAAGGCCTTGCGTAGGTCACGTTGTGCCGAAGAGAAGAGCCGCTCGCGATTCGCTCGGCGCGATTTCGTCCCATACTTCCTTAAGATTTGCGTCCATCCAGAAGACCGTCTCAACGGCTGAGGTCGCAGAAATTTTAACCGCTTGCATCGTTTGTTCGCTTTCCAGTCTGTTCGCCAGGCGAACAACAACGTTGCGTGGCGGACAACATTAGTTCGAGATGGGAATCGTGACAAGGTGATCAATGAGCAAAGCAAGCAACGCTACGTTCGAGCGCGGCTTTCTCGGTGATCGAGGCACTTGGAAGGCCGCCTGGACGGTACACGCCGGCATAGACCGCCGATTGACAGGGCGAGCGGCCTAGCTTCCTGGACGATCGCGCTTCAATCCTGGACGCGGTCGACCGCAGCCTCGCCCTCGACGCGCAAGTGAAGGCGTCGGTCCCGCGCTTCTTCGTTGATATAAAAGTGCGATCGCTTCGGAAGCGATCTGTGCCTGGGTTCGCCTCAGCCGGCGCGTTTCGGCCGGCCCAATGAACGCGACGCGGCCGTGAACCCGAACAAAAAATCTCCGAAACTCTTGGCGGCCGGCGAAAGGCTCTGCCCGTGGCGAGTAGAAAAGCAAACTTGCCGATAGACCACAGGCCCATCCACGGCAAGTATCATTAGCCCAAGCGGCGAGATCATGGGCAGAGCCGACGAAGGCAGCGCGGTCACGCCGAGGCCCGCGCTGACCATTCCGAGCGCAGTGGTCAGATACGATACCTCGTGCGCCGGCTGTAAGAGTAGCGCGGAAGAATTGGCGGCAAGATCGATCTGCAGACGCCTTGAATAGTCGCTTGTGAGACTGACGAATGGGTGCTCCAAAACATCATGCCATTTGACCGATTTTCTTTTCGTCAGCGGGTGATTTGCCGGGCAAACGATCTCGAAGCGATCCTTGAACAACGGCTCCTCCTTGAGGTCCGGCAAGGTGTCGCGCTGAGGAGCGACGGCAAAATCAGCTTCGCCACTTATGACGCGAAGGAGTGCCTGCTCATTCAGCGAATCCAGCAAGCGTACCTGAATCGCAGGAAAGCGCTTTCGATATTCGACCAGAGCTTTCGGCAGCAGCGACGACGCGTAAAGCGGAGTACAGGCAATCCGTACGGTGCCGCGCAGCTTGTCTCGTAATTGCCGGGTACTTTCGACAGCGCTATCGAGATCCTGGAGGACCTTGAGAGCAAGCGGGTAAAAATCCGCCCCCGCCAACGTTAGCCTGATCTTTCGGGTGTTCCGGTCGAAGACCCGGATGCCCAGTTCGGCCTCTAATTCTTTAACGAGCAGGCTTAAGCCTGACTGCGTCTGACGATGGCGTTGTGCCGCATCTGTGAAGCTTCCGGCCTCCGTCACGTTGATAAAAGCGCGCAATTGTCTGAGATTTGGACTCATACTGAATCCTTCTTAATCGATAAGGAAAATAGGATTGGACCATAAGACACGGTGCTTTAGCGTGCAACCCGGTCAATTAATGGACAGACCATGTTGCGCTTCGATCCAAACCTACGATGGCTATTCACAGAATTGCCGATGATCGAAAGATACGCCGCGGCTGCAGCGGCTGGATTTAAGGGGGTTGAGGTAGCCTTCCCCTACGAATTCCCGGCGCGTGAGGTTGCGGCACGTTTGAGTGACAATGGCCTGGATTTAGTGCAAATTCTTACCCCTTGCGATTGGGAGGCCGGAGAGCGCGGGATCGCGGCCATTGCTGGCCGGGAAGCCGACTTTAGGGCGAGCGTCGGAATCGCGATCGAGTATGCGGTCCAGGTGGGAAAGCCGTTGATCCACGCAATGGCCGGCAACCTCGAACCTGGCGTCGATCGCCGCAAGGCGCAGGCCGCTTTCTTGGAGAATATTGCGTTCGCGGCCGATCAGGCTGCCGCCGAAGGCTTGACGATCATTCTCGAGCCGTGCTGCACGGATCGCTTTCCAGACTATTTCTACCATCGGCTCGACGAAGGCATCGCCGTAATCAAAGAACTCGGCCGTGACAACGTAAAGCTTTGCTTCGATACCTTTCATGTGCAGAGCGAAGAGGGATCGTTAACGCAGCGACTACGCGAGTCCTTTCCTCATATCGGGCACATCCAGGTCGGCGACGTCCCGGGTAGGCATGAACCAGGCACTGGCGAAATCTGCTTTCCATTCTTGTTCGACGCGATCGAGAAGTTGGGTTGGTCGGGCTGGATCGGTTGTGAATTTTCTCCATCTGCGTTGCGCACCGACGAATGCCTTGATTGGGGCGCGCCCTACGGGGTCGGAGCCGCCCCTGGTCGATAGAAGGTCAAGCGCTGCAGTTCTCTGCGCTGAGTTCTCCTTGCTTTAGTATGACTGGAGTCATCCATGCTTTCTGCGGCTGATAATGAAATGCTCACGCGGACTGGCGCCGCAACGCCGATGGGCCAGTTGTTCCGGCGATTCTGGCAGCCTGTAGCTCTATCAAGGGAATTGCCGGGCCCTGATGGAACTCCGTTGCGTGTGCAGCTCCTTGGCGAGAACCTTCTAGCGTTTCGCGACACGAAGGGGCGCGTTGGCTTGGTACATCCTCGATGTCCTCATCGCGGCGCCGACCTCTATTTTGGACGCAATGAAGAATGCGGACTGCGCTGCGTGTTTCACGGTTGGAAATTTGACGTGAACGGCAAGGCAACCGATCTACCCAACGTGCACCCAGATTCTAACTATCACGAAACGATGTCGATCAAGGCGTATCTAACCCGAGAGTTCGGCGGCATAGTTTGGGCGTGGCTGGGACCTCAAGACAACGTACCTGAGGTGCCGGAACTTGAGTTTGGCATGCTCCCTGAGCCGCAGCGCTTCGTCACAAAGAAGTTTCAGCGGTGCAACTGGGCTCAGGCCCTGGAGGGAGCGCTCGACACTTCGCATTTTTCCTTTCTTCATATGCCGGCCCCGAGCGTGCCTTCGAACGCAAATCCGGATGCCCCCGCAGACGAGCGCCGGCTGCGCTGGATCCGCAACGATCCAATGCCGGCATTTACCATTACCGAACACGACGTTGGTTTCGTCGTAGGCGGCGCACGCCGAGCCGATGGCAATGAACTGTACTGGCGTTCGGCGCAATTCGCTGTGCCCTCGCACAGCACGACACCATCCACGCTGCCTGGCGAAAACTATTTCGGTTACACGTTCGTGCCTCACGACGACTATTCGTGCTGGGTTTACACTTACGTGTGGAATCCGGAACGGGAGATCAGCGAGGAGGAACGTGCGCAATTGCGCACCGGGTTTGGTGTCGTGGCGGAGGTCGACGAGCAGTACATGCCCGTGCGCAACCTAGACAACAATTACCTGATCGATCGCGCCAATCAGAGGACCGCCACATATAGCGGTGTTCGTGGGGTTGCGGAGCAGGATGCGATGATACAGGAAAGCCAGGGCGGCATCTCTGATCGGACCACTGAGCATCTGACCAATACGGATGTCGCGATCGTCCGCTTTCGACGAATCATGCTTGGTTTGGCCAAGGCACTTGTCAAAGGCCAAGAGCCGGAAGCGCCGCGGCATCATTCGGCGTTCCGCCTCCGATCGGGAAGCTGGGTCGCGGAGGAGCAGGTGCCGTTTTCCGACGTGATGCGCGCGCGTTTTGGCGATCCGGTCGGCAGAGCATCCCCGTGAGAGCCGACTGGCGGCTTTTACAAGGCGCGGCGCATCCCCGGTGACTGAACCACATCACGGGAAACCTTCCAAAAGCAAGCCGGTGGGAGCTCCTGCCCAGAACAATTTACGGGCGATCCTGACCTATAAACGAGGATCTGTAGCGCAGGATCGAATTCACGTAGCGGGAAGTAATTGATGAAAGCAAGCGGAGGGCCTCCCCAATTAAGCGTCGATCATCCTACACGCGATGCAATCTATGCGAAAATAACGCGGCGGCTTCTGCCGTTTCTTTTCATTTGCTACGTGCTGAATTTTATAGACCGGGTCAACATCAGCTTCGCGAAGGTCCAGTTCAACGAAGATTTGGGCGTCAGTGACTCGGCTTATGGCCTCGGTGTTGGGCTGTTCTTTGTGGGTTACGTGCTGTTTGAGGTCCCAAGTAATCTGCTGATGCAAAAAATCGGCGCGCGCCGTACCGTGTCGCGGATCATGTGTCTGTGGGGCCTCGTGTCCGCGTGCATGATGTTAGTGCGCACTCCTGGCGAACTATATTGTGCCCGCATTCTGCTCGGTGCAGCCGAAGCGGGGTTTTTTCCCGGTGTTATCCTATATCTGACCTATTGGTATCCAAGTGCGTTGCGCGCCCGGATTACCTCGCTTCTGCTGATGGCCGTGGCGGTTGCAGGGGTGCTCGGCGGCCCGGTGTCCGGATGGATTATGGCCAACATGACGGGGACGCTCGGTCTACGAGGATGGCAATGGCTATTCTTGCTCGAGGGGATACCGGCCATCGTCGCCGGGGTTGTCGCATACTCCTATCTAGATGATCGTCCTAGCGAAGCGAGGTGGCTCACCGCCAAAGAGCGTGCGGTTGTCGAATACAATCTTTACGCGGACGAATGTCTGAAGGAGAACCGCGGGCGGCACACGTTCATAGAGTCCTTTACGGATCCTCGTGTCTACATTGTCGCGTTGGGCTACATGGTCGTGCCCTGGGCAGGTAGCGTATTGAATTTTTGGGGGCCTTCGGTGATTCGCAAGTCGGGAATCACCGAGATTTGGCACGTTGGATTGCTGTCATCGGTTCCTTACATCATCGGCGTGTCGCTCATGCTTGTAATCAGTCGACATTCGGACCGCCACCTCGAGCGCCGTTGGCATTTTGCCAGTATGGGATTCCTGGCGGCAGTGGGAATCGCCTTGTTGCCCAGTGCTTCGACTAACTGGCTTGCGACAATCGGATTTCTGACGCTGGCGACGATCGGGTATCTCGCTGCCGTTGCTCTATTCTGGACAATACCGCCGGCCTATTTAACCGGCGCGGCAGCCGCAGGCGGAATTGCACTGATCAGCTCCATTGGACAGGCCGGAGGACTGTTGGCGCCGACCGTCATCGGTTGGATCAACGAGCTAACTGGCGGCCTTGCCGCGGGACTGTACGTTGTGGCCGCGGTTGTCGTGCTAGGTGCATTGATCGTCATCATTGGATTGCCGGCCAACAAACTACGCGAACGCGACAAGGTCGGCAAAGTGCACTCGCCGCAGACCGCGAGCGGTGCTCATAGCGAACCTACTCTCTAGACCGAAGGAAAGGCCTGATCTGTGCTGGATCCCATGCGGTTGGCCGTCAGCGCGTTCGATGGTGCGAAAAAGGCAAGCTGCAATTATGTCATGCAACTGAAAAAGCCGACTGTCCGATGACTATACCCGCCATGTTTGATCTAAGCGCTGAAATCGAGATCGAGTTGCGTCTGCACAGTATCCGGTATGAGGCGCACGAGATCATTTCATTGGAGTGGCGTTCCCCAAACAAAAAGCCGTTGCCTTCGTTTACCGCGGGAGCACATATTGAATTGCGGCTCAACGATACACTCAAGCGTTGCTACTCGCTAATAAATCCCGGGGATGCGCCCGATCGGTATATTGTAGCGGTTAAGCGAGATCCGGCATCCAGGGGTGGGTCGCGTTTTGTGCATGAACAATTGCGCGTTGGAGCTCAGATACGTGCGACCACGCCTGGCAACCATTTTCGTTTGGACGAGGCCGCACCTCACAGCGCTCTGTTTGCGGGCGGGATCGGAATAACCCCTATTTGGGCGATGATCCAGGAACTGGATCGACTCGGGCGCTCATGGGAGCTTCACTACGGCGCGCGCACTGAGGGACACGCTGCGTTCCTGGAAGATGCGCTGTTACTCGAACGCAACGGACGAGGGAAAGTCCGCTGCTACTTTGATCAATCGGCACCCTTGGCTTTGACCGAGGCGGTCGAGCAGATACCATCCGACGCGCATGTCTACTGTTGCGGTCCGGCACCTATGCTGGACTCCTTCCTGGACGCCTGCGTTTCGCGAGATCAGGCGACCGTACACATCGAGCGTTTTGCGACAGCCTCAGAGTCGGCTCTACTGTCGAATGGCAGCTGTACGGTTACCCTTGCGCGATCGAAACGCACTATCGTCGTGACGCCGAGCCAAACAATTCTCGACGCCCTGCTGGCAGCCGGGATTGAGGCGCCCCATTCCTGCAAGGAAGGTGTCTGCGGTAGCTGCGAAGTGGGCGTAATCGAAGGTGTGCCGGACCATCGCGACAGCGTGCTTAGCCTATCCGAAAAAATATCCAGCCAATCGATGATGATCTGTTGTTCTCGTTCGAAGAGCGACGTGTTGGTTCTAGACCTGTGAGGTGCGCCGGAGTTGCGCGATGGTCGAGCACTGGAAGGATACGTCGTCAGTGGTTCCAAAGGTGGGGAGGCGCGAATAAGATGGAAAGATTGAGAACGGCACACCCTATGTCCCAGCCCCGGGAAATTCGTCGGCGCATACGGCGAACCCATACTTGGTAGAGAACTAGACCAGGCTGGCCTTGGGATCGTAACTTGTCACGGTCGCGCGATGTGTGCGCCGCTTGATCGTGGACCGCCTCGCACAGGCCCTAGCGCGAAGACAGCATCTGGCTGCGAATGTCCTGCGCAGTTCTCTTCAGCGGGATCAGGTACTTCTTCTTTGCGCCGGCCTCCGTGACCGTCCCGGAGATCGTGTTGACGCTGATCGCGGCGACCACGGAGCCAGCCTGGTCGCGCAGCGGGACGGCGATGCCGCAGATCGACGGATCGAGCTCGCCATCGATCCAGGCATAGCCTTGTTTCTCGACATCGACCAGGATGGCCCCGAGCCGGGCGGCGTCGGTCACGGTGCGCGGCGTCACCGGCTTGAGTTCGACGCTCGCGAGATACGCCGCGTGCGCCTCGGCTGGCAGTGCTGCAAGCAGCACGCGCCCGAGCGAAACCAGATGCGCCGGCAGGCGGCTGCCGATTCCGAGATTGGTCGAGAGGATGCGCCGCGCCGGCAGCCGAAGCGCATAGACGATCTCCTGCTCGTCCAGCACGGCAAGCGCGCAGGACTCGCCGATCTCGTTGCGAAGGTCCTCGAGCGCGCGCTGCGCGTAGCCCCAATAGGGTAGCGCGTTGAGATAGGACAGGCCGAGGCCGAGCGCGCGCGGCCGCAGTGAAAAATAGCGTCCATCCGCCGAGCAGTAGTTCAGCGCGACCAGCGTCGCCAGGATTCGCCGCGCGGTGGCGCGGTTGAGGTCGGCAAGATCCGCAGCCTCCGCGAGGGTGTGCCGCCCGGGTGGTTTGCCTAGCGCTTCGATGACCGAAAGGCCGCGCGCGATCGAACGCACGAATTCGTCGCTGTCCTTGCCCATGTCGCGTACTTCCCGATTCACTGTTGTGACGGCCCGGATAATGCCGTAAAAATGTTCGTATGACAAAATAAATGTTCGCCAGACGAACGAGGGGTCGAAATGCCGCAAGCTCATGGATCGGTCGTCCAGGAATTCGAGACCGATTTCTGGAAGGACGCGAAGTCGCGTGAGGCCTGGGACGAGATAGCGCCGGGCGTGGCGCGCAAGTCCTGCCCTACCCGCTGACGCGGGAAGCGATCGCGCTGTTTTGCAAGGCGATCGGCGAGACCCAATCCGCTGTATCTGGACGAGGCTGCGGCGACAACGCCGGGCAGGCCATATGGCTGTCTGATCGGGCCGCCCTCGATCGACATTCCTGTTGCAGGGAGCCTACCGGCTTCCTGCTTCGAAGGCCTCACAAACGGGCCAAAATCCACACGAACCCATATGGAGGGAATGCATGACGTCTCGATTTAGCAAATTCTTTGCCGTCTTCCTAAGCTTCCTGGGCTTCCTGTTCACAGTCCAGCCTGGTCTTGCCCAAACAAGCTTCTCTGGGGTTGTCGCCTTTGGCGACAGCCTTACCGACGCTGGCAACAATGGCCTCAGCACCAATACTGTAGCCCAATCCGGCCGTGGCTATAACGGCACCTGGGCGATGCAGCTGTCAGCAAAGCTGGGATACACTCTTACCCCCTCCAATTCCGGAGGCACCGACTTCGCGGTAGCCGGCCAGAACACGACCGAGATTGCGGCCCAGGTCAGTACCTACCTTAGTGGCGTTGGCGGACAGGCTTCGCCGACCACCTTGTATCTCATGCTCGGTGGTATCAACGATTGGTGGGGCGACCAACCCTCGGCGCAGGCTTCGGCGAACCGTCTTAACAATGCGATTGTCTCGCTCATTAGTGCGGGTGCCAAATATATCATGTGGGTGAACATGATATCACCCGACCTATCCCCGAGTCTGACGACCAACACGGCATTCATCCAGAATGTCGTATACTTCAACGCTCAGTGGGCTGCTGATGTGGTCGCCTTGCGGTCTTCCTATCCCGGCGTGACCGTGTTCGCAATCGATGAGTACAGGCAATGGCAGCTTCTGGGTGCCAATGCTGCCGTATTTGGTATCAATACATCGCAAGGCTTTACAACGGCTCCTGCGAGCGTGCCTGGTTCGCTCGCGTCGGGCAGTCCGAATGCTGATATGTTCTCCTCGTGGGATGGCGGGCACCCGACAACCTGGGTTCATTCCATCACGGCGTCCGATTGCTACGCGGCTCTCACTGGCGTTCCCGTGAACGGCACCTACAACATCGCCAATCTCTATAGCGGCCTCAACTTGGATACTGTTAGCCAAAGCACTTCCAATGGTGCAGTGGTTGACCAGGCCACCCCGAATTCCAGCTCCTCTACCCAGAAGTGGGATCTCATCAACTTTAGCATGAGTCCAAACCAATATGTGGTGATCAATGACTCAAACGGGAGGCTCCTGGATGTCTATGGCCAAGTGACGAGTTCTGGAGCGACGGTCGATGTTTGGGATAATAATTTCGGCTCCAACCAGCGATGGACCATCAGTACAGCTTCGGGAGGCGATATCATTACTGGAGTGCAGAGCGGCAACGTGCTCGACGTGTATGCTTTTTCGACTGCCAATGGCGGCACTGTGGATATGTGGGCGTCAAATGGCGGGGCGAATCAAATGTGGCTTTTCAACAGACTCGATCAATCGCCTCAACCGAAATGATCTCGCGCAGACGGTGATTTCTCTTGGAGCTCCTGGAGAGGGCAGCTCTGGCTAATGCCGCCTGATCGGCGAACCGTCCTGCGCGACGATTTAAGCCGTCGTCAGGACAACAACGAGATCGCGAGTCCGCCGGCCTTCTGCACGCCCGGCAGACGTCCAGGCGAGCGGTGCTCGTTGAGTACTAGAAGGCAACAACATGGAGCGTGTCGGCAATCAGGGCCGATCCCGGGCAGCCGCACGCGGTGTTGGAGCGCTTGCGATCGCGCTCTTCCTCGTCAGCGTCCTGACGTCCTGCAATACGGCAACGATGGGTGGGACGACCGTCCCCGCCGACGTCGACGTGCTTGACAGGATACGCTCGATCGACACCATGCCGCGACTGCCCGAGAATTTCGGTGGTGGGCAGACCAACGCCGGCCAGCGCGCCAAGGCCTCGGTTTACGAGGGGACCGAGGTCACAGGAGTCGGCGATTCGCGGCTGGTGACGCAGCCGGCCTCAGGCGGCTCCGGCTATGACCTTAACTTCGAAAACGCGCCGGTGGCGGCCGTCGCAAAGGTGCTGCTCGGCGACATCCTGCAAACCGGTTACACCATCGATCCACGCGTCCAGGGCACGGTGAGCCTGGTTTCGGTGCGGCCGGTACCTAAATCCGATATCGTCTATGTGCTCGAAAGCGCTTTGCGACTCTCCGGCGCCGCGCTGGTTAAGGACGTCGCCGGCTACAAGCTGATCCCGGTTGGCGACGCGGTCGGCGCCGGCCGTGTCGACAGCGCGGCGGCCAGTCCCGAGCCGGGCTACGGAGTCTCGGTGGTGCCGTTACAATATGTGTCGGCGCAGACCATTCTGAAGCTGATGGAGTCCTTTGCTACGAAGGCAGGCAGCGTCCGCGCCGACCCGACCCGCAACATTCTGTTGATCCAGGGTACCGGTGCGGAACGCCGCACCGCAGTCGACACCGCGCTCAGCTTCGACGTCGACTGGATGCGCGGCCAGTCGGTCGGCATCTATCCGGTCTCCAGCAGCGGCGCGCCCGAGTCGATCATCTCGGAGTTGGAGAAGATCATGGATTCCGGCGATTCCGGCCTGAGCGCGAGCCTTGTGAAATTCCAACCGATCAGCCGCCTCAACGCCATCATGGTGGTCAGCCGCAAGCCTGCGTTGTTGCAAACTGCCGCGACCTGGATCAGGCGGCTGGATCAGGCTGACGCCGCTCGCAGCGTCGTCCATGTCTATCGCGTGAAATTTGGCGAGGCACGCCACATCGCGAAGCTTCTCACCGAAGTGATCATCGGCGGCTCATCTTCTTCGCTCGACAGCGCCGACAACCAGGTCGCCCCGGGTTCGGGTCTGAAGTCGAGCTCAAGCGCCGTCAACGGCCTGTCGCCGTACTCTAACGCCTCCTCTTCGTTGGCCTCGGCCAACGGTTTTGCCTCGCGCGGGCAATCTTCAACCGGCGGCACCTCGCTCTTCGGCGCGTCGCAGCAGAACTCGGGGAATGGGACCGGCAACAACGCAGGCAACCTCAACAACGCCGGTGCGCCGGACAGCCGCAGCTTGATCGGCAACGGGGAGCCCTTGATGCAGAACGTCCGCATCACGGCGGATGTCGCCAACAACGATCTCCTGATCTATGCCGACCAGGCCAATTACAGGATCATCGAGGCGGCGCTGCAACAGATAGACAAACAGTCCCTGCAGGTCGCGATCGATTCGACCATCGCTGAAGTCACGCTGAGCAATGAGCTTAGCTATGGCGTGCAGTTCTATCTTCAGAAAAGCGACGTCGGCTCGCTTCTGAATACACAGTCGACATCGGCCCCCACTGGCGCCCTGATCAACCGTACCTTCCCGGGATTCAACTTTCTGATCGGGGCGGAAAACAACCCGCACGTCATCCTTGATGCCCTGCACACGGTGACCTCGGTGAAGGTGCTGTCGAATCCGTCGCTGGTCGTCATCAACAATCAGGTGGCGACGCTGCAAGTCGGCGACGTCGTGCCGGTATCGACCGGTAGCGCCACGGTGCTGAGCTCCAGCAACACCGTCGTAAACACCATCGACTATCGCAACACCGGCATCATACTACGGCTCTTGCCGCGCATCAGCGCCAACGGCACCGTTCGGCTCGATGTCGAGCAGGAAATCAACAACGTCACCCAGACCACGGCCTCCAGCCTCACCCCAACGGTGTCGGAGCGCAAAGTGAAAAGCTCGATCTCGGTCGCGGATGGACAGACCGTGCTGCTCGCCGGACTGATCAGCGAGCAGCAAGATGGCAATCGCAACGGTATTCCCCTGCTGGATGAAATCAAGGAATTCGGCGACGCTTTCTCGCATCAGGACAAGAAGGGCGCCCGCACCGAATTGATCATCTTCATCCGGCCCCAGATCATACGCGACGGCACCGATGCGCATTATGTCGTCGAGGAGTTGCGGTCGAAACTGCGCGGCGGCGTAGGAGCGAGCACCGATGATCTCACGGTCCGCACCGTGCATTAAGTGCAAGGCGGCGGGTCGCGGCGCTCGCGCTGATTGTCGTGGTCGGCGTCGACAATGACCGCTGACGCGAGCTGCTCGGGCAGGGATATCGGCTCCTCCGAACGCCAACTTCCTTCGATGCGGCAGGTATCATGCAGCATTGTCCACTGGACGGGTTCGCCGCCGGCAAGATCGGCGTCAAAATTCCGCCGGCACGTGTGGATCGGCCGCGCGAGCGCGCTCGTCCGTGCCTTCCAAGGCCGATGTGACGAGAAGTGTGTTGAACTCCGGACCCACAAAGACCGTGCAGCTCGGCTGTAGCGCTGGCACGGCGACGCTTCGTACCCGGGCGCCCTCGGGCGTGAATGCATCGACGCTCGCCGCCCCATCGCGCGGAACCAAAACGTACTCGAGGGATGTAGGCGCCCATCGTTCGAACGCCGCGGTGCATCCGCAGCCTCGACCGGGTGCACGAGCCGCATCCGCCCGTCCGATGTACGGAGATGCAAGCGGTCCGCGGCCGAGATGAGCTTGCGCTCCGCATCGATGACGGCAAGCGCACTGGCCATTGTGGAGAGCTGGTGGATCTGAACCTCACCTTGCAGCCGCGCTCGAGCAGGCGGCATCCAAGGATGTCGAACCACCACGCCGTGCCGGCCTCCGGGGCGTAGGCAGCGCCTTCGCCGAGGTGGCAGCTGATGGAGCTGAAGGTAGTGGCGGCCACCTTAGTCTTCGAATTCTGTCACGATGCGGCGCCGACCGAGCAGGAACGCGTCAGCGACGAGACTAAGCGGGCTGAGATCGACGTCGCTCTCGCTGCGGGCGATGAGGTCGGCAAATCGCTTGTATAACGTGATGTACTCGGCAATACCATCATCGACGACAGACTGGCCATCGATCAATAGCTTCGCGCCGCCAGACGAGAGCACAAGGTTGCCGGCGTCCGTCTCGAAATAAATGTCCCAAGTCTGGAGCCCGGTTTGCAGAAAGTCGAATTCGGCCCGGATCGGTAGACCTGTCTCGTCGGATAAGGTGAGTTCTGCTGCGATTGGCGCAAATCTATTCGCCGGGAAGTCCAGAGCCGCCGCCGTCACGAAGGCAGGTCGCGGTAGGATCCGGGTCAGTATCGAAAGGGCGTTAATACCTGGATCGAACACACCGAGCCCGCCTGGCTCGAAGATCCACGCCTGGCCTGGATGCCAGACTCGCACGTCCTCCTTCCACACTATCGTCACCGCGCGCAGATCGCGGTTGGCCAGGAACGCGCGGGCTGGTTCGACGGCGGCAGCAAAGCGGGAGTGCCACGTGGCGAAGAGGGTAACGCCACGGGCGCGGGCTGCAGCGGCAAGCGGCAAGATTTCGCTGACTGTCGCACCGGGAGGCTTCTCTAGGAGCACGTGTTTGCCGGCCGAGATGGCACACGCAGCCTGCGCGCGACGCACTTGGGGCGGTGTGCACAATGCGACTGCATCGACGGCGCAGTCAGAGGCGAGGAGCGCATCGAGCGTCGGAAAGCAGGGCACGTCGTCCAGGGCGGCGTTGCGACTCACCACCGCTGCAATCGTGAGCCCTGGCGTGACCGCGATAGACGGTAGGTGTTGGTCGCGGGCGATCTTGCCAAGCCCGAGGATGGCGACGCGGATCGGCATCACCGGCCCCAGCGCAACACGGCAGCGTCGCGCTCACGCGCGAGTTCGACGAGGCCGGCGCGGGTAGCGGGATGGGGCATTTCAAGCGGGTGGCGTACCGTATCCGACGCAATGACACGTCCCTCCCTCATGAGGATCTTGGCTGTCGCGAGGCCGCACTGCCGATTCTCGTAGTTGATGAGCGGCAGCCAATGAGCGTAGGCCGCCTTTGCCGCCTCGCGATCCTCGGCAAGGTAGGGATCAATTATCTGTCGGATGCCGTCGGGATAGCCGCCTCCCGTCATAGAGCCCGTTGCGCCAGCATCGAGGTCCGCCATCAACGTGATCGCCTCCTCGCCGTCCCAGGGACCCACGATCGCTTCGCCGCCCAGCTCGACGAGAGCCCGCAATTTGGCGGCCGCCTGCGCGACCTCGATCTTGAAATATGCGACGTTCTCCACCTCGCGGGCCAGCCGCGCGAGGAAGACCGCGGAAAGCGGCGTGCCAGCGACTGGAGCGTCCTGGATCATAATTGGGATTGTGATTGCGTCGGACACGCGCCGGAAAAAAGCTTCGATCGCAGGCTCACCTACCCGAAAGGTGGCGCCGTGATAGGGAGGCATCACCATGACCAACGCTGCGCCGAGATCCTGCGCCCGGCGCGAGCGCGCGGCGCAGATGTGGCTCGCGAAGTGTGTGGTGGTCACGATCACGGGCACGCGCCCGTCGATGTGGGCGAGCGCCACCTCCATGACTTGATCACGCTCCGCGTCGGTGAGCACGAACTGCTCGGAGAAGTTCGCCAGGATGCATAGACCGTTAGAGCCGGCATCGATCATGAAATCGATACAGCGACGCTGGCCATCAAGGTCGAGGGTGCCGTCAGCGTGGAAGATCGTCGGCACAACAGGGAAAACGCCGCGGTAAGGGCGGAGAGGTGGGAGCATAAGAACCTCTAGTGGTTGTCGCGTGGCACGGGCGAACCTGTTCGGCCCACGAGGAAGTCCAAATCGGCACCGCGGTCGGCCTGCATTACGTGGTCGACGTAAAGTTTTGCGTAGCCGCGCTCTGCATGGGGCTGCGGAGGTATCCAGGCCTTACGTCGACGGTCCAACTCGGCATCGTCAACGTGAAGATGCAGCGATCGGCCCTCGACGTTGAGAGTGATAAGATCGCCGTTCTGGACCAGCGCCAGTGGCCCCCCTGCTGTCGCCTCGGGCGCGACATGCAGCACGACCGTGCCGTAAGCCGTACCGGACATGCGCGCATCGGAAATGCGTACCATGTCGCGCACACCTTCGCGCAGGAGCTTGGCCGGGATAGGCATATTGCCGACCTCAGCCATGCCCGGATAGCCTTTCGGCCCGCAATGCTTGAGAACCATGATGCATGACGCATCTATGTCGAGGGCGTCGTCATCGACCGCATCGTGCATCGCCTCGACGGATTCGAAGACGACGGCGCGACCCGTGTGTCTGAGGAGTTGGGGTGAGGCGGCGGAGGGCTTGATGACAGCCCCGTTCGGCGCAAGGTTACCGGTCAGGATCGCGATGCCCGCCTGCGCCTTGAATGGTGCTTCGAAGGGGGTAATGACTTCCCTGTTCAAGCACTGTGCATCGTCCACATTCTCCCAGATCGTGTGGCCGTTGGCGGTGACGGCGTCCTTGTGGAGCAGGCCCCGCTCACCGAGTTCGCGCATTACCACTGGCAGTCCGCCCGCGTAGTAGAAGTCCTCCATCAAAAACCGCCCCGAGGGCATGAGGTCGACGAGGCAATGAACGTCGTGACCGAGCCGATCGAAGTCGTCGAGGGTGAGATCGATGCCGATCCGCCCGGCGATAGCGAGCAGATGCACGACCGCGTTCGTGGAGCCGCCTATCGCAGCCAGCGTTCGGATCGCGTTCTCGAACGCCTCGCGAGTCAGGATCTTCGATAGTACGAGATCTTCGCGGACCATCTCGACGATACGCCGCCCTGCCCTCCGTGCGAGGAGGTTGCGCCGCGCATCGGTCGCTGGGATCGCGGCATTGCCTGGTAGACCAACGCCCAGCGCCTCGACCATGGACGCCATGGTGGAGGCAGTCCCCATGGTCATGCAGTGACCGGCTGAACGGTTCATGCCGCTCTCAGCCTCATGGAACTCCTCCAGCGTCACCTCGCCGGCGCGGAGTTGCTCGGACATCGAGATGATGTTGGTGCCCGACCCAATGATCTGCCCGCGATAGACCCCGCGCAGTTGGGGTCCGCCCGACACTCCGATCGTGGGCAGGTCTGCTGACGCGGCGCCCATGAGGAGTGCCGGAGTAGTCTTATCGCATCCCATGAGCAGCACGACCCCGTCAAGAGGATGGGCGCGGATCGCCTCCTCGACATCCATGGAGGCGAGATTACGGAACAGCATCGCCGTTGGCCGCATAGTCACCTCGCCGAGCGAGGAGACCGGGAATTCGAGCGGATAACCACCGGCCTCGAGCACGCCCCAACGCACATGCTCCGCGATGGTACGGAAGTGCTGGTTGCAAGGGTTCAGTTCCGACCACGTGTTGCAGATGCCTATGACAGGACGGTTTTCGAAAACGTCGTGCGGCTGTCCCGAGTTCTTCAAAAACGAACGGTAATAGAATCCCATTTTATCCTGGCGCCCAAACCAAGACTGGCTACGAAGCTTCCGCTGGTTGCTGCTCGTCGTGTCATCGCTCATCGTGTCAGATAACCTTGTTTGACTAAGACAGCTGCACCACGGCGCAGCCGTAGGGACCGAGCGCCAGGGTGCCCCCTGAAACTGGCTGTGCCTCGAGAAGCTCCGTCCCGACCGGAACGCCGGTGACTGTCGCGGGTACGGCGTGGGTGTTCAGCAGGAACAGGAGCCGGCGTCCGTCCGCCTCACGCAATGAAGCCTCGACGCCTTTGGGGCAGCCCGGCAACAGAGAGGCGATGCCGACCTCGGCGAGCGGACCTTCGAGCAATGCGTCGATGAGTGCTGGTGTCAGATAGGTGCCGACATAAACAATCCGGCCGGCACCGAGGCGTCGCATGGTGATCGCCGGTTGACCCTTGGCGAAGCGCGCGCCCCAGGTCCCGACGACCTCGGCACCGGCCGTGATCTGAAGAATCTCGTAGGCGTGCGCCGCCGGCAACGAGCGTCCGCTGATCTCGACAGTGTGAATCCGTCGCGAGGATTCGGCCGGGCGAGTGGGCAATGTCACTACCCCCTCCGCTCGCTCGATTGTTTCGGCCAAGCCTAAGGCGCCCAGCGGGGTAAGCGGCCCGAACTCCTCTACTGTTACACCGCAGAGTGCTCCCAAGGACGTTCCCGGCGACGCCTCGCGGATGACGTGGTTATTTGCGTCACGGCTGCCGGTACGCGCGCCGATGACAAGGGTCCCGCCGCCGCGGACAAATTCTTCCGCGGCAGTCGTCCAGGCATCCTTCCAGATCAGCCAGTGCGGAACGAAGAACAACTTGAGACGGGCGAGATCGTCCTCAGGGTGCGCGAAGCCGCAGGCGATTCCACGCTCATAGCAGTAAGCGTGCAACACACCGCCTGCATTCTGTGGTGTGGGCATCGCCAGCGGATAGGTCTTGTGGATCTCCTGATTGTCGAAGTCCGAGCCGGCGATGGCGACGTCCATGCGGACGGACGTACCGAGAAGCGCCCGTTCAATGCGTGAAATATCGCGACCGAACAGCTTCGCTTCCTCAAAGCGCCGGCGTGGCGTGTCATCGTGGTCGAGGATGCCATTCCAGTAGATCTCGGCGCCAAAGTGCGCGGGACGCCACCGGAAGAACATCAGGCCGTCAGCTCCCTTCGCGACGGAGGAGAGAGCCATGCGGCGCATCTCGCCCGGCTCGGGCGTCGTTGTCGTGAAGCCCGGCTGGCTGCCGATACCTGACTGCTGTTCGGGCACGATGAAATTGCCCGTAAAACCGCGGAATATATCGGCCATAAAGGCCTGGGTCTGCGCAGGATCGCCCATGCGCAAAATCTCATCGCGGAGGAACGGATAGACATCGTATCCGAGGAAATCGAGGTCCGTCGAGAACTGGCCGCGGAAGTCGATGTCCTGCAACTGCCCAAGATTGTGGAAGATGAACCAGTCAGGGTTTGTTGCGCGCAGGATTTCGACTTGATCGTGCTGGAACGCCGCCGTGGCCGCAGCCAAGAAGCGATGGTAGTCGAGGACCTGGGTTGGGTTCGCAAAGCTCGGCGCCAAGTGGTAGGGCGCGTCGATCTGATCGAAGTCGTCATAGCGCTGAGACCAGAAATCCGTACCCCAAGCCCGATTAAGTGCTCCGATATCGCTGTAGCGGGCACGCAAGAAACGGCGGAACTCTGCCTCTGTGCTCTCCGAGTAGGACTCAGAGACGGTGGTGTTCAGCTCGTTATCGGTCTGCCATCCGATGACGCGGGCATCATCACGATAGTGTTCCGCCAGTGCCCTGGTGATCCGCCGGCTATGCTCGCGGTAGACGCGTGAGGTGGTGTCCGCGTGCTGGCGCGAGCCGTGGCGGGCTCGGCGGCCTCTCCGGTCGACGCGCAGCACTCCGGGATGAGCTTGCGTCAGCCAGCGCGGCGGGGTTGCCGTGGGCGTGCACATGATGATGTCGATGCCGCGGCGCGCGAGGACTTCGATCGCGCGATCAAACAAGTCAAAGTCGAAGGTGCCCTGCCGTGGTTCGAAGATGTGCCAGGCAAACTCTCCGAGCCGTACTACATTGAAACCACACGCAACCATGCGGTCGGCGTCTCTCTCCCAGTAGCTCTCTTCGACGTGCTCGGGATAGTGGGCTGCGCCGAGGAGGAAGCGGTCAGCGGCGATCGGACGCCAAGCGGACAAGGGCGCGGGCTGCGGTCTCATAGGAACTCCTAGGTCAGGGATCCGCCGCTGCCAGCTGTCCTGCGTGGGCTCAACGTGCGGCCGTCTCGGGCGAAAAGGTAGGCGCTTGACGGCGCAAAGCCGATGCGGATTGGAGCGCCGTGATAGTAGGAAACGACGGCATTCACCTGAACGGTAAAAGTACCGGTGCCGCTTTCTGAACCGATAGTCGTCAGCGGCGAGGCATCCGCATATAGGATCGTCTCGCGGCCAAGATGCTCAACGAGCCGCACGGTTGCTGGTAAGTCTACCCGGCCCGGCATCGGAGCATCAAGAGGCGCCAAGTGCTCGGGTCTGATCCCGACGGTGAGAGTCTCGCCGACGGAGAGGCTGCCCGTGTCGACGGCGGGAAAGCTGATCGTCTTTTCGGCGCCGACGACTTGCAAGATAACAGTGTCTGCTGCCACGGCATCGACCGTGGCCTGGAAAAAGTTCATCCGCGGTGCACCGAGAAATCCTGCCACGAAAAGATTGCGCGGATTAGCGTAGAGCTCAAGCGGCGCGCCGACCTGCTCTATCAAGCCGGAGTTCAGTATGACGATACGGCTCGCCATCGTCATTGCTTCAACTTGGTCGTGCGTTACGTAGATCATGGTCGATCCGAGTTCAGCGTGCAGACCACTGAGCTCGACGCGCATCTGAGTCCGCAGCGAGGCATCGAGGTTCGAGAGAGGCTCGTCGAACAGAAAGACCTCGGGCGAGCGGGTGATGGCTCGACCGATGGCAACGCGCTGGCGCTGCCCCCCGGAAAGTTGCCGCGGGAGCTTATCGAGTTGGTCGGTGATACGCAGGATCCTAGCTGCGCGCTCGACCGCCACGTCAATCTCTGCCCGTGGCCGCTTGACCATCCGCAGCCCGAAACCCATATTCTCCGCGACAGTCATGTGCGGGTAGAGCGCGTAGGACTGAAATACCATCGCGATGCCGCGATCGCCCGGCTCCTGATGCGTAACGTCCCGCCCATTGATCAGGATCCGACCCGATGTGAGGGTCGCAAGTCCCGCGATGGACTTCAGCAAAGTTGACTTTCCGCAGCCTGACGGTCCGACCATCACGACGAACTCGCCGCGGTCGATCGCCAGGTCGATGCCTTTGAGGACGCTGTGCGTGCCGTAGTTCTTTGCGACCGCCTGCAGCTCGACGCTCTTTGGCAGCGAGCCGGCGATTTCGGATATTGAACGGTTCATCCCTTGACGGCTCCGAGGGTTAGGCCGGCGATAAAGTGCTTTTGCATGAGGAAGAACATAACGACCGGAGGGATGGCGACGATGATGGTACCGGCCGCAATGAGGTTCCAGGCCGACATCCACTCACCCTTGAGGTTCGCGAGCCCGGCTGTGACAGGCTTCACGGCATCGCTCTGCGTCAGCACGATCGACCAGAAGTAATCGTTCCAGACAAACGTGAAGGTAAGGATAGCAAGGGCCGCGAGTGCCGGTCGGACGAGGGGGATCACCACGTGCCAGAGCACTTGGAACTGCGACGCTCCTTCAGAGCGGGCTGCTTCGAAGAGCTCCCCCGGCAGGGCGGCAATGAAATTCCGCATGAACAAGGTCGCGAAACCTGTCTGGAATGCAACGTGGAAAACGATGAGGGCGAAGTAGGTATTGTAGAGTTCCACACGCACCATCAGGTCGCGCACAGGGATCATCATGATCTGATGGGGGAGGAAATTGCCTCCTACGAACAGGGCAAATATCAGCGTCGCACCCGGGAAACGAAATTTCGACAGCACGAAGCCGGTGAATGTACTCAGCACAAGAACACCGAGCACAGTCGGCAGCGCGATGATGAGGCTGTTCAGGATATAGCGCCACATCGCCGTTTCCGTGAAGACGTCGATGTAGTTCTCACCGATGGCGAAGGACTTTGGCCAGCCCCAGTAGTTGCCAGCCAAGATGTCTTCGACTGATCGAAACGAGGTCGCGATGACAGCGATGAGCGGCAGGAGCCACAGCACGAGGATCACCGCGACAATGGTCATGTAGACGCCGCGTTGCATTCGGGCATCGGGTGCTAAAGGGCGCGGATACATCAGGCCTCCAGCGCCTCAGCTCTGAGCATCCGCCAGAGATACCAAACGATGAAAACGATCATGATCAGAAAGAGAATAGTGGCTATCGCGGCTCCATAGCCAAATCGGTACGAAAAGATCGACTGCTCGTACATCAGATAGGCGAGCACCGAGGATGATCCGAACGGACCACCTTGAGTCATCACCGAGACGACGTCGAAGGATCGCAATGCTCCTATCACTGACACTGCAAGCGCAAGGAACGCGACCTGACTAAGCTGGGGTAGAACGACGTGTCTTAGCATGGGCCAACCCTTTGCCCCGTCGACGCGGCCGGCACCGATGATTTCCTCGTCCAAGTTGTTGAGCCCGGCCAAGAAGAGCACCATGCAGAAGGTAATCTGGGGCCAGAGGGCGGCAATGACCACCCCCAAGGTGACCAGATGCTCGTTCGAAAGAATTGCCGGGGCCTCCATGCCGAAGGCTCGGAAAATGAGCGCAAGAAGCCCGTAGGTCGGATCGTAAAACCAAGTATAGATGACGCCGACCATTGCCGGCGATAGTACGAGGGGAACAAAGAACAGCGACTTCGCAAGTCTCATTCCCTTGATCGATTGATTGACAAGCAGAGCAATCGCAAGTCCGAGAGGCGGAGCCAGAAGAAAGGTTGCGAGCCAGATTACGTTGTTGCGTAGTGCAGTGTAGAACTGCCGATCTGCAAACAGCTCCCGGTAGTTGTCGAAACCGACCCAGACTTTCGGTCCCATTCCGTCCCACTGGTGAAGGCTGATCCACAGGCTCTGGACTGTGGAGGCGATGATCACCACTCCAAACAACAGGGCCCCCGGCGCAAGAAGCAGCGCCGGCGTCGCCCAGCCGCGATTGCGTATCCAGAAGGACATGAAGAGGCTCAGGTTCACGCCTTGTTGAAGATGCGCTTGCGAGCTGCGTCCATCCGCAGAAGGATTGCGCCACGCCGCTCTGGTGCGGCCATGAACTCCTGGAAGCCATTGAGCCCTATTTGCGCCATATCCGGATCAGTATCGCGGTCGTAAAATTGTGCCGAACCCTTGAGCGGGCGCATCGCCTCAAACACCGACTTCAAAAGCGTTGTGTCTGCGCTGTCGACATCCTTGCGAGGCGAGATCGCCCCCTCGGCACGAAGGAAGGCGGCGAAATTGTCGGGGCGGTAAAAGTAGGCAAGGAATTCTTTTGCTAGTTCCTTGTTCTTCGACCCGCTTGGGATGTGGATTGAGCCCCAAGAGACGTCGTCGTAGGAGCCCACGCCGGGCACCACCTCCGGAAAGGCTGCGACTGCGAGCTGATCGCGCTCTTCCGCGGGCACTGTACTTCGCACGATCTGAGCGAGATGACACATGCCGGCTTTCTTCTGGGCCAGGAAAATTGCGGACTGTTGCCAGCCATACGAGGTATGATTGGGGGGGAAGTAATCGGCCTTGATTAACTCTTCCCAGTTGTCGAACACAGGCTTCAGCATGGGATCGAGGTAACTCACCTCCCCCGCCATCAGGGCCATGTGCTTGTCGAGCCCATTTATCCGCAAGTTGAACGAGTCAAACCAGCAGGCGGCTGGCCAGAGCTCTTTTGTGCCAATCGTGAAAGGCGTCAGGCCTGCCGCCTTCGCCTTCGTGCCAAAAGCCTTCAATTCGTCGAAGGTCCGTGGAACAGCTAGGTCATTCGCCGCGAATACGTCCTTGCGGTAGTAGAGCCCCCAGTAAAGTCCCGAAGTAGGTAAACCGTATTGGTGACCATTCACGGTGACCCCGACAGCAGCAATACCGAGCACCGGTAGATACTTTTCGCGCGCTACAAGGTCACTGATGTCTTCGAAAAGACCGCGCTTGACGAAGGGTAGCATCCGGGCGCCGGAGAACCACATACAGACATCTGGCGGGGCCGCCACTAAGTAGCTACGGATCGCGGTCTTATGCGCTTCGTGGTCCATGTTATTCACAGTGACCGTGGCACCGCTCTCCTTCTGAAAAGCAGCCGCAATTTCGGCGAAGACGGCGCGCGTGCCGGGGTTGGGTCGCTCGGTAATGATTGTGAGTTGGCGCGCCTGGGCAAAAGCGGGGGTCACCAAAGCCGCCGCGGTTGCGCTGAAAGTGGCTTTCAGCAGTGCTCGACGATCCAGCGGAATAGCCATCCAATCCTCCCAAGTTCGAAGGCCTCTTCACGAGCCTCAGCTCACTGAACAGCAAGAGTGGGATAACTGTCTAATACTCATTTCCCTATCTGACATACTCAATCTGATATATGACCGAGCTAAGGTGGAGGGCTGACAGCTGTCGTCAAATCGGGAGAAGTCTCGGGAGCTACCGGATGCCCCGACACGATCATCCTCGGCGCGCGCGGCCTGCCGTCCGTGCGTTATCCAGACAATACAGAGATCGCGCCGTAGATCGAATTGTGCACGATCTTCGATCCCTATGCCGGCCTGCGTCCAGCTCGGCTGATTCCGGACTCGCCGAGCCTCTATTGTCGGGGCCGATCAGAAAGACATCGATTTTGTCATGATCGCTCTCGACCGAGGACTTGTTCGCCTCGGTGGACAAGCTTGTCGTCACCGACAGCGAGGCGCGCGAGAGAGGATGAGGATACGGAGTCGTCCGTAAAGAATTCCCAAGTCCTTGATTCAGAATCTGGAAACGGCAGGCTGAGGCAATCGAGTTTGCCGGGAAACGGGTGTGCGGGAGGGGATTCCTTGCAGATCTGATTTGTGGTTCATTCGCCGTTGAATGTTTTGGCGGAGGACCAGATCGAGCAACCGGACCGGCGGGAGACGGCAGAGCAGGATCTGTTCCGCTCCGCGCTCATTACCGGAGGATCGCGTGGTCTCGGCTTGGAGATCGCCGAATCGCTCGGTGATCACGGGGCTCGGCTGATCATCTCCTCTCGAAAGGCCGGCGATCTCGAAAGCGCTCGCGAAGCCATCCGGCAGGAGCCCGTCGAACTAGAAGCTTCCATGAGATGAGCGCTCTTGGTACCGATCGTCAGTATCGTCCAAAACACTGAAGAATGGGCTCAATTCCGATCTTAGTAACGGACTATCGCGCAGAAGCCGTTTGCGGGTACGCGTGGGTCGATGGTGAACTCGATCCGGCGATCCGCGGCATTGCAGTTCTCTTGCGTGATCAGGGCGGCCGCGTTGTTGCAGCGGTTAGTGTAAACATGATCTCGGGACGTTGAACGAAGCTGCTGCAGCAAGGAAGAAGCATCTCCTGCAGCTCAAGAAGACGGCTCAGGACATTCGCACGCGCTATTTTCCACGCGCGATAATAGTTCGGCGAGGCGTCGCGGGTCGGTGACCGTGCGCGATGTGACGGACTTGAGGTCCGCGCTTGCGATATAAGCCTCCCGCTCTTCGGTAGGGAGTGCAGCGAGCAGCACGCGCCCCAGCGAGACCAGATGTGCTGGCAGGCGGCTGCCGATGCCGAGGTTTGTCGAAAGAATCCGGCGATAAACACGTTCGGTATTCGTCAGTCCAGAGGATCCGGAGACTTGCCTTAGGCATCCGCTTCTACTTCAAATGCGCATGCGTATGTCGTGCGAGATGGGATTTAGATTCTCGCTTCGGGTACGGAGGAGGTTCTACGCCGTGAAGGCCGGACGAGAGAAGGCGCGCGACCGCTGTAAGCTGCAGATCCAATACGACCGTCGGCAGGCGATCAATCTAGAGGGCCGTCGCACCGTTCTCGCGCGGCGCCATTGATCGGCTATTCCGATTGAATGCGAGCCGGTGTCTCCTTGATCGGGATCCGCGATATGGCTGATCGTCGGTCAAACGTCGCTTCTATTTCTCGGTGGACGAGCCCGATGTCGCGCAGCACCGATTTCGCGCATTCGGTGGGCAGTCCTCAGAACTTGGGCGTTTGCCGCAGGGCTATCGACTTCATGGCCCCAAGGCAAATCACAAAGAGAGCATAAGAGGATCGCCATGGCTATTACGGTTGCTGAATTGTCGGATCGCGAAGAGATCCGCCAGGTGATGTACAAATTCTTTCGTGCCACGGACCGTCGCGACAAGGAGCTCGCGCGAAGTGTTTTTTGGGAAGACGGCCACTGCGAAAGCGGTCAATCGCGCTGGATGCCCTCTAATCTTGGCGACTTTGGCTCGCGCTTCGAACGCGATTTTGAGGCAACGATCCATTATATGATCAACATGATTTTCCAGATGAAGGGCGACGTCGCCTTCGTGGAGACATATGCAATCGCCTATCATTTGCTTTCGGCCCGGCCCGAGGACGTCCTTGATGTGATAGGATCAACCCGTTTTGCGGAGCTCGACATGTCGAAGCGCCATGAGTGGTGGATGGGTCTCCGCTACAACAGCCGTTTCGAAAAACGCGACAGCACCTGGCGCATCAAGATCCACCGCTACATCCCCGAGTGGACGAAGGTTGTGCCTTATGAAGGCAATGCGCCGGGAGAGGGTTATCTTGAGTTCATGCCCTTGCGCGCGCTGCGCGGCCGCGAAGACGCCTCCTATGAGTGGTTCGCATGACAAAGCGCCTGATGTCGTCGATTCAACAGCATCGATGACGTAACCGCGCTGGAGATGAAGCTCTGCCGGCGTTCCTGTCACCGGAGCTTCGTCCACGGGAGTCGAGAGACGCAATCGAGCCCACGCGGATCGATCGCGTGTCAAGTGTGCGTGCGCCATCGACGCGCGTTGGCGGTGATCCAAATTCTTGACGCGGTGTCGCAGTCGACGCTGTGACGCCAGACCGGCGGGTCTGTTGGCCAGCCCATCGCCGAACGGGTCTGATCATGAACGGAAAAGCTGATCTTCAGCACCCAGTCTGGGAGGAAAGATGCGCTCTCTACTAACAACAGGAAGGGCCACGTTCGTGGCGGCGCTCTTTGCCACCGTTGCTGTCAGCGGTTCTGCGCTCGCGCAGAAGAAATATGATACCGGCGCGTCAGATACGGAAATCAAGATCGGCAGCACCATGCCCTACAGCGGACCCGCGTCCGCCTTTGGCGCGATCGGTAAGACCGCCGAAGCCTATTTCAAGAAGATCAATGCCGAGGGCGGCATCAACGGCCGCAAGATCAACTTCGTCACCTATGACGACGGTTACAGTCCGCCGAAGTCGGTCGAGCAGGTCGGCAAGCTGGTCGAGAGCGACGAGGTGCTGGCGGTATTCAGCCCGGTAGGCACGCCGTCCAACACCGCGATCCAGAAGTACCTGACTTCAAAGAAGGTGCCGCAACTGTTCGTTGGCTCTGGCGCAGCCAAGTGGAACGATCCGACGGGTCACCCCTGGACCATTGGTTGGGTTCCCAGCTACCAGAGCGAGGCGCGCATCTACGCCAAGTTCCTGATGAAGGAAAAGCCGGATGGCAAGATCGCCATCCTGTATCAGAACGACGATTTCGGTAAGGACTACCTCAGGGGCCTGAAGGACGGCCTCGGCTCCAAGGCGTCGATGATCATCGCCGAGGAAAGCTACGAGACTTCGGAACCCACCATCGACAGTCACATCGTCAAGCTGAAGGCGAGCGGCGCCGATGTCTTGATCTCGATCACGACGCCGAAATTTGCGGCGCAGGCGATCCGCAAAATCGCCGAGATGGACTGGAAAGTGATGCAGATCGTCTCCAGCGTCTCGAGTTCGGTCGGCGGCGTAATGAAGCCGGTTGGTTTCGAGAATGCGCAAGGTGTCCTGTCGGCGGACTATGCCAAGGATGCTGGCGATCCGCAGTGGGACAACGACCCCGGCATGAAGAAATTCTACTCCTTCCTGGACCAGTACTATCCGGAAGCCGACAGGCTCGAGCGATACGTGGTCTATGGCTATGGCGTGGCACAGACCTTCGTGAGGGTGCTGGAGATGTGCGGCGACGACCTCACTCGCGCCAACGTCATGAAACAGGCGGCCAGCCTGAAGGATTTTGCGCCTGACACGCTGCTGCCCGGCATCAAGATCAATACCTCTGCGACCGACTTCGCTCCGATTGAGCAGCTGCAGATGCGGCGCTTTAAGGGCGAGAGGTGGGAGCTGCTGGGCGGAGTCGTTGGCAGCGAACTCAGTAATTAGTTGGGATCACAATGACCTTTACGATTACCGAGCATGTCGCGAAGACGAAGCGTCACACGACTTCCTATCTCGCGTGCGGCGCTGCCGATGCTCCGCTGATCATCTTCGTGCATGGTTTTCCCGAACTGTCGATCAGTTGGCGTCACCAGTTGCCGGTGTTTGCCGAGCTGGGATTCCGCTGTGTCGCGCCGGATATGCGTGGATACGGCAGGTCGAGCGTCTACGGGCAGCATTCTAACTACGCGGTCGAACACAGTGTGCGCGACATGATCGAACTGCTCGATTCGCTGGGACGTGAGAAGGCTGTGTGGGTTGGGCATGACTGGGGCGCTCCGGTGGTGGTCTGGGACGTTGCCAGCCATCATCCAGAGCGGTGCGATGGCGTTGCCAACTTATGCGTACCTTATCTGCCCAAAGGCGTCACGCTGGATAATCTCGTTCCGCTTGTGGATCGGACGCTTTACCCAGAGAGCAAGTTCCCGGCAGGTCAGTGGAGGTACCAGCTATTCTATGAAGAGAATTTCGCGAAAGCCTGTGCCGCGTTGGAGGCCAACCCGCGAGACACAGTGAAAGCGTTATTCCGCAAAGGGGATGCGGCCGCTCGAGGCCGGCCAGCTCCACATGCGTACATGCGGCAGAGTGCAGGCCGGTGGGACGGGGCGGACAGAGCCCCGGATCTGCCAATGGACGCCGATTTGCTCGCCGAAGCCGACCTTGCCGCCTATGCGGCGGCATTCCAGCGCAACGGTTTCTTCGGTCCGTGCTCTTGGTACATGAACAATGACCGGAGCGTTGACCTATTCGACAGAGGCGATCAACGACGGTCGGCTCAGCTTGCCGGTGCTCTTCCTTCATGGGGCCAACGACCTGGTCTGCGATACGACAAGCTCCCGCCTGGCCGAACCGATGCGTCAATACTGTGCGGACCTGACAGAGGTGGTGGTCCAATCAGGCCACTGGATGGCGCAGGAACGGCCGGTCGCGGTGAATGCGGCATTGGCAAGATGGCTGACGGCGAAGTTATCCCACATTTGGATATCGTAATGACAACCGGAGGGTAACATGCAGTTTCGTGTAGGCAACGCTACAATCGTGAAGATTCCTGAGCTGGTGTTGGAGGTGCTCACGCCGACTGACTTGATGCCGCATGAGGATCCTGAGCGCGTGCGGCAGTTGACGTCGGGTCTCTCCGACATTGATGTCGACCATGCGAAGGGCGTGCTTCGGCTGAGCGTCCATTGCTGGTTGGTGCGGACGCCTGATCGGACCATTCTGGTCGACACGGGTACGGGTAACGAAAAGGTGCGGTCGACGATACCGGTTCTGAACCAGCTGAACGTGCCCTTCATTGAACGGCTTGAGGCCAACGGAATATCCCCTCATGACGTTACCGACATCCTGGTGACGCACATCCATGCCGATCACGTCGGCTGGAACACCCGACTTGAACAAGGAGAGTGGCGTCCAACCTTCCCGAAGGCCAGGCATTATCTTTCCGATCGGGAAACGGAATACAACGCAGCACTGGCTCGTGGCGATGACGCAAAAGTCGCCTCGATATTGGCGGATGCCGGTCTCGGGGAGCCGCTACATCCTCCTGCACCGGAGGTATACGACGACAGTGTCGCGCCGGTCATCGAAGCGGGCCTTGCGACAACGATCAAGGTCGATGGCTCCGAGCCCATTCCTGGCTTCCGCTATATCGCAACGCCCGGACACTCTATCGACCATGCCTCCATAATGTTTGAGCACGGCGGAGAAAAGGCATTCTTCTGGGGCGACGTCCTGCATCATCCTTTGCAGCTGGTGGCCAATTCCTGGAACTCGGGTTTCTGCGAGTTTCCGAATGCTGCCCGGAATTCTCGCCGCAAAGCGCTCGACCTGGCGGCGCACACAGGCGCGCTTGTCTTCACCACTCACTTTCCGGGCAGTTCAGTCGGACACGTCCGTCGTGACGGTGATCGGTATGTGTGGCAGGCCGTCCAAGACGATAATTCGTGACCTTCAACCCCTACTCGTTCGTCTCGCCACCTTGAGAAGCGGATAAGGATATGGAGTTCAAAAAGACATGGCCGGTGATGTCGTTGGCCGAGGCCAACGCACGTCTGACGGGTCCGGGCGCTCCATATGAGATGGACGAGGTCGTGATTGGAGGTGTCGCCACGAGGGTTTGGAAAAATGTGCCTCCGACACTCCGAGATTTGTTCTTGCAGAGTCGCAGCTTCGGGCCGAGGACCTTCGTCGTCTATGAAGACGATCGCGTCACCTACGAAGCTTTCGCCCGGGCGACGCTGGCGTTCGCGGCCGAACTCCAGCGGCAAGGCGTCGAAAAGGGCGATCGCGTCGCCCTTGCGATGCGCAATCTGCCGGAGTGGCCCGTCGTCTTTTTCGCCGCCGTGATGATCGGCGCGATCGCTACGCCTCTCAATGCCTGGTGGACCGGTCCAGAACTCGCTTATGGCCTCAATGATTCAGGCGCCAAAGTGGCGATCGTTGACGCGGAGCGCTACGAGTTTATCGCTGCTCACCTTGAAAGTTGCCCAAGTCTCCGTCGTGTCTTCGTGGCTCGCCAAGAGGCTTCGGATGCCGCAAGAGGCGTTTACGATCCGAG
>Ga0153933_1000044_pt1 | contig 72215 bp, 68 predicted proteins | sample TSNJ017MetaG_FD_102275 | JGI IMG/M metagenome (GOLD analysis project Ga0153933, IMG submission 102275) | Attine ant fungus gardens microbial communities from New Jersey, USA - TSNJ017 MetaG | ecosystem: Host-associated > Fungi > Mycelium > Unclassified | place: USA: New Jersey, Wharton State...
CGGCGGCATCGTGGCGCTGCATTCGGGTTGGCGCTTGTGATCTCTGCACTGTCCCACATCACGCGCCTCGCCCGCGCCGGCTTCGTGTTTGCGCGCGAGGGCGTGTTCGGCACCGTCGATCCGTCGTTGGTGCCGCCGCCCGGACAGCTTGCGCTGAAGCTGGCGCGGCTGGTCGAACGCCCCGGCGCCAAGTCCGGCCCACGGTTGTCGCGCGCGCTCACCCGGCTCGGGCCGGCTTACCTCAAGCTCGGCCAATTCCTCGCCACGCGGCCCGACGTGGTCGGCGTCGTGATGGCGCGCGACCTCGAGAGCCTACAAGACCGGCTGCCGCCGTTCTCGCAGGACGAGGCCGAGGCGGTCATCGCACAATCGCTGGAGCGGCCGCTGTCGCAGGCCTTTGCCAGCCTCGGGCCCGCAGTCGCTGCGGCCTCGATCGCACAGGTGCATCGCGGCGAGATCGAGCGCGACGGCATCCGCCGCCAGGTCGCGGTCAAGGTGCTCCGGCCCAATGTCGCCGCGCGCTTCCGCCGCGACCTCAGCGATTTCTTCTTCGTCGCGCACAATGCGGAAGCGCATTCCGCCGAGGCGCGCCGCCTGAGGCTGATCGAGGTCATCAACACGATGTCGCGCTCGGTCGCGATGGAGATGGACCTGCGGCTCGAGGCGGCCGCGCTGTCGGAGATGGCGGAGAACACCCAGGACGATCCGGATTTCCGCGTCCCGACTGTGGACTGGGACCGCACCAGCCACAATGTGCTGACGATGGAGTGGATCGACGGCATCGCGCTCAATGATCATGCGCGGCTGGCGGAGGCCAAGGTCGACCTGCCCGATCTCGGCCGCAAGGTGATCCAGAGTTTTCTGCGCCACGCGCTGCGCGACGGCTTCTTCCATGCCGACATGCATCCCGGCAACCTGTTCCTCGACGAGGCCGGGCGCCTGGTCGCCGTCGACTTCGGCATCATGGGCCGGCTCGGCTTGAAGGAGCGGCGCTTCCTCGCGGAGATACTGCTCGGCTTCATCACCCGCGACTATCGCCGCGTCGCCGAGGTGCATTTCGAGGCCGGCTACGTGCCGAGCCATCATTCGGTGGAGAATTTCGCGCAAGCCATCCGCGCGATCGGCGAGCCGATCCACAATCGCACCGCCGAAGAGATCTCGATGGCCAAGCTGCTGACGCTGCTGCTCGAGGTCACCGGCCTGTTCGACATGCAGACACGACCGGAGCTGATCCTGTTGCAGAAGACCATGGTGGTGGTCGAGGGGGTGGCGCGCGGCTTCGACCCGAAGCTCGATATCTGGAAGGTCGCCGACCCCGTGGTGCGCGAATGGATCACGCAGAATCTCGGCCCGCTCGGCCGCCTCCAGGGCGCCATGTCGGGCGCCGGTGAGCTTGGCCGCATCCTGGCCAGCCTGCCTTCGATCGCCAGCCGCGCCGTGACGGTGCTCGAGCAACTGGAGAGCATGACCCGCGAGGGCCATATGCTGTCGTCGGATACGATCGAGGAAATGGCCCATGCCGAGGCCCGAAAGGCCCGGGTGCAAACCGTCGGTCTCTGGGTGATCGGAATCGCGCTGATCGGAATCTTCTTCGCGATCCGCGCACAGTGATTGCAATGCATGCATAGTATGATAGCATTGCTATCACGTTTGAGGGCATGCCATGGCCAGCCTGACCATCCGAAAGCTCGACGACACGCTGAAGGCCTATCTGCGGCTGCGTTCCGCCAAGAACGGGCGCTCGGTCGAGGAGGAGATCCGCGTCATCCTGCGCGAGCTCGCAGAGGGCCGCGCCGAGCCCGCCGAGGCGCTCGCCGCAATCCCTGCGCATGGTCCAGCTCCGGCACCACGCGCCGCCAGCGCGGCTGGAGAGCCCCGCATCACCCTGATCATCGGCGGCGGGATCGCCGCCTACAAGGCGCTGGATCTGATCCGGCGGCTCAAGGAGCGGCATATCCAGGTCCGCTGCGTGCTGACCAAGGCAGCCCAGCAATTCGTCACCCCGCTTGCCGCCAGCGCGCTGTCGCATGAGCGCGTCTACACCGACCTGTTCGATGCCGAGAGCGAGTTCGACGCCGGCCATATCCGCCTGGCCCGGGAGTGCGACCTGATCGTGGTGGCGCCGGCGACCGCCGACCTGATGGCCAAGATGGCGCAGGGCCATGCCGACGACCTGGCCAGCGCCATCCTGCTTGCCGCCAACAGGCCGATCCTGCTGGCGCCGGCGATGAACCCTTTGATGTGGAACAATCCGGCCACCCGCCGCAATGTGCTGCAGCTCCGCCGCGACGGCGTCCATACCGTCGGCCCCAATGCCGGCGAGATGGCCGAGGCCGGCGAAGCCGGGGTCGGGCGGATGGCGGAGCCGACCGAGATCGCCGCCGCTGCCGACCGCATGCTGCGACCACTGCTGCCGCGCCCGCTGGCCGGCAAGCGCGTGCTGATCACCGCGGGTCCCACCCATGAGGCGATCGATCCAGTCCGCTACATCGCCAACCGCTCCTCCGGCAAACAAGGTTTTGCCATTGCCGCCGCCGCGCGGGCGGCCGGCGCCGATGTCGTGCTGGTGTCCGGCCCGGTCGAATTGGACGATCCGGCCGGCATCTCCGTGATGCGCGTGGAATCCGCGCGCGACATGCTGCACCGGGTCGAGGCGGCGCTGCCGGTCGATGTCGCGATCTTCGCCGCTGCGGTTGCAGACTGGCGGGTCGCCAGCGAGGGGGCGCAGAAGCTGAAGAAGACCGCAGCCGGCATGCCGCCGCTGCAACTGGTCGAGAATCCCGACATCCTCGCCACGATCTCGAAGCTCAAGGACAAGCGGCCGCCGCTGGTGATCGGCTTTGCCGCCGAGACCGAGCACCTGATCGACAACGCCAAGGCGAAATTCGCCCGCAAGGGCTGTGACTGGATCGTCGCCAACGATGTCTCGCCGGCATCAGGCGTGATGGGCGGCGACCGCAACACCGTCCACCTGCTGGCGCGTGAGGGCAAGGATGTGACCGTCGATTCCTGGCCGGTCATGACCAAGGAAGAGGTCGCAGCCGCGCTGGTGTCGCGGATCGCAAGAACAGTGGGGACGGCATCGTGAGCGCCATGATCAAGGTCGAAATCCGCCAGCTTCCGCATGGTGCGGATCTGCCGTTGCCGGCCTACCAGACCGCCGACGCCGCGGGGCTCGACCTGTTGGCCGCGGTGCCGCAATCGGCGCCGCTGATCCTGCTGCCGGGACGCTACGAGATGGTTCCGACCGGGCTGACCATCGCGCTGCCGCCTGGCTTCGAGGCGCAGGTGCGGCCGCGCTCCGGCCTTGCCGCCAAGCACGGCATCACCGTGCTCAATTCGCCCGGCACGATCGACGCCGACTATCGCGGTGAGATCAACGTGCTCCTGATCAATCACGGCCAGGCGGCGTTTCCGATCCGCCGCGGCGAGCGCATCGCGCAGATGGTGATCGCGCCCGTCACCCGGGCGGAGCTGGTTCCGGTCGAGGTGCTGTCCGCAACCGAGCGCGGAAGCGGGGGCTTCGGCTCGACGGGGCGCTAGCGGCGTATCTCCCGCGCAAATACGGAGTCAGTTTGCGTAAAATGCGCGCGACGCGGCGCCGTTGCGGGCATTTTTTCACAGCCGATTCTGCGTTCACGGTCTGGACTCTTACTCGCTGACTCCCGTTGGGACTATTCTGGCTTGATTCGAGCACGACGGGGGGGTCTTCGTCGGGCATTCTGGTCTTGCTTGCTTGGGCATGATCCCGCCGGAAGATCATTCTTCCCTATTTTCGGATCTTGTCCGGGAGTTGTGCGTTCTGGGGCAACATATGTCGGGCGTAGTCGCGGCGATGCGTCGAACCCTGCTGTCATGCACCTCACTGGCGCGCGACGGCATGATTGGGCTCGCCCTCACGGCACTGCTGCCCGCCCGCGCCGCGTTGGCCGCCGAGACGACGCTCACCCGGGCGATCTCGAATCAATTCGGTCTCAATCATCAGGAGGTCGCGGTCCTCGCGACGTCCTTTGCGCTGGTCGGTTTCTCCGTCGTCTCCGCAATCCTCCTGATGCGCACCCGCGTGCGCGCGACCCGTAACGAGGAGCGGCTGCGCACCGATATCGCCGACCTGCAAGCGCAGTCCGACCGGCTGCGCGCGCTGCTGTTCGCCGAGCCGCAGGTGCTGATCTCCTGGGCCGCCGGCGACAACCGGCCGCAGATCTCCGGCGACATCTCGCTGGTGATGTCGCAGGAAGGCTCGCCGCAGCGCGTCCTCGCCTTCGGAACCTGGCTGCCGCCCGAGCCGGCGCTGCAGATGGATCACGCCGTCGACGCGCTGCGCGAGAAGGGCGAGGCGTTCCTGCTCAACCTCTCGACCTCGGCCGGCCGCGCCATCGAGGCGATGGGCCGCGCGATCGGCGGTCAGGCCATCGTGCGGATCCGCGAGCTCGGCGGGCTCCGGCGCGAACTCGCCGAATCGAACCTGCGCTACAAGACCTTGCAGGAAGAGACCGAGCTGCTGCGCGACTTCGCCGCCGCCGCGCCCTGGCCGATCTGGGCCAAGAGCAGCGACGGCAATCTGCGCTATGCCAATGTGGCCTATGTCCGCGCCACCGAGGGCGCGAGCGTCACCGACGCGCTGCAACGCAATCTCGAACTGCTCGAAAGCGACCAGCGCACCGAGTTGACCCGGGCGCTCAACGACAATGCGAGCTATGCCGCGCGGCTGCCGATCGTGGTCAGCGGCGAACGCCGGATCTACGATGTGCAGGCGCTCAAGCTCTCCGGCGGCAGCGCCGGGATTGCGATCGACGCCAGCGAGGCGGCGGCACTGCGCGCGGCACTGACGCGGATGGTCGAGGCACACCGGCGCACCCTCGATCAATTGTCCTCAGGGGTCGCCGTATTCGACGCCGACCGCCGGCTCACCTTCTACAACGAATCCTACCGGCGGCTGTGGGGCCTCGACCAGGCCTTCCTCGACAGCAACCCTGATGATTCCAGCATCCTCGATCGGCTGCGCGCCACCCGCAAGCTGCCGGAGCAGCCGGACTTCCGCGCCTGGAAGGCCAAGCTGCACGAGGCCTATCGCGCGGTCGAATCCGGAACCTACACCTGGTTCCTGCCCGACGGCCGCGCGGTCAGCGTCGTCACCACGCCGAACCTCGAAGGCGGCGTGACCTATCTGTTCGACAACGTCACCGAAAGCCTCGATCTGGCGCGCCGCTTCGACGGCCTGACGCGGGTGCAGCGCGAGACCCTCGACAACCTTGCCGAGGCGGTCGCGGTGTTCGGCAGCAACGGCCGCGCGCGGCTGTTCAATCCCGCCTTCGCCAAGATGTGGAAGCTGTCGCCCGACGCCTTGAACGGCGAGCCGCATATCGAGGCGGTGGAAGCGCTGTGCAAGCCGCTCTACGACGATGCGCTGACCTGGCGGACGCTGCGCGAATCGGTCACCTCGATCGAGAACCGCGCCCAGGTCGCGCTCAAGCTGGAGCGCAAGGACGGCAGCGTGCTGGATTGCATGACCATTCCGCTGCCCGACGGCGCGACGCTCTTGACCTTCCAGGACATCACCGACACCGAGAATGTCGAGCGCGCGCTGCGCGAGCGCAACGAGGCGCTGGAAGCCGCCGACCAGATGAAGGTGGATTTCGTCCACCATGTGTCCTACGAGCTGCGCGCGCCGCTGACCACCATCATCGGCTTCGCGCATTTCCTCAGCGATCCCTCGACCGGCCCGCTGACGCCGAAGCAGGCCGAATATCTCGACTACGTCACCAAATCGACCAACGCGCTGCTGGCGCTGACCAACAACATCCTGGATCTCGCCACCATCGACGCCGGCGCGATGAAGCTCGAGCTCGGCCCGGTCAATATCGGCCCGGCGATCGAGGCCGCCGCCGAAGGAATCCAGGATCGCCTCGCGACCGACCGCATCACGCTCAAGGTCGATATCGAGCCCGGCATCGGTGCCTTCATCGGCGACGAACGGCGCGTCGTGCAGGTGCTCTATAATCTGCTCGCCAACGCGGTCGGCTTCTCGCCGCACGATTCAACCGTCACGATCAGCGCACGGCGGACCGACCACAGCGTCGTGTTCGCGGTCACCGATTCCGGTCCCGGCATTGCGCCTGAGATGAAGGACAAGGTCTTCAACTGGTTCGAAAGCGACTCGCACGGCTCGCGGCATCGCGGCGCGGGGCTTGGCCTATCGCTGGTGCGCTCCTTCGTCGAGCTGCATGGCGGCCGGGTACGCGTCGATTCGACGGTCGGAAAGGGCACCACGGTGACTTGCGATTTCCCTTTTGACCAGACCGCGCATCGCAACGCCGCGGAATGATCGCGACCACCACATTCTCGGTTCCGCTCGCGAACGAAGCCGCGACGTCAGAGCTGATGGCCGACCTCGCGCTGCTGATCGGCGCCGGCGACGTGATCACGCTGTCGGGCGACCTCGGCGCCGGCAAGACCGCGGCGGCCCGCGCGCTGATCCGCTATCTCGCCGCCGACGACACGCTGGAAGTGCCGAGCCCGACCTTCACGCTGGCGCAGAGCTACGAGCTGCCGCCATTCCCGCTCATCCATGCCGACCTCTACCGCATCAATGATGCGAGCGAGCTCGAGGAGATCGGGCTGTCGCCGCTGCCCGACGGCGTCGTGGCGCTGATCGAATGGCCGGAACGCGCCCCCGAGGCGTTGCCCGGCGACCGCATCGACATCGCGCTCAGCCATCGTCCGGCGCTGGGATCGACCGCCCGCGCGGCCGAGATCACCGGCCACGGCAATGCCGCAGCCAAGGTGACACGGCTGAAGCTGCTGCGCCAATTCCTCGACGGCGCAGGCTATCTCGACGCAAGGCGCGAGCGGATGCCCGGTGACGCCTCGACGCGCTCCTACGCGCGGCTGCACACCGACACCGGCAGCGTCATCCTCATGAACTCGCCGCGGCGCCCGGATGGCCCGGCGATCTATCACGGCAGGTCCTATAGCGCGGCGGTGCATCTCGCCGAAGACGTCCGGCCGTTCGTTGCGATCGGCAACGGCCTGCGCAAGCACGGCTTCTCCGCGCCCGCGATCCGCCATACCGACCTCGAATCCGGCTTCCTCATCACCGAAGATCTCGGCAGCGCTGCCGTGGTCGAAGGCGATCCGCCGCAGCCGATCGTCGAGCGCTATGAGGCCGCGACCGAGATGCTGGCGGCGCTGCACCGCGAGACATTGCCGGAAACGCTGCCGCTGACGGCGGACACCAGCTACGACATGCCGGTGTTCGACATCGACGCCTGGCTGATCGAGATCGGGCTGATGCTCGAATGGTACATGCCCGACCGCGGCGTCCAGCCGGGCGCTGAGCTTCGCGAGGAATTCCTCACGATGTGGCGCGGGCTGCTGCAAAAGCCCGCCGCGGCGCCACGGACCTGGGTGATCCGCGACTACCATTCGCCGAACATCATCTGGCTTGCCGAGCGCACCGGAATCCTGCGTGTCGGCATCATCGACTTCCAGGATGCGCTGCTCGGACCTGCGGCCTATGACGTGGCGTCGCTGCTGCAGGATGCCAGGCTCGACGTGCCCGAGCAGCTCGAATTGTCGCTCCTGACCCGCTACATCAAGGCCCGGCGCACCACCGACGACAGCTTCGATCCGGCTGATTTCGCCGAGCTTTACGCGATCATGTCGGCGCAGCGGAACACCCGCCTGCTCGGCACCTTCGCCCGGCTCAACCGACGCGACGGCAAGCCGCAATATCTCAAGCACCAACCGCGGATCTGGACCTATCTCAACCGGTCGCTGGCGCATTCCGCGCTGGCAGCGCTGCGCGACTGGTACGCGGCCAACGTCCCTCCCCCGGTACCGTAGTTTACCCCTTGTTAGCCAGCCGCCGCCTAAGCTCGCACTGGCTGTGCTCCGCCCCAGGAGCGAGCCGGATTTGGAGCGGCACGACACCATGGCGACGGAACGACGCAGGGGCGATCGCGTCACATTTGAGCGCGGGATCTCGGCTCACATGATGGGCATCGACGGCACCTGGCGGCGCGACTGCATCATGGAGGACGTGTCCGAGACGGGCGCCAAGCTCACCGTTGAAGGCTCGGTCGAGGGCCTGCATCTGAAAGAATTTTTCCTGCTGCTGTCGTCCACAGGATTGGCCTATCGCCGCTGCGAGCTGGCATGGGTCAATGGCGACCAGATCGGCGTCAATTTCCTCAAACAAGGCGACAAGAAGAAGAAAACGGGCAAACGTGGCGCGCAAGCGGCCGACGCTTAAGCCTCCATCGCCTCACCCGTCGTACGGCCGTCATGTCCGATGACTATGCGGTCTGGTCGATGTGCTTGCCGAATCGCCGTGATATGATCGGCGCAGAGCTAATATGACCGAGAATATCCGGAAAATGCCCGTCACCCCCCACAAAGCCATGGTGCTTGCCGCCGGTCTCGGCGTGCGCATGCGCCCGCTGACCAACACGATGCCGAAGCCGCTGGTGAGCGTGGCCGGCCAGCCGCTGCTCGACCATGTGCTCGACAAGCTTGCCGGCGCCGGTGTCAGCGAGGCCGTCGTCAACGTGCATTATCTGCCCGACCAGATCATCGAGCACGTCAAGACCCGCAGCCGTCCGCGCGTGATCATCTCCGACGAGCGCGACCAGGTGCTGGGCACCGGCGGCGCGATCGTCAAGGCGCTGCCGCTGCTCGGCGACGCACCGTTCTTCCATCTCAATGCCGACACGATGTGGATCGACGGCGTGCGTTCCAACCTGGCGCGGCTCGCCGAAGCCTTCGATCCGGCGCGGATGGACATCCTGCTGCTGATGGCGCCGACCACCTCGAGCATCGGCTATAGCGGCCGCGGCGACTACGCGATGCTGCCCGACGGCACGCTGCGCGCGCGGCGCGAGAATCAGGTGGTGCCCTTCGTCTATGCCGGCGCCGCGATCATGTCGCCTTCGATGTTCGCCGACGCGCCCGACGGCGCGTTCTCGCTGACCAGGATTTTCGACCGCGCCAACGAGCAGGAACGCCTGTTCGGTCTGCGCCTCGACGGCGTCTGGATGCATGTCGGAACCCCCGACGCAGTCCAGGCCGCGGAAGAGGCGTATCTGGAAAGCGTGGCGTAGGGGTTCATGCTCGGTTGTCATCCCCCGCGCATGCGGGGGATCCAGTACGCCGCGGCGTCTCGGTTCAAGCACACCTGCCGCTGGAATACTGTGTCACCCGCTTTCGCGGGTGACGACAGTGGGGAACGGGGATAGGACCCTGCCGCACATGACCCCGCATCAATCGCTCCCTATATTGGCGCCTGATCCGAATCAGGCAGCCGATGCGCGTTTTCAGTGTCCCCCTCTCTGCGCCGTTCTTGCGCACCGTCATATCAGCTCTGGTCGATGGCCGGCTGGTCGAGGGATTCGCGGCGCGCAAGGACCCGGCCAAGCTCGCCCATGCCACGCTCTATCTGCCGACCCGGCGCGCCGGGCGGCTGGCGCGCGAAATCTTCCTCGACGTGCTCGATACCGACGCCGCGGTGCTACCGCGCATCGTCGCGCTCGGCGACATCGATGAGGACGAGCTCGCTTTCGCCGATCCCTCCGACGGGGTCGGCGGCACCGCGCCACTCGACATTCCTCCGGGGCTCGGCGAGCTGGAGCGCCGCCTGACGCTGGCGCATCTGGTCGCGGCCTGGGCGAAGACGCCGGTGTCGTCGCCGCTGGTGGTCGGCGGCCCTGCCTCGACCTTGCAGCTCGCCGGCGACCTCGCCCGGCTGATGGATGACATGGTGACGCGCGGCGTCGACTGGCGCGCGCTTGACCGCCTGGTGCCGGACCAGCTCGACAAATACTGGCAGCATTCGCTCGACTTCCTGCGCATCGCGCGCGACGCCTGGCCGAACTATCTGAAGGAAATCGCCCGGATCGAGCCGGCGGCGCGACGCGATCTCCTGATCGAGGCGGAGGCGGCGCGGCTGACCGCGCATCATGCGGGGCCGGTGATCGCGGCCGGCTCAACCGGCTCGATGCCGGCGACGGCAAAATTCCTGCATGCCGTGGCGAAGCTGCCGAATGGCGCGGTCGTGCTGCCGGGGCTCGACACCGATCTCGACGAGACCTCGTGGCAGACGATCGGCGGCGAGCGCAACGATGATGGCAGGTTCTCAACGCCGCCGTCATCGAACCATCCGCAATTCGCAATGCACGTGCTGCTCGATCGCTTCGGCATCCGCCGCCGCGACGTCGAGAGCCTTGCGGTATCAGCGCCGCTTGGCCGCGAGGTGCTGGTGTCGGAGACGATGCGGCCCTCGACCGCGACCGCAGAGTGGCACGACCGGCTGGAGCGGCCGGAGATCGCCGCGCGCATTTCCGCAGGGATGACCAATCTGACCGTGGTCGAGGCACCCAATCCGGAGATGGAGGCGCTGGCGATCGCAGTCGCGATGCGCGAGGCGCGACATCTCGGCAAGTCGGCCGCGCTGGTGACGCCGGACCGCGCGCTGGCGCGCCGCGTGATGGCCTCGCTGACCCGCTGGAATCTGGAGTTCGACGATTCCGGCGGTGATGCGCTGATGGAGACGCCGGCCGGCGTGTTCGCCCGCCTCGCTGCGGAGGCCGCGGCCAGGGGACTTGAGCCGCCGACATTGCTGGCGCTGCTCAAGCATCCGCTGTTCCGGCTCGGCGGCGCGCCGGGCGCGCTGAAGCGCGCGATCGAGGTGCTCGAGATTGCATTGTTGCGCGGCACGCGGCCGCAGCCCGGCAGCAACGGGCTCGCGCGCGATCTCGAACGCTTCCGCGCCGAGCTCGTGAAACTCAACGGCGGCGAGACCTCGTCGCTGCACAAGGCGGAGCAGCGCGCGCGGCTGCACGACAACGACCTCAACCAGGCGCAGGCCCTGATTGCGAAGCTGCAAATGGCGCTGGCGCCGCTCGAAGGTATGGCGTCATCGAAACCCTACGACTTCGCCGAGCTGGCATCGCGCCATCGCGACGCGCTGCTGGCGCTGTCATCCGACCAGCATGGCATCGCGATCGTGTTCGAGGACCGCGCAGGCGGCGCGCTGGCGTCGGCGTTCGACGATCTGCTTGCGAAGCAGCAGCCGAGCGGGTTGATGACGCCGCTCGCCGATTATCCCGAATTGTTCCAGACTGCGTTCGCCGATCGCATGGTTCGCCGGCCGGAATCGGCGCGCGCGCAGCTCAACATCTTCGGCCAACTGGAGGCGCGTCTCACCGAATCCGATCGCGTGATCCTTGGCGGCCTCGTCGAGGGCGTGTGGCCGCCCGCGCCGCGGATCGATCCCTGGCTGAGCCGGCCGATGCGGCACGAGCTCGGCCTCGACCTCCCGGAGCGGCGTATCGGCCTCTCCGCGCATGACTTCGCGCAGCTGCTCGGCCATGACGAGGTGATCCTCACCCATGCCGCCAAGGTCGGCGGCGCGCCGGCGGTCGCCTCGCGCTTCCTGCACCGGCTTGAAGCAGTCGCCGGCGAAGCACGCTGGAAGGCCGCGACATCGGCCGGCGAAGCTTACGTGCAGTACGCTGCCGAGCTCGACCGACCCGATGACGTCAAGCCGATGCCGCAGCCCGAGCCACGGCCGCCGCGCGAGACGCGACCGCTGAAGATGTCGGTGACCGCGATCGAGGACTGGCTGCGCGATCCCTACACGATCTATGCGCGCTATATCCTTAAGCTCGACCCGCTCGACCCCGTCGACATGCCGTTGTCGGCGGCCGACCGCGGCTCGGCGATCCATGAGGCGCTCGGCGAATTCACCCAAGCGCATGCCGATGTGCTGCCTGCCGACACCATGCGTACGCTGCGCGAGATCGGGACCAGGCATTTCGCGCCGCTGATGGAGCGTCCCGAGGCGCGCGCGCTGTGGTGGCCACGCTTCCAGCGCATCGCCGCGTGGTTTGCGGAATGGGAGCAGGCGCGACGTGGCAATATCGATGCGATCAGGGCCGAGCTGCGCGGTGAGATCGGCATTCCCCTGGACGATGCGCGGACCTTCATCCTCGCGGCGCGCGCCGACCGCATCGAACGGCGCCAGGACGGCCGATTTGCGATCCTCGACTACAAGACCGGCCAGCCGCCCACCGGAAAGCAGGTACGGATGGGCCTGTCACCGCAGCTCACGCTGGAGGCCGCGATCCTGCGCGAGGGCGGCTTTGAGGGCATTCCGGCCGACTCGTCCGTCGACGAATTGGTCTATGTCAGACTGAGCGGCAACAACCCGCCTGGCGAGCAGCGCACGCTGGAGCTCAAGATCCGTCCCAACGACACGCCGCAACACCCGGACGAGGCCGCGGACAGCGCGCGGCTCAAGCTGGAAGCGCTGATCCGCGCCTTCGACAATGAGGAGCAGCCCTATACGTCGTTGAATCTGTCGATGTGGGCCAACCGTTACGGCGCCTATGACGATCTCGCCCGGATCAAGGAATGGTCCGCGGCCGGCGGCCTGGGGATCGAGGAATGGTGAAGGCTATCAGACCGATTCCGCCGGCGGTGCGCGACGCGCAGGCGCGTGCGTCCGATCCCAAGGCCTCCACCTTCGTGTCGGCCAACGCCGGCTCGGGCAAGACGCATGTGCTGGTCCAGCGCGTGATCCGGCTGCTGCTGTCGAGCGTGCCGCCGGAGAAGATCTTGTGCATCACCTTCACCAAGGCCGCCGCCGCCAACATGGCCGAGCGCGTGTTCACGACCCTCGGCCAATGGGTGACGCTCGACGACGACGCGCTCAATGCCGCGATCCGCGAGGCCGGCATCGCGCACCCCTCCGCTTCGCTCCGCCGCGAGGCGCGAAAGCTGTTCGCTTGCGCGCTGGAGACGCCGGGTGGCCTGAAGGTGCAGACCATCCACGCGCTGTGCACGCGGCTGCTGCAGCAATTTCCGTTCGAGGCCAATGTCCCGGCGCGCTTTGCCGTGCTCGACGACCGCGACCAGACCGAGATGATGGAGCGCGCCAACCTCGCCGTGTTTCTGGAGGCCTCGCGCAATCCCGACAGTCCGATCGGCCGCGCGCTGATGACGGCGATGGCGAGCGCCGCCGACGTCACCTTCAAGGAGGTGGTGCGCGAGGCGTGCCTGAGCCGCGACCATTTCATGGCCTGGACCGATGCAGCCGGCAGCGCGGCCGCCGCCGCGTCGCAGATGTCGGCCGCGCTCGGCGTGTCCCCGGATGATCGTATCGAGGATATCGAGCGCGAGATCGTCGATGGCCCCTATCTCGCGCGCTCGGGCTGGGAGAACATCGCCTCAACGCTCGACACCGGCAGCAAGTCCGATCAGGACCAGGCGGCGCGGCTGCGCGAGGCGCTGGTGTTCACCGGTGCGGCCCAGGTCGATGCCTATCTCGCCGTGTTCCTGACCGATGCCGATCGCGCGCCGCGCAAATCGGTGGTGACGAAGAAGTTCTGCGACAACAATCCGGCGGTAGGCCGCCTGTTCGAAGCCGAGATCCGCCGCATCCTGCCGCTGATCGAGCGGCGCCGCGCAGTCGTCGCGCGCGACCGCACCGAGGCGCTGATCCATATCGCGACCGCGGCCGCGGCGCATTACCGCCGCGAGAAGCTGGAACGCGGGCTGCTCGATTACGACGACCTGATCGACAAGACGCTTGATATGCTCGATCGCGTCTCCTCGGGCTGGGTACATTACAAGCTCGACCGCGGCGTCGATCACGTCCTGATCGACGAAGCGCAGGATACCAGCCCGCGGCAGTGGGACATCGTCGCGCATATCATCTCGGAGTTCACCTCGGGTGCCGGCGCGCGCGACGGCCTGGTGCGCACCGTGTTTGCCGTCGGCGACGAGAAACAGTCGATCTTCTCGTTCCAGGGCGCCGAGCCGCGCGAATTCGACCTGCGTCGCAGCGAACTGAAAGCGAAGTTCGAGGGGGCCGGGCTCAAATTCGATCCCGTCGCGTTCAACTATTCGTTTCGTTCAGGACCCGCGATCCTTCAGTCGGTCGATCAGGTGTTCCGGGAACCTGAAATCTTTCGGAGCATCCACGCCGATAGCGTCCATCCTCTCCACCACGCGCTGGCCGATGCGGGGCCAAGCTTGATCGAGCTCTGGGATCTCGCCGTGGCCGATGATCGGCAAGACATCGAGGGCTGGCGCGCACCATTCGACGGCGTGTCCGTCACCAGCCCGGAAGTGAAACTGGCAAGACGCATCCAGGCCGAGATCAAGCGCCTGGTCGACAGCGGCACCATGACCGGCAGCAACAGCGCGCGCCGCCCCCTGCGCTATGGCGACATGCTGATCCTGGTGCGGCGGCGCGGCAATGCGTTCGACGCCGTGATCCAGGCGCTGAAGCATGCCGGCATTCCCGTTGCCGGCGCCGACCGGCTGAAGCTGACCGAGCACATCGCGATCGTCGATCTGATGAACCTCGCCGATGCGCTGCTGCTGCCGCAGGACGATCTCGCGCTGGCGGTCGCACTGAAGAGCCCGCTGTTCGGCCTCGACGATGACAATTTGTTCAAGCTGGCGTGGGAGCGCCGCGGCTCGCTGCGCGCGGCGCTGTCAGCGCATGCGGCAACCGACGATCGATTTTCTGCCGTGCTCCGGCGTCTCGAGCAATGCGAGCGCCGCTTCACCCATGAGACGCCATTCGCCTTCTACGCCTGGCTGCTCGGCGGCGACGGCGGGCGTGCGCGCATCCTGCGGCGGCTCGGGCATGAGGCCAACGACGCGCTCGACGAATTCCTGGAGCTCGCGCTGAGCTATGAACGCAAGGATCCGGCCTCGCTGCAAGGCTTTATCGCCTGGCTGCGCGCCGCCGACACCGAGGTGAAGCGCGACATGGAGATTTCGCGCGACGAGGTCCGCGTCATGACCGTGCACGGCGCCAAGGGCCTCGAATCGTCGGTGGTGTTCCTGGTCGACACCACGACCTCGCCCTCCGACACGCCGCGGCTGCGGCTGATCCATTTGCCGCAAGGCAACGCCGCGCCGCACGCACCCGGCGTCGTGGTGTGGGCCGGCAAAAAGGCGGAAGATCCGCCCAACGTGGCCGATGCGCGCAAGGCGATGCTCGGCGACACCGAGGACGAGTATCGCCGCCTGCTCTATGTCGCGATGACGCGCGCCGCCGATCGGCTGGTCGTCGGCGGCTGCATGCCCGGCAATATGAACACGGTGCGCAAATCCTCCTGGTACGACCTGATCGGCAAGGGTCTTGCCACATCCGGGCTCGAGCTCGAGGAGCTGGAGACGCCGGCCGGCAAGGTGATGCGCTATACGCGGCCGGGCGATGCCGCTGGCACCACCGGCGCCGCTGCACCGACATCCGCGGCACCGACGGCGCTGCCGCAATGGCTGCGCGTGCCGGCTGCGCCGGAAGCATCGAGCCCCGGCCTGTTGCGTCCATCCGATCCCGCCGACGACGACAGCCATCATGTGCGGACCGGCGAATCGGTGCTGTTGCGCGCCCGCGCCCTGCAGCGCGGCACACTGGTGCATCGCCTGCTGCAATCGCTGCCTGATGTCTCCACCGAGCGACGCCGCGATGCCGCGCTCCACTATCTGGCCGGCAATGCGGACGGCTGGACCGACCAGGAGCGCACGGCGCTCGCCGAGCAGGTGCTCGGCCTGATCGCGGATCCGCGATTCGCGGCGGTGTTCGCGCCCGGCAGCCGGGCCGAGGTCTCGATTGTCGGGCGGCTGGACCGGCCGGGTCAGCCGAAAGCGCTGGTGTCCGGCCAGATCGACCGGCTGGTGGTGACGCCGAGCGAGGTGCTGATCGTCGACTTCAAGACCAACCACGCTCCGCCGAAGTCCGCCGCTGAGGCCCCCAAAGGCTATGTCCGGCAGCTCGCGCTGTACCGCGCGGTGCTGGCGAAGCTTTATCCCCAATTGCCCGTCCGCGCCGCACTGCTCTGGACCGAACTCCCTGAAATGATGGAGATTTCGGCTCCCGCGCTGGACGCTGGGCTGGCATAAGATCATGTCTTGGCGAGCGAGCTTGACCCGGCAAGGGGGCGTTCATAGGTTTGCCCCATGCTCCCGGGCGCGATTCTCAAGGTCGCGCCTTTCGTCTCAACCGAACGAGGTATTCCCATGGCCGTTGGCAAGGTTTCTGACGCCGATTTCGAAGCCGAAGTGCTCAAGGCGACCGGGCCGGTGGTCGTCGATTTCTGGGCCGAGTGGTGCGGTCCCTGCCGCATGATCGCGCCCGCCCTTGACGAGATTTCCGGCGCGATGGGCGACAAGGTCAAGATCGTGAAGCTCAACGTCGACGAAAGCCCGAAGACCGCGTCGAAATATGGCGTGATGTCGATCCCGACCCTGATGATCTTCAAGGGCGGCGAGATGGCCTCCCGCCAGGTCGGCGCCGCGCCGAAGGCAAAGCTGCAGCAGTGGATCACCGCTGCGGTCTGATCCGTTTCGAATTTGTCGATTGTGAAACGGCCGGCGATCAGCCGGCCGTTTTGTTTTGGGCAGGACCGATTTCCACTCGTTATGGCCGGGCTTGACCCGGCCATCCATCCTCTCCTGAAAAGCGTTCTTACGAAGGTTGATGGACACGCGGGTCAAGCCCGCGTGTGACGAATGTCACCTGATCCATCCCGTCGCCAGCGCCGAGGCGAGGTCGGGCTTGCCGTTCTGTCGCGCCAGTTCGGCCATCGCGTCGTGGTCGTAGGGCACGTGGCGGAAGGTCACGTTCCACACGCCGTTAGCCCGATCGAGGATCGCGTAGCGCGCCGCGGGCGTGCCGACCTCGACGACATGCGGATGCGGATGGACGTCGCGATAGCCGGGCGAGCCGACGCTGCCGGGATTGACGATCAGCCGACCGTCGCGCAGCCGCACCGCGCGGGCGATATGGCTGTGGGCGCACAGGATCAGCGATTGCGTCACGCCGGCGGCCTTCGCCTCGATCTGCTCCAGCGACGCCATGCAGACCTCGCCGGTCGGCAGCACGGTTTCCAGCCAATAGGTCTCGTCATCTGCGGGTGTCGCGTGACACAGGAAGACCTGGTCGCGATACACAAGCGTTGTGGGCAGCGTGCGCAGCCAATCGAGATGCCGCGCATCGAGCTGCGCATGCGCAGGACGGTCCCACGAGCCCATCTTCTCCGGCGGACGGTCGATCAGATAGCGGTCATGGTTACCCAGGACGTGGACCGCATCGAGCGCCATCAGCGCATCAAGCGTCCGCCGCGCGTCGAGCGGGCCGCTTGCCATGTCGCCGAGATCGACGATGTCGGAGATGCCCTGCGCGTTGATGTCGGAGAGCACGGCGTCCAGCGCGAGGTAGTTGCCGTGAACGTCGGCAACGGCCGCAAAGCGCATGATGTCAGTCGTTCCTCATATCGATCCGGGCTACGGACCTCATGCAGGAGGCGTGCCGTTGGCCGCGAGCACGGGGCCGGCGAGATAGAGCGAACCCGTGATCAGGATGCGCGGCGGCACCTCGTAGGCCAGTGCGGCGAGGCGTTGCAGGGCGGCATCGACGCCGGTTGCGATCTCGACCCGCATGCCGAGCGCGCGCGCGGCATCCGCCAGCTTCTCGGGCGGCATCGCATTGTCGCGACCCGGCACCGGGACTGCGATGATGTGGCGCGTCAGCCCGGCGAAATTGGCGAGGAAGGCACCGGCATCCTTGTTGCCCATCATGCCGGCAATCACGACCAGCGGCCGCGACACCCGCTCTTCGAGATCACCTAGCGCAGCCGCCGCGACGCGGCCGCCTTCGGCATTGTGCCCGCCATCGAGCCAGACCTCCGAGCCCGGTGGCCCCTGGCAGACCAGGCTGCCTGCGACCAGCCGCTGCATCCGCGCCGGCCATTCGGCATTGACGATGCCGGCCTCAAAGGCCGACATGTTGAGCTTGAACGCGTCGATCGCGCGCAAGGTCGCGATCGCCAATCCCGCATTGTCGAACTGGTGCCGCCCGAACAGTTTTGGTGCAGCTAGATCCATCAGGCCGCGATCGTCCTGATAGACCAAACGACCGCGCTCGATGCTGACATGCCATTGCTGGCCGGCCGCGTGCAGCGGCGCGCGCATGCGATTGGCCTGCGCTTCGACCACGGCCATCGCCTCGGGCGCCTGCTCGGCGGAGATCACCGGCACCTTGCGCTTGATGATCGCGGCCTTCTCGCCGGCGATCGCCGTCAGCGTGTCGCCGAGGAATTCCATGTGATCCATGCTGAGCGGCGTGATCACCGAAGCCAGCGGCGTCTCCACCACATTGGTCGAATCCAGCCGGCCGCCGAGGCCGACCTCGAGCAGCACGACGTCGGCCGGATGCTTTGCGAACAGGCAGAACGCGACCGCAGTCTCCATCTCGAAGATGGTGACGGGTTGGCCTGCGTTGAGCCGCTCGCAATGCTCCAGCGTTTCACGCAGCTCATCGTCGCCGACGAGCTTGCCGCTGCCGACGGCGCCCAGCCGGTAGCATTCGTTGATCCGCACCAGATAGGGTGAGGTGAAGACATGGACGCGCAGGCCCGCCGCTTCCAGGATCGCGCGCAAGTAAGCGATCGTCGAGCCCTTGCCGTTGGTGCCGGCGACATGGATCACCGGCGGCAGCTTGCGCTCCGGATGATCGAGCCGCGCCATCAGCGCGAGCATGCGATCGAGGCTGAGATCGATGCGCTTGGGATGCAGCGCCGAGACTCGCGCGATCAGCTCCCCAAGCGAGGGCTGTGGTGGGGCAGCAGCTGCGGTCACGCGTGCGGCGCTGCCGGCACCGTCTCCGGAGCCGTGACGATCTGGGCCGGCGTCGTGACGGCGGCCGTAGGCTTCGATTCGGTTTCGAGCGCCGGCGATTTAGTGAACAGGCGGCACAGCCGCGCCAGCGTCGCCTTCATGTCGTGACGATGCACGACCATGTCGACCATGCCGTGCTCCTTCAGATATTCGGCACGCTGGAAACCTTCGGGGAGCTTCTCGCGGATGGTCTGCTCGATCACCCGCGCGCCGGCAAAGCCGATCAGTGCGCCGGGCTCGGCGATCTGGACGTCGCCGAGCATCGCATAGGACGCGGTGACGCCGCCGGTGGTCGGATTGGTCAGCACCACGATGTAGGGTTGCTTCGCCTCGCGCAGCATCTGCACGCCGACCGTGGTGCGCGGCATCTGCATCAGCGACAGGATGCCTTCCTGCATCCGCGCGCCGCCGCTCGCAGCGAACACGATGAAGGGCGACTTCTTCTCGACCGCGAGCTCCAGCCCGCGCACGATCGCCTCGCCCGCGGCCATGCCGAGCGAACCGCCCATGAAATCGAAGTCCTGCACCGCGACCACGACGCCGGCGCCTTCCAGCTTGCCGTAGCCGACCTTGATCGCGTCGTTCATGCCGGTCTTGGTGCGGGCGTCCTTGATGCGGTCGACATATTTGCGCTCGTCGCGGAATTTCAGCGGATCGGCCGTGACCTCGGGCAGCGCGACGTCGAACCAGGTCTCATTGTCGAAGACCGACTTCAGCCGCGCCACCGCGCCCATGCGCATGTGGTAGTTCGAGCCGGGAATCACGAACTGGTTGGCCTCGACGTCCTTGTAGAACACGAGCTGCCCGGAATCCGGGCACTTGATCCAGAGGTTCTCCGGCGTCTCGCGGCGCAGGATGTTGCGGATCTTCGGCCGGACGACGTTGGTGAGCCAGTTCATGGTTCGCTCCGACATGCGGACCTTGTCCGCGTCGTGTGGATATATGGCGGGCCGGGCCAAACCCGGCAAGCCGCCGTTTGCGGCCTTGTTGCCGCAAATTATGGCTTATTCAGCGGCCTGTTTGGCGCCGCGCACTCCCTGGGCCAGGGCGGACGCCAGATCGGCCACCGCGGCGACTGTCTTGGCGGTGGCGCGGCCCTCGGCATCGAGGCTGCCTTTCAGGGCGTCGACCAGCGCGGTGCCGACCACCGAGCCATTGGCGTTCTCCGCAATCGCTCGCGCCGTTTCCGGGGTGCGGATGCCGAAGCCAACGCAGATCGGCAGGTCGGTGTGCCGCTTGATGCGGGCCACCGCCTCCCCGACCACCTTCGAATCGGCCGCCGCGCTGCCGGTGATCCCGGTGACCGCAACGTAATAGACGAAGCCCGAGGTGTTCGCGAGCACCGCCGGCAGGCGCTTGTCGTCGGTGGTCGGCGTCGCCAGACGGATGAAGTTCAACCCGGCCTTCATCGCGGGAATGCACAGCTCGGTGTCTTCTTCCGGCGGCAGATCGACGATGATCAGGCCGTCGACACCGCAAGCCTTCGCGTCGCCCAAGAACTTGTCGACGCCGTAAATGTAGATCGGGTTGTAATAGCCCATCAGCACGATCGGCGTCGCATCGTCCTCCTTGCGGAAGCCGCGGACCATCTCCAGCGTCTTCCTCAGCGTCATGCCGCCTTTCAGCGCGCGCAGGCCCGCGGCCTGGATCGAGGGGCCATCGGCCATCGGATCGGTAAAGGGCATGCCGATCTCGATCACATCGGCACCGGCCTTCGGCAGCGCCTTGAGGATGTCGAGCGAGGTCTTTGGGTCGGGATCGCCAGCCATCACGAAGGTGACGAAAGCGGAGCGGCCTTGCTTCTTGAGTTCGGCGAAACGGGTGTCGATACGGGTGGTCACTTCTGTCTGCCCTTCAAGATGTCGCCGACCTGCGGCACGTCCTTGTCGCCGCGGCCGGAGAGGTTGACCACCATCAGATGATCCCTCGGCCGCTGCGGCGCGAGCTCGGACAGTTTCGCGATCGCGTGCGCCGATTCCAGCGCGGGGATGATGCCTTCGAGCCGCGACAGCAGCTGAAACGCCGCCAGCGCCTCCTCGTCGGTCGCCGACAAATATTTCACGCGGCCGGTCTCGTGCAGCCAGGCATGCTCAGGGCCGATACCGGGATAGTCGAGGCCCGCCGAGATCGAATGCGCTTCCTCGATCTGGCCGTCCTGATCCATCAAAAGATACGTGCGATTGCCGTGCAGCACGCCGGGACGGCCGCCGGCGAGCGAGGCGGCGTGGAGCTGCGTCAGCCCGTGACCTGCGGCCTCGACGCCGAAGATCTCGACCGAGGGATCGTCGAGGAACGGATGGAACAGGCCCATCGCATTCGAGCCGCCGCCGATGCAGGCGACGAGCGAATCCGGCAGGCGGCCTTCGTCCTCCAGCATCTGCTGGCGCGTCTCGTTGCCGATGATCGACTGGAAGTCGCGCACCATCATCGGATAGGGATGCGGGCCCGCGACCGTACCGATGCAGTAGAACGTGTTGTGCACGTTGGTGACCCAATCACGCAGCGCGTCGTTCATCGCGTCCTTCAGCGTGCGCGCGCCAGACTGCACCGGGATCACCTTGGCACCCAGCATTTCCATGCGGATCACGTTCGGCTGCTGCCGCTCGACGTCCACCGCGCCCATATAGACCACGCATTCGAGGCCGAAACGCGCGCACAGCGTCGCAGTGGCGACGCCATGCTGGCCCGCGCCGGTCTCGGCGATGATGCGCTTCTTGCCCATGCGGCGCGCCACCATGATCTGGCCGAGCACGTTATTGACCTTGTGCGAGCCGGTATGGTTGAGCTCCTCGCGCTTCAGATAGATCTTGGCGCCGCCGAGATGCTCGGTGAGCCGTTCGGCGAAATAGAGCGGCGAGGGCCGGCCGACATATTTCTTGAGATAGACGTTCATCTCGGCCTGGAATGCCGGGTCGGCCTTAGCCTCGGCATAGGCCTTTTCGAGATCGAGGATCAGCGGCATCAGCGTTTCCGCGACGAAGCGTCCGCCGAAAATGCCGAAATGCCCGCGCTCGTCAGGACCGCTGCGGAAGGAATTGGGCAGGTTTTTATTCATCGAACCGTCAGTTCTTGATTTAGGTCTTGGGTTGCGCGCGCGGCGCGGATGAAAGCGCGGATCAACTCGGGATCCTTGACGCCGGGCGAAGATTCGACGCCCGACGAGATGTCGACGCCGCCGGCGCGGGTGACACGAACAGCCTCCGCGACGTTGCCGGCATGCAGCCCGCCCGACACCATGTAGGGCAGCGCGAGATCGAGATTTTCCAGCACATGCCAGTCGAAGGTCGCCCCCAACCCACCGGGACGGGTGGCGTCCTTCGGGGCGCGGGCATCGAACAGGATGCGGTCGGCGACGCTGGCATAACCCGGCAGGGCAGCGAGGTCGGACACGGTCTCGACCGGCAGTGCCTTCATCAGTGGCAGGCCGAATTTCTGCTTGAGGTCGCGCAGCCGCGCGACGGTTTCCTTGCCGTGCAGTTGCAGGATATCCGGCCGCAGCGTCTCGATGATGTTTTCGAAGGTGGCGTCATCGGCATCCACCGTCAGCGCGACCTTGACCGCGCGGCCGTTGGCGCGGCTGCCGAGATCGCGCGCGACCTCGAGGCTGATGTGGCGCGGCGACGGCGGGAAGAACACGAACCCGACCATGTCGGCACCGCCCTCGAGCGCGACGTCGAGCGTCTCGCGCGTGGACAGGCCGCAGATTTTGACGAGCAGGGGCATGGTCTCGGAACGGCGTCTCTGGAAACTGGTTTTCGGGCGGCCAGGACCGGGCACCGCCCCGGTCCGACGGGGCGGGTTCTACAACGTCGCGCCCTGCTTGTCTCGCCCGGCGGCCCCGTAAAAGCCCAGTTGCGCCTGGGCGGGAAGGCGCTGCGCCTCGCCCCGGGAGGCGGAGGCCGCGGCCCTGAGATCGGCGATCTCGGCGCGGGCCTGGCGGACGGCCGCCTCGTGCTGCCGGGCGGCGCGGCGCCAGCGCCCCTGCCGGAACCAGGTCGTCATGCCGCCCGCGATCACGCCCAGGATCGCCGAGGCGATGATGACGACGAACAGTGGCAGCGTGACCGCAACCGTCGGCGTGCTGGAATTGAAGGGATCAAACGACACCGTCACAAAGTGACGGTTGGCGACCGCGAAGATGACGCAGATCAGCAACAGCGGAATTAAGACCAGTGCCGAGAAGAACTTTCGCATGACCATCTCTCAGTGCGAGCTCTCAGGTGCCAACGCGAACGCGCGGCCCGGCAATGCCCCGGCTGTCGCGCGCTATGCGTCAGCCTTCGGCGCGTCGACCCTGGGCTCGTCCGCGTCGTCGCGATTGAGACGCTCGCGCATCTCCTTGCCGGTCTTGAAGAACGGCACGCTCTTCTGATCGACCGGCACATGCTCGCCGGTGCGCGGATTGCGCCCGGCCCGCGCCGGACGGTGCTTCACCGAGAATGCGCCGAAACCGCGCAACTCGACGCGGTCGCCCCGCGCCAGTGCGGCGACGATCTCATCGAGAATCGCATTCACAATATTCTCGACATCCCGCTGATAAAGGTGCGGGTTGTGCTCGGCGATACGCTGAACAAGTTCGGATTTGATCATCGAAAGTGGGATCCGGGATCTTGCGGAAATACATTTCCGTGAAAATGCCTTGCACTGTCAAGACGCTAAATCGATTTATGGCGCCGCGAATTTGCGTGACAAATAGCCCAATCAGGGCTTGCGGCGATTCCCGCTGAGCGGGAAGCGACCAAAACTCACGCCCAGAGGCCGATCAATTGGTTGCTCCGGGGCTCCAGAGGGCCAGCATGCCGTCCAGCCCGAACCGGTCGACCGCCTGCACCATCCCGCCCTGCTCGATCCGCCGCGCGACGACACCGAATCCCAGCGCATCGAGCGTCATTGACGCCGCGGTGCGCAGGAATGTCAGGTCGCCAAAGCGCGGATTGAGGTTGTAATTGCGCACCGGCAACTCGCTTTTGACCTTCTTCTCCGCAACCAGCCAGGCAATCGCGGTCTTTTCGTCGCCAAGCTGGTCGATCAGCTTCAGATCGACCGCCTGCCGGCCGGTGAAGACGCGCCCGTCGGCGACCTTTTGCAGCAGCGCGTCATCCATGCCGCGCCGTTCCTTCACCAATCCACGGAACCAGGCATAGGAATCCTTCACCAGCGAATCGATCGCGTCATGTGCTTCGGGGCTGGTCGGCTCGAAGCCATTCGGCGCAGCCTTCAGCGGCGAAGACTTGATCTCCTCCATCTTCACGCCGACCGTCTTCATCAGTTCGGAGACATTCGGGAACTGGAACAGCACGCCGATCGAGCCGACCAGCGCGGTCTGCTGGGCGACGATGTGATCGGACGCGATCGCGGTGATGTAGCCGCCCGAGGCGGCAAGCCCGTCGACGACGACGACGAGCGGCTTCTTGGCCTTCAGCCGGACCAGCGAGTCGTAAAGCTGCTCGGAGCCTGCGGTGGTGCCGCCGGGCGAATTGATGTGCACAATGACCGCCGCGTATTTCGACTTCTCGAGCCGCTCCAGCGCCTCGACCCGATCCTGGTCGCTGCGGATCAGTCCGTCGATATTGATGCGCGCGATCGCATCCTTCGATGCGAGCGGGCCGCGGACGCCGGCGACGACCACCGCAGCACCGACGATGGCCGCGATCGCAACCACCGCGGCGGTGACGCGCCAGAACGTCAGCTTGCGCCTGATACGGCGGCGATCGACGATCACGTCTGAATCCAGCGACATCGAATTTCTCCAGGGATCCCGGGTGCGCTTAGCCGTCGCAGCGTCACCAACACCTTAGTCAAATACATCAATTGCGACGCAATATGAAGAAAACAAGGCTCGTCATATCGTAGCCCGGGCTACGGCGCTCCTTCAAACAAAAAGGCCCCGGCTTGCGCCGGGGCCTGATCGATCGCGTCGCTCAAAGCGAGCGCTTACTTGTCGGTGCCGCGGTTCTTCAGCGCGGTGCCAAGGATGTCGCCGAGCGTCGCTCCCGAATCGGAGGAGCCGTACTGCGCGATGGCTTCCTTCTCTTCAGCGACTTCCAGCGCCTTGATCGAGACCTGCACCTTGCGGGCCTTCTTGTCGAACTGGATGACGCGGGCATCGACCTTCTCGCCGACGGCGAAGCGCTCGGCGCGCTGGTCGTTGCGGTCGCGGGCCAGCTCGGACCGCTTGATGAAGGTGGTGAACTCGGTGCCCGAGATCCGGACCTCGATGCCGCTTTCCTTCACCTCGAGCACTTCGCAGGTCACGACCGCGCCCTTCTTGACGTCGCCCGGCTCCGCGAAGGGGTCGCCTTCAAGTTGCTTGACCCCGAGAGAAATGCGCTCCTTCTCGACATCGACGTCGAGCACCACGGCCTTGACCATGTCGCCCTTCTTGAAGTTGTCGATGACCTGCTCGCCCGGAAGCTTCCAGTCGAGGTCGGAGAGGTGGACCATGCCGTCGACGTCGCCGTCGAGACCGAGGAACAGACCGAACTCGGTCTTGTTCTTGACCTCGCCCTCGACCACCGAACCGACCGGGAACTTCTCGACGAAGACCTCCCAGGGATTGCGCATGGTCTGCTTGAGGCCGAGCGAGATGCGGCGCTTGACCGAATCCACCTCGAGCACCTGCACTTCGACTTCCTGCGAGGTCGAAACGATCTTGCCGGGGTGCATGTTCTTCTTGGTCCACGACATCTCGGAGACGTGGATCAGGCCTTCGATGCCCGGCTCGAGCTCGACGAACGCGCCGTAGTCGGTGATGTTGGTGACGCGGCCGGTGAAGCGGGCGCCCAGCGGGTACTTCGCCTCGATGCCCTGCCACGGATCGTCCAGCAGCTGCTTCATGCCGAGCGAGATGCGGTGCGTCTCGTGGTTGATCTTGATGATCTTGACCTTCACGGTCTGGCCGATCGTCAGCACCTCGGTCGGGTGGTTGACGCGCCGCCAGGCGATGTCGGTGACGTGCAGCAGGCCGTCGATGCCGCCGAGATCAACGAACGCACCGTAATCGGTGATGTTCTTGACCACGCCGTCGATCACCTGACCCTCTTCGAGGTTCTGCACCAGCTCCTGGCGCTGCTCGGCGCGGGTCTCTTCGAGAACCGTGCGGCGCGACACCACGATGTTGCCGCGGCGGCGGTCCATCTTGAGGATCTGGAACGGCTGCGAGTTGTTCATCAGCGGCGCAACGTCGCGGATCGGACGGATGTCGACCTGCGAGCGCGGCAGGAAGGCGACCGCGCCGTCGAGGTCGACCGTGAAGCCGCCCTTGACCTGATTGAAGATGACGCCGTTGACCTTTTCGTTGTTCTGGAACGCCTTCTCGAGCTTGCCCCAGCTCTCCTCGCGGCGCGCCTTGTCGCGCGACAGCACGGCTTCGCCGAGCGCATTTTCGATGCGGTCGAGGAACACCTCGACGGTGTCGCCGACCTTCAGATCGCTTTCACGGCCGGGGCCGGCGAATTCGCGCAACGCGACGCGGCCCTCGGTCTTCAGGCCGACGTCGATGACGGCCATGTCTTTCTCAATTGCAACCACCGTACCCTTGATGACCGAGCTTTCCTGCAGGTTACCGCCGGCAAAGGACTCATCGAGCATCGCGGCGAAATCGTCGCGGGTCGGACTATAGGAAGCAGCAGAATTCGAAGCCATTTGTTCTCCAGATGCGGGATCTTGCCGGCTGTTCGGGTTGATGGGCGCACCGCGCGTGGAGTGTCAGGGTTCCGCAAACCCTGACGACCGCTCGTTGCGGAAGGCACAACAGCGGGCCGGCAGCATGACTGCACGTTCGGTACGTTTGATTGATCCGGGACCAGACGAATATCGACTGCAAGGCCTGGGAGCGGGCGTTCCTCCAGAAACGGCTGGGGCTAAAACCCGTCGCCGGCCCGCTCGGACACAGCCTCGACATGATCGATGGTGGCCCGGACGGCGCTGATATAGCCCCGAGGCCCCTTTTCAGCAAGCAGAAACGGCCGATTTACGGGCGCTTAAGGCTGTCGGGAGCCCGGCCATCGCTCGGAAACCCTAAATCGCAAGGCCTTATTGACCGCATCGCGGGAAATGCGCCCCGAATCGAAGCGCCGGAACTGCCCCTTAAGCCGGCTCGGGACACGATGACCTCGTTCAAAACGGGGAGGCGAACCAATGAAAAACGTTGCGATGCTGGTGGCGACCGCGATCGTCGCGGCCACGCTCGGAAATGCCCTTGCCGCGATGCCCGGCGCTGTTACGACCGGGCACGTTGCATCTGACAGCACGGCACAGCCGGTTGTGAGCATGGCCGACCAGGAACTTCCGTTCGACCGCTATTGGTCGAAGAACTGATCCGTCCGATCCTGATCCGATCCAGGGCGCGATGACATCGTCGTCGCGCCCTCTTTTTTCTGTCAGCGGCTCTTTCTTACTTATCAGCGCCTGGCGCGAACCGCCTCGACGATGGCGATGGCGGCGCGGACGCCAGCCTCGATGTCGAGATTGGAATTGTCGAGCGTGTGCGCGTCGGCTGCAGCACGCAGCGGCGCGGTGGCGCGGTTCTGGTCGCGCTCGTCGCGCTTGAGGATGTCGGCCAGCACGGCTTCCTCGTCCGCCTCCTCGCCCCGCGCGCGCGCCTCCAGCGTGCGGCGGTGCGCCCGCACGCGCGGGTCGGCGACCACGAAGATCTTCACGTCGGCTTCCGGACAGATCACCGTGCCGATGTCGCGGCCGTCGAGCACCGCGCCGGGCGGATCGGCCGCGAACTGACGCTGGAAGTTGACCAGGGCTTCGCGCACCCTTGGAAAGGCCGAGACGACGGAAGCGCCGTCGCCGACCTTCTGCGTCTTCAGCACCGGATTACCGAATTTCTCGGGATCGAGCTCGAGCGCCGCCGCCACCGCCAGCGCCTCATTGTGCAGGTCTTCGCCCGCTTCCATCAGCGCCCAGGCGACCGCGCGATAGATCACGCCGGTGTCGAGATGGCGGTAGCCATAATGGTGGGCGAGCCGCTTGCCGAGCGTGCCCTTGCCGGATGCCGCCGGTCCGTCGATAGCGATGATCATATCGTCCTACGTTTTGGTTTGCAGATGGCCACGGGCTCGCCGCAGCGGCCGCTCCTCGGTGAAGATGTTGCGGGATGCAAACTCCGCAGGGCTGCTGAAGGTCAGGAATTCGCGCATGGCGTCCGTCGGAGACGTCACGGTAAACCAGGGCGTGTCCAGCCGCCGCGAGGGACCGCCCACCCATGACGGCACGCGGCCCAGCCGGCGCTGCTTGGCGAGATATTCGGCCATCGCGGCGACCAAGGCATCGAGCCTGGCGTCGCCGGTAAGCCTCGGCTCGTCCTCGATCGTGGCATAGCGATCCTGATCGCTGCGCGCCAGGTCGAAACTGTCGACAAACTCTGCCAATACGGCATCCTGCGGCGAGCCTGCCAGGATGCCGTCAACCGCCTCGGCGAGGGTACTCGGGCGCATCCGCGGCTCCTTCACGGCTCATATTCCTCAGCAGGAATTGCTGCTTCTCTGATGATGCGGCACTGACCGGAAAATATCGACCAAGCAGAGTGATCGCATCGTCGATGGTCGTAATTCCGGCCACTCGCATCAGGTTGAGGATGTCCAATCGCTCGGTCTCGCCCCGAACCGGGTCCATGATCCGGAAGGCTTTTAGCTTCAGCGCCAATAGATATTCCGCCGAGGGGACCGACACCACGAGCCCGACTGGCATTGCGTCGCGAGGAAACGTCCCGAACTCGAGGTGATCGGCAGCGCGATCGGCAAGTGCACTCAGGTGAAACGCGACGCCGTCGTTGAACCAATCATCCTGCCAGCGATTGTCGCCAGCTATCTCTCCAACCACGCTCGCCAGCCAGCCCGGCAGAGGATCTTCCAGTCTGGATACATCCACATCCTCAGTGGCAAACCGGAAATTGCTCGCAAGCATCAACGCAGAACCGCCATACACCGCGATCTGCAATTTCGTTCCAGCCTGCACCGCGGCGCGCCCGATCCGATCGAAAGCATCAAGCAACGCGTCGCGGCCGAAGGTTGTCATCGCGCGGGCCTCATGAGAAGTCCGCTCCGAGCGAGCGCATCATCGGAATGAAGTCCGGGAAGCTGGTGGCGATGAAGGCGGTGTCGTCGACCTTGACCGGCTTGTCGGAGGCACAGCCCATCACCAGCGCCGACATCGCGATACGGTGGTCCATGTGGGTCGCGACCAGGCCGCCGCCGGGCACGTGGCCGCGGCCCTCGACGATCAGATCGTCGCCGGAGACCTCGATCCTGACGCCGTTGACGCGCAGCATGTCGGCGGTGGCTTCAAGACGGTCGGATTCCTTGACGCGCAGCTCCTTGAGGCCGCGCATGATCGTGGTGCCTTCGGCGAAACCGGCCGCAACTGCCAGCACCAGATATTCGTCGATCATCGAGGGCGCGCGCTCGGGCGGCACCTCGACGCCGCGCAGCTTCGATGAGCGCACGCGCAGCTGCGCCATCGGCTCGCCGGCATCGCCGCGCATCTCGCTTTCCTCGATCGATGCGCCCATCTCGCGCAAGGTCGCGAACAGTCCGGTGCGCAGCGGATTGGTCATCACGTCTGACAACACGACGTCAGAGCCCTCGACGATCAGCGCGGCCACGATCGGGAACGCGGCCGACGAGGGATCGGCGGGCACCACGACCGCGGCGCCATGCAGCTCGGGCTCGCCTTGCAGCGAGATCCTGCGGCCGTGGCTGCCTTCCTTCACCGAGGAGATCTCGGCGCCGAAATGCTTGAGCATCAGCTCGGTATGGTCACGGCTCGCCTCCTGCTCGATCACGGTCGTGACGCCAGGCGCGGACAGCCCCGCGAGCAGCACTGCGGACTTGATCTGGGCCGATGCGACCGGGGTCTTGTAGACCAGCGGCACCGGATAGCGTGCGCCGCTCAGCGTCAGCGGCAGCCGGCCGCCTTCCTTGATGTCGCGGGTCCGGGCGCCCATCAGCTCGAGAGGGTCAAGGATGCGGCGCATCGGCCGCGTGCGCAGCGAGGCGTCGCCGTCGAACACCGCCGTGATCGGGCATCCGGCGACCGCCCCCATCACCAGGCGGCAGCCGGTGCCGGAATTGCCGAAATCGAGCGCTGCTGCGGGCTCGGCGAAACCGCCGACGCCGACGCCCGAGACAGTCCAGGCAAACGGCCCGGTCCGTTCCACCTTGGCACCCAAAGCGCGCATGGATTTGGCGGTATTGAGCACGTCCTCGCCTTCGAGGAGGCCGGAAATGCGGGTTTCACCGACCGCAAGCGCCCCCAGGATCAGGGCGCGGTGGGAAATCGACTTGTCGCCGGGGACGCGCACTTTGCCGGCCAAAGGGCCGCAGCTGCGGGATTCCAGCGGGGTTTGGGGGTCAGAATGAGCCAAGATTGTGTCCTCTCGCGCCGCGGCAGGTATCACATAGGCAACACCGCGTCACGCGCCCGTCGAATGCGCGCAAAGCGCTATTGACAGCAGCGCCTCAACTAGCCAAGTGAAGCACCGTTTTTCAGGAAAATTCTGGGATCACCACGTGGCCAAGTCCGACCTCGGAACTAAGCGTATTTGCCCGACCACGGGCAAGAAGTTCTACGATCTGAACAAGAATCCGGTGATTTCGCCCTACACCGGCGAGGTCGTGCCGATCGCGCCGGTCGCCCCGCCGCGGGGCCGGGGTGCGGCTGCGACGGCGCCGACAATGGCTGCCGATGCGCCGGAGCCGGCGGAAGCCGAAGAGTTGGTCTCGCTCGAGGAAGCCGACGCCGAGGAGAACACCGGGAAGGTCAAGGCCCAGGTTCCCGAATCCGAGGACGATATCGAGGTCGATGAGACCATCGATGACGATGACGACGACGATTCGACCTTCATCGCCGACGAGGAAGAGGGCGATGAGGACGTCACCGACATCATTGGTGACGTCGGAGGCGACGAAGAGACTTGAGATCGGCGCCGATCTGTGATCAACGGTGCAGCCTCACGAGTCGCCTAGGGCTCGGAGGCCGGGCAGCGGCTTAGGCGTCGCGCCCAAACAGGACTACCTACGGGGCCATAGCTCAGCTGGGAGAGCGCTTGCATGGCATGCAAGAGGTCGGCGGTTCGATCCCGCCTGGCTCCACCAGCCTTCGCTCGCTTTCGCGAGCTTCGGCTCGGCAAGCCCAGGAAGTCCATCGTAGCGAAACGAACGAAGGCTGCCGCGGCGTAGCCTGAAGGGCGAAGCCAGGCTTTCGCCCCCTACTCCCCCAACACCGCATTCAACCGATCGCGCAACGCCACGATCTCGTCCTTCATCGCCAACAATTCCCCGACCGAGCAAGCGGACGCGGCAAGGATCGACTGCGGCACGGACCTCGCCTTGTCGTGCAGCGCGTGGCCCTTTGAGGTCAGCGCGATCAGCACCTGGCGTTCGTCCTCGTGGCTCCGGGTGCGCTTGATCAGATCGGCCGCCTCGAGCCGCTTGAGCAACGGCGTCAGCGTGCCGGAATCCAGGAACAGGCGGGCGCCGATATCCTTCACCGGCACGCCGTCGCGCTCCCACAGCGTCAGCATCACGAGATACTGCGGATAGGTCAGGCCGAGCCGGTCGAGCAGCGGCTTGTAGACGCGGTTGAAGGCGTGCGCGGTCGAATAGACCGCAAAGCAGATCTGGTTATCGAGCCGCAGCGCCTGGTCCGCGGCCAAAGGTTTCCTGGCCATCTTTGGCTTCCGTCAAGTCTTGTCACATTCCAGGTTCATTCTGGGCGGAGCGGTCCCCGAATTCAATTGCGGACAATTAAATGTGAGGCCGCTTAATTTATATTGCGCACAATCTAATTTTGCGCAATAGATAGCACCGTCGAAACCGAAACCCCAGGGAGACCCCCATGTCTGTGAACGTGCTCTACAAGACCAGCGCCAAGGCAACCGGCGGCCGTGACGGCCATGCCGCGACCCTCGACGGCGCGCTCGACGTCAAGCTCACCACCCCGAAGGAGCTCGGCGGCGGCGGCGGCGCCGGCAACAATCCCGAGCAGCTGTTCGCAGCCGGTTATGCCGCCTGCTTCATCGGCGCCATGAAGTTCGTGGCCTCGCAGGGCGGCCCCAAGGTCCCCGCCGACGCCTCGGTGACCTCGACAGTCGGCATCGGCCCGCGCGCGGCCGGCGGCTTCGGCCTCGCCGTCGAACTCGCCGTCTCCCTGCCTGGCCTTTCCCACGCCGAGGCCGAAGGGCTGGTCGAGAAGGCCCACCAGGTGTGCCCCTATTCCAACGCCACCCGCGGCAATGTCGACGTGAAGCTCACCGTCGTCTAATTCCTTTTGTTTGAGCATGATCCTTTCGGAAAACCGGTTTCCACTTTTCCGGGATCATGCTGAAAACTCCGCGACACGGAATGGCCCGCCCGACGGCGGGCCATTTGCGTTCCAGCGGCATGTGCCTGTGCACGCCAGCCCATTGCTGGCGCCTGCGAACCCCGTTAGCTCTGGGACCTCACTTCAAGATCCCATCTGAGCGAAGGTTGCTTTCATGAATACCCCAGCGGCTACGGGCGCGATGACCGGACTGCGCGTGATCGATCTGACGCGCGTGCTCGGCGGCCCCTATTGCACCCAGATTCTCGCCGATCACGGCGCCGATGTGATCAAGGTCGAGCCCCCCGCGGGCGATGAGGTGCGCGAATGGGGCCCTCCCTTCCATGAGGAGGACGCGGCCTATTTCGTAGGCATCAACCGCAACAAGCGCTCGATCGGCCTCGATCTCGCCTCCGAGGGCGGCCGCGCCGTGCTGATGACGATGCTCGAGACCGCCGACGTGCTGATCGAGAATTTCAAGCCGGGCACGCTCGACAAATGGGGCATCGGCAACGACGTGCTGCGCGCAAAATTTCCGCGCCTCGTGCATTGCCGGATCTCGGGCTTCGGCGCCGACGGCCCGCGCGGCGGCAATCCCGGCTATGATGCGATCATCCAGGCGATGACCGGCATGATCGCGGCGACCGGCTCGCCCGAGAGCGGCCCGATGCGCATCGGCGTGCCGCTGGTCGACATCACCACCGGGCTTTATGCGGCGATCGGCATCCTGATGGCGCTGTCGGAGCGGCAGCGTTCCGGCCTCGGCCAATTCCTCGAAACCACGCTGTACGAGACCGGCCTTGCGATCATGCATCCGCACACCGCGAATTATTTCATGCATGGCAAGCCGCCCTCGCTGACCGGCAACGAGCATCCCAACCTCGTGCCCTACGCGATCTTCCCGACCAAAACCGACGACATCTTCATCGGCGTCGGCAATGACGGCACCTTCCGCAAGCTGGCGAAGGAGATCGGCAAGCCGGAGCTCGGCACCGATCCGCGCTTTGCCCGCAACAAGGACCGCATCGCCAATCGCGAGGCGCTGCGTGCCGAGCTTGCCGCCGTGTTCAGCCAGCACGAGGCCGAGCCGCTGTGCAACCGGCTGCTCGCCGCCGGCCTGCCCGCGGGCCCGGTGCAGAAGATCGACCAGGCCTTGACCAACCCGCACACGATCCATCGCGGCGACGTCATCGAGAAGGATTGGTACAAGGGCGTCGCCTCGCCGATCCGGCTCGAGCGCACCAAGCCTAGCCTGCGTCGCACGCCGCCGAAATTCAGCCAGCACTCCGCCGAAGTGCTGGGCGAGTTCGGCTTCTCCGGGGACGAGATCAGCGCCCTGGTCGAAAAGGGCGTGGTCTGCGGCCCCGAGCGCAAACGCTAGCAACCATCTACAGGCGTCGGCTCGCATCGGCCGGCGCCCGAAGACGCACAACCTGACGTCCCGGATGCGGCGCAACGTCGCGTCTCGCGATGCACTGCACGGGCGCCGCCGGCGACCTCAACCTTTTTTACCGCTTCCCCCGGGCCATCCTTCCCCCCTACCATTGGCTGGTTTATACGGTCATTTGCCCGTCATCCGGCGCTGCTAGGCGCAACGGCTTATCGATGACGGTCCCAGGGGGAGGAATTCTTGATGGCTTTTCGGCAATTCGGCGCTGCGGTCGCAGTCGCGGTCACACTGGCTTTCGGCGCCTCGCCCGCGCTTGCGGCGACGGAGATCCAGTGGTGGCACGCGATGACCGGCGCCAATAACGACGTCATCGTCAAGCTCGCCAACGACTTCAATGCGTCGCAGTCCGACTACAAGGTGATCCCGACCTACAAGGGCGGCTACGCCGACACCATGAACGCCGGCATCGCCGCATTCCGCGCCGGCAACGCTCCGGCCATCATGCAGGTGTTCGAGGTCGGCACGGCGACCATGATGGCCGCCACCGGCGCCGTCAAACCGGTCTACAAGCTGATGGCCGACGCCGGCGAGAAGTTCGATCCGAAGGCCTATCTGCCCGCGATCACCGGTTATTACTCGACCTCGAAGGGAGAGATGCTGTCGTTCCCCTTCAATTCGTCGTCGGCGGTGATGTGGGTCAATCTCGACGCGCTCAAGAAGGCCAATATCGCGGAGATCCCGAAGACCTGGCCCGAAGTGTTCGACGATGCCAAGAAGCTGAAGGCGGCCGGCTACACCACCTGCGGCTTCTCCGGCTCATGGTGGACCTGGGTCAATCTCGAGCAGCTCTCCGCCTGGCACAACGTTCCGCTCGCCAGCAAGGCCAACGGCCTCGACGGCTTCGATACGGTGCTCGAGTTCAACGGTCCGCTGCAGGTCAAGCATCTCGAGAAGCTCGTCGAGCTGCAAAAGGACAAGACCTACGATTACGCCGGCCGCACCAACACCGGCGAAGGCCGCTTCACCTCGGGCGAGTGCCCGATCTACCTGACCTCGTCGTCGTTCTTCGGCAACGTCAAGGCGCAGGCCAAGTTCAACTTCACCGCAGCGCCGATGCCCTATTATCCCGACGTCAAGGACGCGCCGCAGAACTCGATCATCGGCGGCGCCTCGCTCTGGGTGATGGGCGGCAAGACGCCCGAGGAATACAAGGGCGTGGCGAAATTCCTGACCTTCCTGTCGGACACCGACCGCCAGGTCTGGATCCACAAGGCCTCGGGCTATCTGCCGATCACCAAGGCGGCCTACGAGAAGGCCAAGTCCGAGGGCTTCTACAAGGACCAGCCCTATCTCGAGACCCCGCTGCTCGAATTGACCAACAAGCCGCCGACCGAGAATTCCCGTGGCCTGCGGCTCGGCAACATGGTGCAGCTGCGCGACATGTGGTCGGAGGAAGTCGAGCAGGCTCTGGCCGGCAAGAAGACCGCCAAGCAGGCGCTGGATGCGGCCGTCGAGCAGGGCAACAAGATGCTGCGCCAGTTTGAAAAGACCGCCGTCCACTGACATGATGGCTTAAGCCAGCACCGGCAGGCCGCGCCGAGCGGCCTGCCGCTTTGATGAGATCATGGAAAAGCAATCGATTTTTCAATCAAAGCTGTTGCCCTATGCGCTGGTTGCACCGCAACTCGCAATCGTCCTGATTTTCTTCTACTGGCCCGCGGCACAGGCGGTGATCCAGTCGTTCCTGCTGCAGGATGCGTTCGGCCTTTCGACCTCCCTTGTCTGGTTCGACAACTACGTCGAGCTATTCAAGGAGCCGGCCTATTTCGAGTCGATCGTCAGGACCTTCGCGTTCTCGTTCGCGATCGCCGCCTCGTCGTTGTCGTTTGCGCTGCTGCTCGCGGTCATGGCGGACAAGCCGCTGCGCGGCGGCATGCTCTACCGCACCCTGCTGATCTGGCCCTATGCGGTGGCGCCGCCGGTCGTCGGCGTGCTTTTCATCTTCATGCTGCATCCCTCGCTCGGCGTGCTCGCACGCTATCTGCGCGCGCTGGGCGTTGACTGGAATCCGCTGCTCGATGGCAACCAGGCGGCGCTCCTGATCATCCTCGCCGCGGCCTGGAAGCAGATCTCCTACAATTTCCTGTTCTTCCTCGCCGGCCTGCAGGCGATTCCGAAGAGCGTGCATGAAGCGGCGGCGATCGACGGTGCTCGTCCAATGCGCCGGTTCTGGACCGTGACCTTCCCGCTGCTGTCGCCGACCATCTTCTTCCTGCTGGTCATCAACATCGTCTACGCCTTCTTCGACACTTTCGGCATCATCGACACCATGACCCGCGGCGGCCCCGGCAAGTCGACCGAGACGCTGGTCTACAAGGTCTATAGCGACGGCCTGCTTGGCGGCAATCTCGGCTCGTCGGCGGCGCAATCGGTCATCCTGATGGTCATCGTCATCGTGCTGACGGGAATCCAGTTCCGCTTCGTCGAACGCAAGGTGACCTACTGATGGTCGAGGAAGAAGGCCTCCGGCGCTACGTCGCCCACATCATCCTCTGGATCGGGATCGCGGTCGTCGCCTTCCCGGTCTACCTCGCATTCGTCGCCTCGACCCAGGACAACGCCGCGATCGCCAACGGCCAGATGTCGCTGTTGCCGGGCGGCCACTTTATCGCGACCTACTACCAGACGCTGTTCGTCGGCACGAGCGGCTCGACCCGCGAGCCGGTCCTCAACATGATGCTCAATTCGCTGATCATGTCGCTGATGATCGCGATCGGGAAAATCGCGATCTCGATCATCTCGGCTTACGCGATCGTGTATTTCCGCTTCCCGTTCCGGATGCCGATCTTCTGGATCATCTTCATCACGCTGATGCTGCCGGTCGAGGTGCGCATCTATCCGACCTACAAGATCGTCGCCGATCTGCATCTGCTCGACAGCTATGCCGGTCTGTCGCTGCCCTTGATCGCATCCGCCACCGCGACGCTGCTGTTCCGGCAGTTCTTCATGACGGTGCCGGACGAGCTTTTGGAGGCGTCGCGGATCGACGGCGCAGGCCCGTTCCGCTTCTTCTGGGATACGCTGCTGCCGCTGTCGCGCACCAACATGGCGGCGCTGTTCGTGATCCTGTTCATCCTCGGCTGGAATCAGTATCTCTGGCCGCTGTTGATCACCACGCGCGACGACATGCAGACCATCCAGGTCGGCATCCGCAAGATGATCACCACGACCGACGCGCTGACCGAATGGCCTGTGGTGATGGCAACCGCCCTGCTCGCGATGCTGCCGCCGGTGTTCGTCGTCGTCGTGATGCAGAAATTGTTCGTACGTGGCTTGGTCGAGACGGAAAAGTAGATACATGGCAAACGTCACGCTGCGCAGCGTCCGCAAGACCTATCCCGGTGGCTTCGAGGCCATCAAGGGCGTCGACGTCGATGTCGGCGACGGCCAGTTCTGCGTGCTGGTCGGCCCCTCCGGCTGCGGCAAGTCCACGCTGCTGCGCATGGTCGCGGGGCTCGAGACCATCACGGGCGGCGAGATCGACATCGGCGGCCGCGTCGTCAACCAGGTCGAGCCGGCCGATCGCGACATCGCGATGGTGTTCCAGAACTACGCGCTCTATCCGCATATGAGCGTCTACAACAACATGGCCTACGGCCTGCGCAATCGCCGCATGGCGGAAGCCGAGATCAAGACCCGGGTCGAGGAAGCCGCGCGCGTCCTCGAACTGGCACCGATGCTCCAGCGCAAGCCGCGGCAGCTCTCCGGCGGCCAGCGCCAGCGCGTCGCGATGGGCCGCGCCATCGTGCGCCAGCCAAAAGTGTTCCTGTTCGACGAGCCGCTGTCGAACCTTGACGCCAAGCTGCGCATCGCGATGCGGGTCGAGATCCGCAAGCTGCAACGCCGCCTCAACACCACGTCGATCTACGTCACCCACGACCAGCTCGAGGCGATGACGCTCGCCGACATCCTGGTCGTGATGAACGGCGGCCAGGTCGAGCAGATCGGCAATCCGCTTGCGATCTACCAGAAGCCTGCGACCACCTTCGTCGCCTCCTTCATCGGCGCGCCGCCGATGAACCTGATGCCGCTGCGCTCGGACGAGCTGGCATCGCAGATCACGGGCACCGACGGCGCCGGCATCGTCGGCATCCGCCCGGAGGATTTCGTGATCTCCGGCGAGACGCCGCCCGGCGGGGTCGCGCTCGAGCTGACAGTCGAGGCGATCGAGCATGTCGGCGCCGAGACCTTCGTCTACGGCAGCCGCCAGCGCGACGAAAAGGCGGTTGCGGCCAACCCCGGCGAGCTGCCGCCGGGCGAGGTGATCGTCCGGGTTCCCGGCGTCTCCGGACCGGCCATCGGAGAGCGGATCCGGGCGGTCGCCCCCCGCGACAAATTGCACCTGTTCACGGCGGATGGGCGCAAGCGGGTCGGGTGATGCCTGCTCTGGCGGTCATTCCGGGTTCCCGCTGCGGGCCCGCCCCGGAATGACGGGGAAAAGGCGGTTATGCGACAATTAAGCCTGATTCTTGAGATGCTTGAACCCTGCCCAAATCCGCCCCATATAGACTCCTGACCGGAGGCCAGTCGGCCCGCCGGTTGCATGGGGTGCCGCAAGGGCCCCTCAAAGTCGCTTCGAGAGGACTTTGTAATGTCTCGTGTTCCATCGTTGTCCAGTCCGTTCCTTCTGGGATTCGACGAAATCGAGCGTGCGCTCGATCGGGTCGTGAAGGGCGCCGACGGCTATCCTCCCTACAACATCGAGCGGTGCGACCGCACCAATGGTGCGCCCGAACGGCTGCGCATCACGCTGGCGGTGGCGGGTTTTACCCGTGACCAACTCGATGTGACCATTGAGGAAAATCAGCTCGTCATCCGCGGCCGCCAGCAGGACGACAAGGCGCGGCAATACATCCATCGCGGCATCGCCGCGCGCCACTTCCAGCGCACCTTCGTGCTGGCGGAGGGGATGCAGGTGCTGGGCGCGGACCTGAAGAACGGGCTGTTGTCGATCGACCTGGCCAGGCCGGAACCTGAACGGGTCGTTAAGACAATCGCTATCAATGAGCACGAATAATAGAAACCTGGAGCGGACTCGACCGCTTGTCTGACTGAGGAGTCGAGACCATGAGTGAAGCCAATATCATCTACGAATCCGAGAGCGTCACGCCGGAAGCGCTGGCTCACCTGGGCGAAGGCCATATCGCCTATGTGAAGCAGGTCCGCTCCGAGGACGTGCCGGAGCTGTTCCCCCAGGCGCCGAAGATCGCGCCGGGCTTGAAGCTGTTCGCCCTCCACGCCGCCGACGGCACGCCGATCATGCTGACCGACAGCCGCGAAGCCGCGATCGCGAACGCCTGGAGCAACGAATTGCAGGCCGTCAGCGTCCACTAAGCGCTGGCTGATCCACCATCCGCGAGTTCAAATGCGCGGGCAGGCCTCGATGAGCGAGGCGGCCCGCGCATTTTTTATGTGCCGCCGGCTTGGCCCCGTCCGACCCGTGTCCGCAGTTCCGGCGTCCCGGTGAGGACATCGCCCAGCCAGGGGACACATCGCTCGGCCGTAGCAAGAGCGTCCGCCGACGACGCATAGGCGACGTCAGAATAATACTGCACCGGCGTCCACCGCCCGGCATCCTCGATGTCGCGCCTGAATTCCTCGAACCCATAGCTGCCGTCGGGCCTGGAGAAAATATCCACGCATCGGTCGTGATTGGGATTTTCGATGCTGACGAAAACGGTCCACGACTTGTCGATGCGCTTCGACATGGGGCTCTCTTGGTCTTCAGGGACGGCGAAATACGGCGACTACGCCGTGTTCTGTGTCGACGTGGAGACGATCGGCATCATGCACTGCTGCACCTCACCGGGCACGTTGTAGTCGCGCATCAGCATGCGGCTGTTGCGCAGCCCGCAGGCTTCCCGCTGCACCACGAACATCCAGAGCGCATGGCCGGCCTGGCGCACCAGCATGCGCCGCGCCTGCTGCGCTGTTGCGGGCGCATCGGCGTGCGAATGCGCGGCATCGAATTCCCGCAGCCTCGCCAGCGCCTGTTCCAGCGCGCGCCCCATCCGCCCAAGCGCCGAGGCTCGCTCTTCGGCGAGCTCATAGGCGAGAACGTCGACGGGAACACGATCGAGGCGAAAATCGCGGGACATCGGATCCCCCAGGCCGCACGCGCAGTGGTGCACCCGCCTGTCTTCCGGCGTCACTGAGCGGTTGTCAACACACACTCAAGTCAGCCGCGCGCGGATGTCCGGCTTCAACACCTTGCCGACCTTGGAGCGCGGCAGATCATTCCAGACCTCGATCTGCTTCGGCGTCTTGACGCTGCCGATCTGCTGCTTGACGAAGGCGGCGAGCGCCACAGGATCGATCTGTTGGCCGGCGCGGGGCTGCACCACGGCGACGATGCGCTCGCCCCATTTGTCGTCGGGCAGCCCGATCACCGCGCAATCCTGCACGGCTTCGTGGGCGCGCAGCGCGTTCTCGACCTCGATCGAGTAGACGTTGAAGCCGCCGGTGATGATCATGTCCTTGGCGCGGTCGACGATGTAGAGATAGCCGTCGGCGTCGAGGTAGCCGATGTCGCCGGTGTGGTGCCAGCCATGCGCCGAAGCCTCAAGCGTGGCCTGCGGATTCCTGTAATAGCCTTCCATGACCAGCGAGCCGCGCACCACGATCTCGCCGCGCTCGCCGGTCGGCAGGAGATTGCCGTCGCCATCCATGATGCCGGCCTGCACCAGCGGACTGATCCGCCCCGCGGACAACAAGCGCTGCATCGCGATCGTGCCGTCCGGATTGTAGTGCTCGTCGGGCGCCATGGTCGAGATCATCATCGGTGCCTCGGTCTGGCCGAACAGCTGCGCCATCGGCCCGATCCGCCGCAACGCTTCCGCAAGGCGCGTCGCCGAGATTGGCGCGGCGCCATACCAGAAGCATTGCAGCGAGCCGAGCTCGGCCGCCTCGAGCTTCGGATGATCGAGCAGCATGTAGATCACGGTCGGCGGCAGGAAGGTGTGCGTCACCCGATAGCGAGCGATCAGTTCCAGGAACTCTCCGATATCGGGGTGATGCATGATCACGATGCGGCCGCCGAGCGTCATGATCGGGAAACACAGCACGCCGGCGGCATGGGTCAGCGGCGCCAGCGCCAGATAGACCGGACGCCCCTTGAACGGATAGCCCATCAAAGTCAGCGCCGTCATCGCCTCGATGTTGCGGCCCGACAGCATGACGCCTTTTGGCTTTCCGGTGGTGCCGCCGGTGCCCGGGATCATCGCGAGATCATCCACCGTCTCGCGTTGAAAATAGTCATCACCGAGGTCCGAGAGCCAACGATCGAAGGATGGCGCAAAGGGCAGCCTGGTGTCGATGCAGACCAGCGCGCGCAGCTTCGGCAGTTCACCCCTGACGGAATCGACCATCGACGCGAAGCTCGAATGAAACAGCAACAGGCTGCAGTCGAAGGCGTCGAGGATGAACTTGTTCTCCGCCGCTTCGTTGCGCGGATTGATCGGGCACCACACCGCAGCCGCGCGCGAGATCCCGAACACGCAGGCGAAGGCGAGCGGGTCATTGCCGGAGAGGATCGCGACCTTCTCGCCGGGCGCAATGCCGGAACGATCGAGCCCTCGCGCGATCCGGTAGCTTAGCTGCTGCACCTCGCGGTAGCTGAGGTCACGGCCATCCATCGTGAGGCAAGGTGCATCGGCGCCGAGCGAGGCGCCCTTGTCGAGGTAATCGATGAAACGCATGGCGGGCCCTCAAGCATCATGAGGTTGGGTTGGACTCGCGCTGCGGCGGGGATCCACCTCTCCCCAATGGGGAGAGGCGAAGAAAGATCGCCGTCGCAGCCGCGTCTCTCAGTCCTGCACCGTCAGGATCGGCTTGCTCACCAGGCCGAAGCTGCGCAACTGCCCGAGCAGCTCGTGATGGCCGAACGCCTGGCAGCCGGAGGCGAAGCCCACGCGCTTCGGCGGCTGCTGCAGCAAATGCGCCGCGGCATAGGCCTGCAACATACCGGTCTGCTTGTAGTTGCTGTTGCCGTTGATGACGCAGTGCGCGCGCCCCAGCGGGCCGGAGGCATGCACCGAATCCATCGACTTGTTGACGCGCGGATTCTCGCGCGGCGGCATGCTGTTCATCACGCCGGCGGCGGTCTGCGCCAGCGCGGCGTAGCGCTCGTCGGGCTTCATGTCCTTGGTCGCGTCCAGCGCAGCGGCGACGATCTGCGGCACGGCCAGCATCAGCCCGCGGTTGAAGACGCCGCCCAGCACCTTCACGTTGGCCACGCGCGGATCGCGCTTGAACCACACCGGGTGCGATGTGCCGCCCCAGGGCAGCGCCAGCGCCAGCTCGTGCTGGCCGGGGATGGCGAGATTGTAGAGGCCGGCATCGGGCTGATGCTCGACGTATTTGTTCTGCTCGAGATAATAGGCCTTGGCCATCGCGGCGTTGACCAGGATGGTCTGCGTCGAGGCGATGGTCGGGCTGCCGCCCCAGAACACGGCGATATCAAGCGTGTCGAGGCCGGGCGTCTCCAGGCACAGCTGGGCTGCGATCTCGCCGGTGGTGTACATCTGCGCGATGCCCGGTGCCAGCAACAGGCCGGCATTGGCGAACTTGGTGCCCCACTCCTGCTCGAGCGTGATCAGCCAGTCCTGCTCGCCGGTCGTGTCGGTGTAGTGGCATCTGGAAGCCCAACAGGCCTGCACCACCTCGCCCCCGAACTTGGCGAAGGGGCCGACGGTGTTGAGCACCACCGAGGCGCCGCTGAACAGTTCGGTCAGCGCGGCCACGGTGTGCGGCACCTCCACCACCTCGTAGTTGGCGGTCTCGATGCCGGCTACGTTCGACTTCATCGCGGCGTTGAGCTTCTCGGCGCTCCGGCCCGCGGCGATGAAGGGGATGTTGTACTCGCGCAGATATTCGCACACCAGCCGGCCGGTGTAGCCGGAAGCGCCATAGACGATGACGGGCTTCTTCTCACTCATTGTGGTCCTCCGAAAATGATGTTGTTGCGTTGCTTGCTACATGCCCATGCCGCCATCGACCGGCAGGCCGATGCCGGTGATGAAGCGGGCATCGTTCGAGCACAGGAACACCGCGGCGTCGGCGATATCGCCGACCTCCGCGAGCTTGCCGAGCGGCGTCTGCTCGATCACCGAGCCGACCGCAGCGTTGACGTCGGGCGCCAGCCCGATCTTCACGATGTCATTGGCGAGCTGCAGGCCCATGTCGGTCGGGATCAGACCGGGGTAGATGCAATTGACGCGGACGCCGAAGCCGAGCTTGCCGGCCTCCATCGCTGCAACCCGCGTCATGCGGTCGACCGCCGACTTGGTGCCCGAGTAGACCGCGATGCTCGGAAACGCGATCGTGGCCGCCACGGAGGCAATGTTAACGATCGCGCCGCCCTGGCCTGCGGGACCACCGGGCCGCATCGCGCGGAAGGCGTGCTTCATGCCGAGCACGGTGCCGACGATGTTGACGTCGCACATCCGCCGCGCGTCCTCGGCCCTGATCTCGCTGACCAGCGAGGTGATCTCGATGCCGGCATTGTTGATCAGGATGTCGTAGCCGCCGAGCTGACCTATGGCGGCCGCGACCGCGCGCTCCCATTGCGCATCGTCGGTGACGTCGAGCTGGGCGAAGCCGGTTTTAACGCCCTGCTTGGCGATCTCGGTGGCGGTGGCCCGGCCCGCCTCCTCGAGGATGTCAGTGATCATGACCGCGGCGCCGGCGCGCGCCAGCGCCTGCGCAATGGCAGCGCCGATCCCGCGTGCGCCGCCGGTGACCAGGGCTTTCCTTCCTTCAAGGCTCTTCCCACTCATGCGTCGTCCTCCCTTTGCTGATGTTTGATTGGTGTCGCGATTGATCGTCGGTGCCGGCGGGGCGCTGCAGATGCGCGCATATGACCGGGCCTGGAGCGTCGGCCATGGGCCGCGCCCGCGTTTGCGTTCCTCCGTGAGCGGACGTCTTGACGACTGTCCAAATTATTTCACGGACCATCCGCCCGGAGCTTGACACTTGTCAAGGGAGAATTTGACAGTTGTCCAGCAAAGTGGTTGTGAGGGGATGGAGCAACCGGCTGATGGCACGGTATAAGTGATCGAAAGATCGGGACTGAGGAAAGGCACGAAATGGCGCGACAGATGGCGGGCGCGGCGCAACGCGTGGCGGAGGCGGCCGAGGCGCTGCGCGACGAGAAGTTCAACGCGCGCCGGATCGAGCTCGCGGAAGCCGCACTGGAGACGCTCGGCGAGCTCGGCTTCGCGCGCACCAGCCTGCGCGAGATCGCGCAGAACTCGGCCTTCACGCACGGCGTGTTTCACTATTATTTCAGCGACAAGCTCGATTTGATCTGCTGCTGCGTCCGTCACTACAAGGCGAAATGCGTGACCCGCTACGACGAGGTCGTCGCCTCGGCGAAGACGCGCGATGAATTGACCGAAGGCTTCCTCGCCAAGCTTGCGATGACGCTGCGCGAGGACGCCCGCATGCATCGCCTGTGGTACGACCTGCGCTCGCAGGCGATGTTCGAGCCGGCGTTCCGCAAGGACGTGCTGGAGATCGACAAGAGCCTCGAGGCGATGATCTGGCGGATCGCCACGCGCTATGCCGAACTGGCCAAGAAGCGCCTCGCGACGTCGCCCGCCGCGCTTTACGCGCTGTTCGACGGCCTGTTCCAGAGCGCGCTGCTCCGGCATCTCGCCAATGACGAGACCGCGATCCCCGAATTCCTCGACGAAGTCAGGCGCGTGCTGCCGACGATTTGTTGAGCGCGCCGCGAGGGCCGTGTGGCTATGGTAGCCCGGATTGCCCGAGATGATTGCCGCGCGTCACGACAGTCGCTGCGACCGAACCGTTACGCCGCGCTCGCCGGCGGCAGCGCGAGGACCGAATAGATCGCCTGAGCGTCGCGGGAGGCGCGCAGCTTCTTGGCGACGTCCTGGTCGCGCAGCAGGCGGGCGATCCGCGCCAGGGCCTTGAGGTGGTCGGCGCCGGCGCCTTCGGGCGCCAGGAGCAGGAAGATCAGGTCGACCGGCTGGCCGTCCATGGCCTCGAAATCGATCGGGCGCTCGAGGCGGGCGAACAGCCCGAACAGCTTCTCCAGCTTGGGCAGTTTGCCGTGCGGGATGGCGACGCCATAGCCGACCGCCGTGGTGCCGAGCTTCTCGCGTTGCAGCAGCACCTCGAAGACGGAGCGCTCATTCTGCCCGGTCAGGGCCGAGGCACGGGCCGCGAGTTCCTGCAGCGCCTGCTTCTTGCTGATGACCTTCAGAGCAGGAAGTATCGCCTCGGGTGCGACCAAATCGGTAATCGGCATGGGACGTTCCGAGGTGAATTAGACCGTCAGGTTGCGAAATAGGCGTTACGGCGGCGACGTCAAGAAGGTGAGGTAGGATGCGGGCTTAGCCCGGGTCCCTGTTGGCAGGGCTTCTACTCCAACGTATCGGCGGTGCCAACACCTGCCTATCCGTGCAAGCCCTGTTCCACCCCCCTATGTTTGGGGCGGCGGACCATAAGCAGGGCTGGCTTCCGAGGTCAATGCTCCGAGCCATGACGCCTCCATATATCTCAGGGGGTAACCCCCGGGGGGTCGACCCAGCCGACATTGCCGTCCGCGCGCCGGTAAATGACGTTCACCCGGCCGCTGCCGCCATGCTGGAATACCAGGCAGGAGGCGCCGCTCAGATCGAGCTCCATGACGGCCTCGCTGACCGACAGCCGTTTCAGCGCGGTGGTTGCCTCCGCAATGATCACGGGGCTGTATTCGGTGACCTCATCGTCGCTCTCCGGCGCCTCGATTACATAGCTCGGCGCATCGAGCCCGGCACCGTTCAGCTCGGCCAGCGCCGCGGTCGCAGCATAGGTCTTGCGGGCGGAGCGGTCCTTCAGCCGGCTCTTGTAGCGGCGCAGGCGCTTTTCGATCATCAGCAGCGCGGCGTCGGCGCTGGCATAGGCGTCGCCGGCATTGCAATCGGCTTCCAGCGTGATTCCGGAATCCAGATGCAGCGCGCAATCGGTCCGGAAGCCGAAGCCATCCTTGCTCAGCGTGATGTGACCCGAATAGTTGCCATCAAAGTACTTTCGCAGGACCTCGTCGGTGCGCTCGCTGACGCGCGCGCGAAGCGCCTCGCCGATGCTGATGCTCTTTCCCGAGATTCGAAGGGTCATTTGATGCCTCGATTGCTGGATGCCTCGATCAGTCTCTTGCGGGAGCATGGTGATTTCGGGATTTCGGGTGCCTGCCTTTCCGGATCACTCGACGCAAAGAGAAGAAGGGGGAGATGAGACTATCGCGATTTGACGCGAACGCAACGCGCACGTGATGCGGCTGCGACAATCGGCGAGATCATGGTCAACGCTCGACCTAGGCCGGCGCCGTATCGCGCGACCGATCGGATGAGGAGGCAGGGGCGGAGAGGGCATTGCCGAGCATGCTCTGTTTGTCGCGGCGGCGCTGCACCGAGGATGGAATTCGCATCGCCTCGCGGTACTTCGCGACGGTGCGGCGGGCAATATCAATGCCCGATGCGCGCAAACGTTCCACGATCGTGTCGTCGGACAGGATCGCCGACGGCGCTTCGCCGTCGATCAGCTGCTTGATGTGATGCCGCACCGCTTCGGCCGAATGCGCCTCGCCGCCGTCGGCGGACGCAATCGACGCGGTGAAGAAATACTTCAATTCAAAGCTGCCGCGATTGGTCGCCATGTATTTGTTGGCGGTGACGCGCGACACCGTGGATTCATGCATCTGGATCGCGTCCGCGACCGCCTTCAGATTGAGCGGACGCAGATGGGCGACGCCATGGGTGAAGAACCCGTCCTGCTGGCGGACGATTTCGGTCGCAACTTTCAAGATGGTGCGGGCGCGCTGGTCGAGCGCGCGCACCAGCCAGGTCGCGTTCTGCAGGCAGTCGGTGAAGTATGATTTATCACCGTCCTTGCGGATCGTCTTCGACAGCTCAGTGTAATAGGTCTGGTTGACCAGCACGCGCGGCAGAGTGTCGCTGTTCAGCTCGACGTGCCAGCCGCCATCCGGACCGGGCCGCACATAGACGTCGGGCACCATGGTCTGCGTCTTCGCGGCGCCGAACTTCAGGCCGGGCTTCGGATTGAGCCGCCGGATCTCCGCGATCATGTCGGTGATGTCGTCGTCGTCGACGCCGCACAGCTTGCGCAGGCTCGCGATGTCGCGCCTGGCCAGCAGGTCGAGATGCTCGACCAGGGCCTGCATCGCGGGATCGTAACGGTTCTGCTCGCGCAGCTGGATCGCCAGGCACTCGCTCAGGTTTCGCGCACACACGCCCGGCGGATCAAACTTCTGCAGCACGGCGACGACCTCGTCGACCGCGGCCTGCGAGGCGCCGAGCCGTTCGGCGGCCTGGCCGAGATCAGCCGGCAGGTAGCCGGCCTCGTCGACCAGGTCGATCAGATACTGCCCGATCATGCGCTGCGCCGGCGCAGAGAAGGCGACCGCGAGCTGCTCGGCGAGGTGGTCGGACAAGGTCAGCTCGGCGGCGACGAAGGCCTCGAGATTGTATTCGTCGTCGCTGGAGGCGCCACCGCCCCATTCGGTATAGACCGAGGGCGGCGCGTCCTGCGCGGCCCGCGCGGCGGCTTCCGCCGGCTCTTCCGTGAACACGTTGTCGAGCCCGGTATCGAGGGTCTGCTCGATCTCGGCGCGGGTGCCGAGATCGCGGTTCAGCCATTCCTCCTGGCCCGGCTCGAACTGGCCTGATTCAAAGCCGTCGCCACCGGGGCCGCCGGCGATCTCGCCGGCCTCGTCGCCATAATTGCTGGAACCGTCGGAATCGCCGTACTCGGCCCGTTCGATGGCCGGCTCGCCCGCCACCGGCGGCTCGGGACCGTCGGCGGCCCGTTCGAGCAACGGGTTCCGCTCCAGTTCCTCCTCGACAAAGGCCGACAGATCCAGATTCGACAGTTGCAGCAGCTTGATCGCCTGCATCAGCTGCGGCGTCATCACCAGCGACTGCGACTGGCGGAACTCTAATCTTTGCGTCAGTGCCATGGAGGCAAGAATGATCCCAAAAGTTGGCTCGATTCTTGCTTATCCTAGTCCGCGACCGATGTACACGGCTTGACGGATTGGAATTTAGAGCTAGAGGCGGAATTCCTCGCCAAGGTAAAGGCGCCGGACATCCGGATCATTGACGATCTCATCCGGGCTGCCCTCCGTCAAGATTTCCCCGGCATAGACGATATAGGCGCGGTCGGTGAGGCCGAGCGTTTCGCGGACATTGTGGTCGGTGATCAGGACGCCGATGCCGCGATTGGTGAGATGGCGCACCAGATCCTGGATGTCGCCGACCGCGATCGGGTCGATGCCGGCGAACGGCTCGTCGAGCAGCATGTAGTTCGGGCGGGTCGCCAGCGCGCGGGCGATCTCGACGCGGCGGCGCTCGCCGCCGGACAGCGCGATCGACGGACTCTTGCGCAGGCGCGTGATGTTGAATTCGTCGAGCAGCGAATCAAGCTCCTGCTCGCGCTTCTTCTTCGAGGGCTCGACCACCTCGAGCACCGCGCGGATGTTCTGCTCGACCGTCAGGCCGCGGAAAATCGAGGCTTCCTGCGGCAGATAGCCGATGCCGAGCCGCGCGCGCTGATACATCGGCAGCTTGGTGACGTCGTGGCCATCGAGCTCGATCGCGCCGCGATCGGCCTTGATCAGGCCGGTGATCATGTAGAACACGGTGGTCTTGCCGGCGCCGTTGGGGCCGAGCAGGCCGACCGCTTCGCCGCGGCGCACATAGATGCTGACGCCGCGCACCACCTGGCGGCTGCCGAAGCTTTTTTCCACGCTATGCACCGCGAGGTAGCCGGGCTTCTTGATCAGGCGCGGCGCGGTCGCACCGTTGCCCTGAGCCCGTGGCCGCTCGACGCGGGGCGGCTCGGGCGGCTGCGGGCGCAGCTCCACGGGCGGCGCCGCAGCGGCGCGGGCCATTGGCGGCGCATCGCGCACCGGGCTCGTCAGCATGTCGCCGAACGAATCGCCGAGCGCCGTGATGTCCTCATGCGAACGCGCAAATCCGAGATTGCGCTTCGCCGGACGCCGCCGGAACATGCCGAATAAATCCACCATCCCCGCTTCGCTTCAGCCTTTCACGGTGATCCCGCGACTGTGTCCGCAGACCATTTGATTCGCACGCGACCCCGCAAGCATGATCCGGAAAGATGGATACCGGCTTTCCCCGCCGCAAACGCGCAATGCGTTGGCACGGCGAGCATGCTCGAACATGACGGCAAAGCGCGGGGACCGCGCTTTGGATGATTGGATGCCCCTGAGCCAGCAAGCCGCCGTGAACGGGCGCGCCTGCTGGCCAGCTTCGGCAGTAGATACAGTCTCGCGGCACAGGCTTCAACCTCGCGCCTCCTAAATATTATCTAACACGTTGATTTGTATATATTTACTTCGGCTTCGACGGACTCTGCGGAGAAACCGGAGCGCCGGCGCCGGCCGGGGTCGTGCCACAGCCCTGTCCCTGAGCGACGTACGCTTGCACCCTGCCGCTGTCGGATTCCACCCGTGAGACGCCGGTGGTCATGTCGACCAGCAGCCGGTCGCCGCGCACCACGTTCTGGCACTGGGTCAGCACCACCCCGCCGAGCATGGTGATCAGATTGGCCTTGGTGTCGAAGATCGCGGTCTCGCCGGTGACGACCTGATCCTTCTGGGTCACGACGACATTGCTCCGCGCCTCCATCCGCTTGATCTGCGAGCTGGCGGGGCCCGGCGGGGTCCCTGACTGGGGCGCAGACTGGGTTGGCGATTGGGTCAATGGCTGGGTCGGCGCCGCCTTGCCCTTCCCGGCATCCCCAGCCTTCCCAGCATCTCCAGGCGGCTGAGCGGTCTTGTCCTTGTCCTCGTAGAACACGACCAGCGTTTTCGAGGTCATCGTGGTGTCGCCCTGCGTCACCTTCACATTGCCGGAAAACGTCGCTTCCTTCTTCTTGTCCTGCACCTCGAGCACGGCGGCCTCGATCTTGACCGGCTCGCCGCGATTCTGCGCAAACCCCTGCATCGCGTTGGGTACGGAGGCCGAGCCTTGCGCACGAACCTCGCCGAACCCAATCAGCAAAACAACACAGACCGCGATGGGGCGCAGAATCAGCATCTACTTTGGTTTGCCGGGAAGGAGCGATGGCAGACCCGGGGCAGCGCCGGGGGAACCGGACGCGCCGCAGCCCGGCTTAGCGGCGTTCTGGGCGGCGGGAGCGTCCTTCTGGATGAACAGCCCCTGCACCTTGCCGCTGTCGGATTCCACCCGCGAGACACCGGTGGTCATGTCGACCAGCAGGCGGTCGCCACGCAGCACGTTCTGGCACTGGGTCAGCACCACGCCGCCGATCATGGTGATCAGATTGGTCTTGGTGTCGAAGATCGCGGTCTCGCCGGTGACGACCTGCTCCTTCTGGGTGACGACGACGTTGCCCTTGGCCTCCAGCCGCTTGATCGAGGAGGCGCCGCCGGGGCCAGGAGTGGCCGCTTGCATCGGCGCGCCTTTCGCGGGCTTGGCATTGCCTGACGGCGCCGGCGGCTGGCTCGATTTGTCCTCGTAGAACACGACCAGGATCTTCGAGGTCATCGTGGTGTCGCCCTGCACCACCTTCACGTTACCGGAGAAGGTCGCTTCCTTCTTCTTGTCGCGCATCTCGAGCGAGGCGGCTTCGATCTGGATCGGCTGATCGCGGTTCTGCGAAAAGCCCTGCATGGCGTTGGGTACGCCGCTCATCGAACCTTGCGCCGACGCAGCGTTTGCGCTGACGAGCGCGAGCAGGAAAGCCGCGATCGTCAGCACGCGCGGAGGAAATCTCATCATCGGGGTCATTTCGAGCTGGCGGATTTGCGCGATTTGGTCGGGCGTGGCGGCGGCGCGGGCTCAGGTGCCGCAGGCGCCGGATTATTGTCGCCGAGCTTGTCGAGATTCATCACCACATTGCCCTCGAAGCGCACGACCTCGCCACCATTGTAGAGCCGCAGCTTGTCCGACGTCAGCGTGCCGTCGAGCATCTTGACGTCGACATGCTCGTCCGACGTCACGGTGTTCTTGTTCATGTCGACGAATGCTTGCGTCAGCTTCGCTTCATAGCCGGAGGACGTTTGCAGGAAGATATCCTGGCGCAGGTCGAGCAGCTGCTTCTTCTGGTCGAAGAAACCGGTGCGCCCGTCCATCGTCACGATCGACCCATCCTGTTGCGCGACCTTGGCGCGGATGGTCTTCAGCTCGACATGATCGGGGTCGGTGACGTCCTGGATCGCGGCCTTGGCCCACATCTCGTAGGGCCGGCCATCAGCCGAGAAGCCGGCGAGATGCGGCGATTCCATCGTGATCTTGGTGCCGGAGACCACCATGTTATCCATCTCGAGCGGCAGCTTGGAGATCGCGTCGAACGGATTAAGGAAGAACTGGATATAAAAGATCATCCCAATCGACAGCCCGACCGCTGCCGGCACCGCGATGCGCAGAATCCGCACCATGCGGCTATGCCGCGCGGCCGCGGCAAACCGCGCCTCGAGGCCGGCGACGTCAAAGGCTGGGTTCCGAACCGAATTCACGAATGCTCCAGAGGCGCAAAATGCCTCGCCTATTCTACCCGCTGCCGCTCGAATATGCAGCCAGGGCCTCGGTCGCCGCCCCGGCGGGGACCTCGCGTGAACAGTTTGGCCGAAACGGGGCGGAAATGCCCTCCTGGCGCCTTTTCCGTTCCGATGGGATCGGAACGGAGCTCCAGATTCTTGCTTTGACGCGTTTTCCTGACGCGAACCGGTAGCTATTTCGCTCGAAAACGCCTGGGCGGGGCGAAATCGTCGCCGTTCACGAATGGGCGAAGATGTCCTCGGCCTCCCAACCGTCGAGATCGAGCCGGGCCCGGGAGGGGAGGAATTCGAAGCAGGCCCTGGCGAGGTCGGTGCGGCCCTCGCGCGCCAGCATGGTGTCGAGCCTGTCGCGCAGCGCATGCAGGTGCAGCACGTCGGAGGCGGCATAGGCAAGCTGCGCCTCGGACAGGCTGGCCGCGCCCCAATCGCTCGACTGCTGCTGCTTCGACAGGTCGATGCCCAGCACCTCGCGCACCAGATCCTTCAAGCCATGGCGGTCGGTATAGGTGCGGGTCAGGCGCGAGGCGATCTTGGTGCAATAGACCGGCTGCGGCATCACGCCGAACGTGTTGTAGAGCACCGCGACGTCGAAGCGCGCGAAGTGGAAGATCTTGGTGATGGCGGGATTGCCGAGCAGCGCCTTCAAATTCGGCGAATCGGTGTGTCCCTTGGGGATCTGGATCACGTCGGCGGTGCCGTCGCCGTTCGACATCTGCACCACGCAGAGCCGGTCGCGATGCGGATGCAGCCCCATCGTCTCGGTGTCGATCGCAACCGAAGTGGTATAGCGGGACAGGTCGGGCAGATCGCCGCGATGCAGGCGGATGGTCATGAAATCAGGGCCTCGGGTCTCGGATCGATTCGGCTGACGACACTAGCCTCCAAAAGGCCGTGGCGCGAGTGGACAGGCCCGTTCGGACGGCCACGACACTGGATCACCGGTCTCGGACACCGCCGCAAATGGACGCGATTGCGGCCATATACCAGCCTCGCGCGGCGTCCGGCACGCGTTTTTTGCGTCGCCGTGCCGATGAAATCGCTGCACTTGCACCCTATCTGAGGCCAGCCATCGCCCGCTCGTCTCCCGTCACAACAAGAATACAAAGAATCCCATGTCCGAACAGACCCTGGCAGCGCCGATCGACGACCCGCAGGAACGTCAGAGCGGCTTCACCCGCTACCAGTCATTCCTGATCGCGCTGCTCGCCTTCGCGCAATTCACCATCATCCTGGACTTCATCATCATGTCGCCGCTGGGCGCCATCCTGATGCCCGCGCTCAACATCACCACCGGGCAATTCGGCGTCGCGGTCTCGGCCTATGCCTTCAGCGCCGGTATCTCCGGCATTCTCGCCGCCGGCTTTGCCGATCGCTTCGACCGCAAGCGCCTGCTGCTGTTCTTCTATGCCGGATTCACGCTCGGCACCCTGCTCTGCGCGCTGGCGCCGAACTACCATGTGCTGCTGCTCGGCCGCATCGTGACCGGCTTGTTCGGCGGCGTGATCGGCTCGGTCGTGCTCGCCATCGTCACCGACCTGTTCGCGCTACATCTGCGCGGCCGCGTGATGGGCTTCGTGCAGACGGCGTTCGCCGCGAGCCAGGTGCTCGGCATTCCGGCCGGCCTGTTTCTCGCCAATCACTACAGCTGGCACGTGGCCTTCGCCGCCATCGTGGGCCTGTCGATCGTGGCGATGATCACGATCGCGTTCGCGATGCAGCCGGTCGACGCCCATCTCAAGCTGAAGCAGGACCACAACCCGTTCTACCATCTGATCGCGACCGTCGGGCAGCCGCGCTACACGCTGGCCTTCGCGGTGACGACGCTGCTGGCGACCGGCGGCTTCATGCTGATGCCCTATGGGAGCGCCTTCACGGTGCACAATCTCGGCATCGATATCGTGCACCTGCCCACCATCTATTTGGTCTCGGGCCTGTTCAGCATCATCACCGGGCCGCTGGTCGGCCGCGCCAGCGACCGCTTCGGCAAATATCCGACCTTCGTGTTCGGCTGCATCATGACCGTCACCATGGTGCTGATCTACACCCATCTCGGCAACGTCTCGCTGGTGACCGCGATCGTCGTCAACGTCCTGATGTTCGTCGGCATCTTCTCGCGCATGATCCCCTCGCAAGCCTTGATGTCGGCGATCCCCGATGCCAGCCAGCGCGGCTCGTTCAGCGCGGTCTCGGCTTCGGTGCAGCAGCTCTCCGGCGGGCTCGGCTCCGTGCTCGCGGCTGCCATCATCGCGGAGAATCCGGACGGCACGCTGCGCCATTTCGACTGGATCGGCTATGTCGTCTCGATGACGTCGATCATCACGATGATCGCGATGTATTTCCTGCAGCGATCGGTCGCAAGACGGAGCGGCAAGCGGATGGTGTGACAGCGAAGACCTCGTGCGATCCGTCATCAGCCGGCCCAACGAAGCGTGGCGCGGGTGAACCGAAGGCGTCATCCGCGGTCTCGCCGTCCTACCGACTGTTCAAGGAGACCCCAATGCCGCTCGTCACCATCTCACTCCTGAAGGGCAAGTCGAAGGACTACATCCGCGCGATCTCGGACGGCGTGCATCAGGCGCTGATCGACACCTACAACGTCCCGCCGGGCGATCGCTTCCAGCTGATCCATCAATTCGAGCGCGACGACTTCGTCTACGACGCCGACTATCTCGGCATCCATCGCACCGACGATCTCGTGTTCCTCCACATCGTCGCCGGCAACTGGCGTGACACCGCGACCAAGAAGGCGCTCTACAAGGCGATTGCCGATCGTCTCACAGAGAAACCGGGCCTGCGGCGCGAGGACGTGCAGATGATCCTGTCATCGAACGCGCGCGACGAGTGATCGCTCGGGAAAGCAAAGCCCCTCGGCCAGGTTTGGACCGGCGCTGACGCCGAATGGCAATGGCTACAGCTTGAATTTGGACAAACAGTGCTGGCAAAACGCCGCCTGACACCCCGTGGCCTTTCAAAGTCTGATCTGCCCGCCGAACCTTCGCGAACTGGGGCTACTAAGTACCGTAGTCGTTCGCCGGAGGAGCCAACCCTTTTTTCGGACACCAGCCAAACGGCCAGCCACGGCTCCGTATCTCAAGCGGAACAGCCGGTCACCAAGAGTACCAACCGGTCAATCGACGACCTTGCAGAGTGGGTTATAGCGGAGAGCTTCCGGCCCGAGGTCGTCGGAGAGGCTCTGCTTCTCGCAGCTCAAGGGCCGAATGCAATTGATCGAAGCATTGCCCTGGCCGCGGTGATCGCGAAGGCAGTTGATGCGCGCCGTAAGCGCTCCGCAAAATAGGCAATCTAATCCAATCCGGTCCATCTCAATCGCGCGGGCGCCTTCCGCGGCGTCCTATTAGCTACGCGTGTCCCTCGATCCGCAAATCGGCTGCGCTGATGGCCCGCGTTGCACGGGACGGTTGACCGTTAGGGCCTGCCTCAGGGGACATGTCCGACCGGCACTCCTCGAATGTACGGCTTCGCCTAACCCGCCTCACGGATCATGAGCGATTTCAATCGCTTAAAAAGGGAGTGGTGCCCAGGAAAGGACTCGAACCTTCACGGCCGTTAAGCCACTGGCACCTGAAGCCAGCGCGTCTACCAATTCCACCACCTGGGCGTGGGCGCGTTACTAATGGATTGGTTACGCGCTTGTCAAATTCGCGATTGGAAATTCAAATACGCTGTACAGGATGGGGGCGATGGCGTATCGCCAAACGGCTAACTCCCCTCATTTGCTCTCGAATCCGGCAGGAATGGACCTCATGGCATCGAACCTGGAAACGCTCGTCACGGTCTTCGGCGGATCGGGTTTCCTGGGCCGGAACGTGGTCCGGGCGCTCTGCAAGCGCGATTACCGGATCCGCGTCGCGGTGCGGCGGCCGGAGCTGGCCGGCCATTTGCAGCCGCTCGGCAAGGTCGGCCAGATCCACGCCGTGCAGGCCAATCTGCGCTATCCGGCCTCGGTCGAGGCGGCGATGCGTGATTCGCACATCGCCATCAACCTGGTGGGCATCCTGGCCGAGGGCGGCGGGCAGCGCTTCGACGCCGTGCAGGCGAAGGGCGCGGAAACGGTCGCCAAGGCGGCAGCCGCCGCAGGCGGGCGGCTGATCCATGTCTCGGCCATCGGTGCCGACGAGAATTCGGCCTCGGCCTATTACCGCTCCAAGGCCGCCGGCGAGGCCGCGGTCAAGGCGGCAGCGCCCTCGGCCACCATCGTGCGGCCGTCGCTGCTGTTCGGGCCCGAGGACGACTTCACCAACCGCTTTGCCGCGCTGGCGCGGCTGTCGCCGGCCCTGCCGCTGGTCGGCGGCGGCGTCAACAAGCTGCAGCCGGCCTATGTCGCCGACGTCGCGCGGGCGGTGGCCGACATCGTCGACGGCAAGGGCAAGGATGGCGGCACTTACGAGCTCGGCGGGCCCGAGGTGCTGACCATGCGCGAGGTGATGCAGATCATCCAGGAGATCACCCAGCGCGACCGCATGCTGGTGCCGCTGCCGTTCGGGATCGCCCGGCTGATGTCGATGGTGCTGCAGCTCGCGCCGGGCGCGTTCAAGCTGACGCCGGACCAGGTGGCGATGCTGCGCGCGGACAATGTGGTGTCGGATGCCGCGAAGAGCGCCGGCCTGACGTTTGCCGGCCTCGGCATCACGCCCGATTCGATCGAGGCGATCGCCCCGCAATATCTCTGGCGCTTCCGCGCGACGGGGCAGTTCCAGAAGAAGAGCGCGTAGCTCTCTCAACTCGTCGTCCCGGCGAAGGCCGGGACCCATAGCCACCGAACTTTGTTGGTTGCGCGAGATGGGGCCACAGCTCCGCACAAAGCGGACAGTTGTGGTAATGGGTCCCGGCCTTCGCCGGGACGACGGCGGGATTTGTCTTACCGTCCCATCGCCAGCGCGATCAGGCCGAGGGTGCCGACGATGACGCGCCACCAGGCGAAGAAGGTGAAGCCGCGGCGGGTGACGAAGTTGAGGAACGCGCGCACCACCATCAGCGCGGTGATGAACGAGACCACGAAACCGACGGCAATGACGGCGAGACCATCGATCGAGAAGTCGCCGCGATTCTTGTAGAAATCATAGGCGAACGCGCCGACCATGGTCGGGATCGCGAGGAAGAACGAGAACTCGGCGGCCGAACGCTTGTCCGCGCCGAGCACCATCGCGGCCACGATGCTGGCGCCGGAGCGTGACACGCCGGGGATCATCGCCAGGCACTGCGCGACGCCGATCCAGAAATACATCAAGAGCGGGAAGCGCGTCGCGTCGTCCTCATAGACCTTGAGATTGAGCTGATCGACCCACAACAGCACGGCGCCGCCGACGATCAGCGAAAAGCAGACCACCCACGGATTGAACAGGAATTCCTTGATATATTTGCCGGCGATCAGGCCGATCACGACCGCGGGCAGGAACGCCACCAGCACGCCGATGACGAAGCGGCGGTCGTCGGGATTTGAGAACATGCCGAGCGCGATCCGCCACAGTTTGGCGAAATAGAGCACGAGGATGGCGAGGATGGCGCCCAGCTGAATCAGGATCGCGAAGCTCTTCCAGAAATCGCCTTCGCCCAGATTGAAGAAGCGTTCCGCAAGCAGCAGGTGGCCCGTCGAAGAAACCGGAAGGAACTCCGTGACACCCTCGACAATGCCGAGAATGACCGCCCGCAGCATATCCGTCATCATGATGTGGCCTGCCCGTTGTTTGGAGAGAACTCTGGAAAAACCGCGCCCTTCTCGCCCATTCCCCCTTTTGCTGCAATCGCAAAAAAACAGCAAACAGAGGTTGCCTGATCGTTCTGCTCCGCTATAGCGTTTTTGTGACCCGCATCCTGCGCGGGGGTGACTTCCGGTTCGCGCGATGACGCGACATAGAGATGATCACGGCTCGGCCGGCCAAATCGCTGGTTCAAGTCACTGGTTCAAATCACAGGTTCACGTCACGGACCCGGTCACACAGGTTGATGATTTCTTAAGCGCGCGAAACTACCAAGGACTGCATGTACACGCTGTATCACCATCCGTTCTGTCCGCACTCGCGATTCATCCGCCTGGTGCTCGGCGAGTATGGCCTCGATCTTCGCCTCGTGGAGGAACGGGTCTGGGAACGGCGCGAGGCGTTCCTCGCGCTCAATCCGGCGGCGACCACGCCGGTGTTGATCGCCGAGGGCTTTCCGCCGATTCCGGCCGCCGCCATCATCGCCGAATATGTCGACGAGGCGCACGGGCTGGGCGCCGGCGAGCGGCGGCTGATGCCGACCACGATGGCCGAGCGCGTCGAGGTGCGCCGGCTGATGGCGTGGTTCAACGAGAAATTCTTCGAGGAGGCCTCCAACCCGCTGGTGACCGAGCGCATCTACAAACGCTTCATGAGCGAGGAGAATGGCGGCGGGCCCCCCGCGCCTGACGTGATGCGCGCGGCCAAGGTCAATGTGCGCTATCATCTCACCTATATCGGCTGGCTGGCGAAGACGCGGAACTATCTCGCCGGCGACCGCCTGACCTACGCGGACCTCGCCGCCGCAGCGCATCTCTCGGCGATCGATTATCTGGGCGACGTGCCATGGAGCGAGGACGACGCGGCAAAGGCGTGGTACGCGCGGGTGAAATCCCGCCCGTCATTCCGCCCGCTGCTCAGCGAATGGCTGGCGGGGGTGCCGGCGTCGCGGACCTATGTGGACCTCGACTTCTGACCCAGGCGGTCGCGCGCTCTCCTTCCGATCTCAAGGCAGCCCTGACGCGCGAGGCGCGCGCGCTCGGCTTCGATGCCATCGGCGTCACCGATCCGGACGCGATCGCGCAGGCCGGGCAACATTTCCTCGAATTCCTCGGCAGCGGCGGCCATGGCGACATGGACTGGCTTGCGGCCGGTCCCGAGCGGCGCACCGATCCGCGGATGCTGTGGGCCGGCGTGCGCTCGATCATCATGCTCGGCGTCAATTACGGGCCCGACTCTGATCCGCTGGAGGCTCTGGCGCAGAGATCGCACGGTGTGATCTCGGTCTATGCGCAAGGCGACGACTATCACGACGTGATCAAGAAGCGGCTGAAGATTCTGGCACGCTGGCTTGCTGCTGCGACCGGCGACGAGGTGAAAGTTTTCGTCGACACCGCCGCCGTGATGGAGAAGCCGCTGGCGCAGGCGGCCGGCATCGGCTGGCAGGGCAAGCACACCAATCTGGTCTCGCGCGAGTTCGGCTCGTGGCTGTTTCTGGGCGCGATCTATTCCGCATCCGATCTGCCGCGCGATGCCAGCGACAGCGATCATTGCGGCAGCTGCCGCGCCTGTCAGGACATCTGCCCGACCGATGCGTTTCCCGCGCCCTACAAGCTCGATGCGCGGCGCTGCATCTCGTATCTGACGATCGAGAACAAGGGGCCGATCCCGCACGAATTCCGCAAAGCCATCGGCAACCGCATCTATGGCTGCGACGATTGCCTCGCGGTGTGTCCGTGGAACAAGTTCGCGGTAACGGGCCGCGAGCAGAAGCTCGCCGCGCGCGACACTTTGCGCGCGCCTGATCTCGCCGATCTGGCGCGGCTCGATGATGCTGCCTTCCGCGCGCTGTTTACGAAATCGCCGGTCAAGCGCATCGGCCGCGATCGTTTCGTCCGCAATGTGCTGATCGCGATCGGCAACTCCGGCGCGCCTGATCTCGCCGATGAAGCGCGACGATTGCTCGATGACGCGAGCCCGCTGGTGCGCGGCGCCGCGGTGTGGGCGCTGGCGCAGCTGATGAAGCCCGATGCGTTTGCGGCGCTTGCCTCGCAGGCCGATGCCGAGCCCGACATCACCGTGCAGCAGGAATGGCGGGCCGCTGCCACCTCTTGATTTCATCGCGCGGTTCCCGTCATGGTCATCAGCCATGACAAACCAGCCCTTCTTCACCAGGCACGGCGACGGCTTCATGCCGACATCCGTTGCCAACGGTCCCTGGAGCCCGCAATCGATGCACGGCCGCGTCGTGATCGGCCTGCTCGCCTTCGTCATCGAGGAGCGCCACGGCTCTGACGATTTCGTGCCGGCGCGGCTCACGGTCGACATGTTTCGCCTGCCGAACATCATGACGCCGGTCGAAGTCACGACAAAGCGCGTGCGCGAAGGGCTTCGCATCAAGGTGATCGAGGCCGAGTTCGTTTCCGGCGGCACCTGCATGGCGCGCGCCTCCTGCCAGTTATTGCGCAAGACGGAAAACGCGGCCGGCAATGTCTGGTCGCCGCCGAACTGGGACGTGCCTGCGCCATCAGACATCCCGAAGCCGACCGATCCCAGGCTCGGCATGAACGGCAAATGGGAGACACGGCCGATTACAGGCCATATGGGTTCGCTCGGCGAGCGTCGGCTCTGGATGAGCGAGGTGCGCGAGCTCGTCGAAGGCGTCGAGATGACGCCATTCGTCCATGTCGCCGCCGGCGCCGATTTCGCCAGCCCGTTCGCCAATGCCGGGGACCAGGGGCTTGGCTACATCAACAGCGACGTCACGATCTATCTGCATCGTTTGCCGGTCACCAACTGGATCGGCTTCGAGGTCGTGAACCATCACGCCACCGATGGAGTGGCGATCGGCGAATGCTGGCTCTATGACGAGCAGGGCCCGATCGGCACGTCCACGGTTGCCGCGCTGGCGCAGCGCAAGCCGATGACCAATCCGCCGCCGCCGTAGTCACCGTCGTCATTCCGGGGCGCGCGGAGAGCGAACCCGGAATCCATTGCTCCTCAGCGCATGCGGCCCGATGGATTCCGGGCCTGCGCCTGACGGCGCATCCCGGAATGACGAGGGAGGGACGCGATCAAGCCAGATGCCGCTTCATCTCCGGCCGCGCCTTCAGCGCAGCGCCCTGCTTACCCATGATCTTCGCGATCCGCTCAGGCGCAAAGTTGAGATCGACGAAGGCGGGCGCGGTGTTGGCGACCTCGTGATAGTCAGTGATCTTGCCGTCGCGAAGCTGCATGATCGCGACACCCTCGAACATTGCGCGGGCGCCTTTCGCCTCGGGCAGGGTCGAGCGATAGCTGAATGTGTAGCGCGCATAGAGCGTCCGGCCGTCCGAGACGGGATCGTGCATGTCCCAGCGGAAATCGGTCGCGGTGCGGTAGAACCAGTCGTCGACCATGTCAGCGATCTTCCCGCGGCCCTCGAAGGCGCCGTAGAACACGTCGTGATAGACGCCGTCCTCGGTGAAGAGATCGGCAAATGCCTTGCCGTTGCGCTGTTCGACGGCGTCGCAGAACGCTCGCAGCATTGTGGTCGTGTCCATCGGCCTCTCCTTCCCTCTCCCCTTGTGGGAGAGGGTGGATCGAATGAGCGGAAGCTCATTCGAGACGGGTGAGGGGTCTGTCTCCGCGGAGAGAACCCCTCATCCGTCGCGGATTGCATCCGCGACACCTTCTCCCACAAGGGGAGAAGGAAGAAAGAGCCTACCCGATCTCCGCCACCGCGGCGATGATCCGGGCGATGTCCTGCGGGCGCGACAGGCGGTGGTCGCCGTCCTGGATCATGGTCAGCACCACGTCCTCGGCCGGCAGCCGGTGCACCAGCGCAAACGCATGCTTCCACGGCACATCGGGATCGAGTGCGCCCTGCAGGATGCGCACCGGGCAGCCGATTTCGATCTGGCTGCCGAGCAGCAGGTGATTGCGGCCCTCTTCGATCAGATTGCGGGTGATCGGATAGGGCGAGCCGTCGCCATATTCGGATGGCCTGAGCCACATGCCCTTGGTTTCGATCTCGGCGCGGATCTCGGGCGAAAAGCCCTTCCACATCAGCTCCTCGGTGAAATCGGGCGCCGGGGCGATCAGCACGAGGCCGGCGAGCGAGGCTTGCCCTTCCTGACCGTCACCGCGGCGCGCGATCTCGCGCGCGAGCAGCAGCGCCATCCAGCCGCCCATCGAGGAACCGATCACGATTTGCGGCCCGCGGCAGAATTGCGAGAACACCGCCACGCTCTCCTCGAGCCAGCGGCCAATCGTGCCGTCCGTGAACTCGCCGCCGGACTCGCCATGGCCGGAATAGTCGAAACGGACCGAGCTGCGGCCGTGCGCGGCCGCCCAGTCGTCCAGCGCGATCGCCTTGGTGCCCTTCATGTCGGACTTGAAGCCGCCGAGCCAAAACAGGCCCGGCGCGCCGCTTGCGGTGCCGGGATTGGCGCCATTCCGGGCCCGCACCGCGATCCGGCGTCTTGCGGCGCCCGCGCCGACCTCGATGAACGCGGGTTCCTGGTCGGATGCGGCGGTCTGGCTCATGGTTTCGTCACTCGCGTGTCAGAGATCTGGTTTTCGATTGTCGCGAGGCCGCGGTCAACGACGATGCAACCCGCCTTGCGCAGCAGGAGCGCCCGCTATATCTGGCAAGCGTGACCAAAATGCCTCGCATTTGACGGTTTTGCCGCATAGAACGCGAGTTCGCTTGCCCGCCGCACGGTCTTGCTTCAAAATATCCGCCTTCCCTTTCACAACTTTGGAGAGTTACCCATTCGCCGTCCCAATAGAGCCCCGCCCACAGTCGCCAAAGACGGGCCGCGCACCAATGACGAGATCCGCAACGCACAGATCCAGCTGATTGATGCCGATGGTGTCAACAAGGGCACTGTCGAAACCATGGTCGCCATCAAGATGGCCATGGAAGCCGGTATGGACCTCGTCGAGATTTCGCCGAACGTCAGTCCTCCGGTCTGCAAGATCATGGACTACGGCAAATACAAATATTCCGCGCAGAAGAAGGCCGCCGAAGCCCGCAAGAAGCAGAAGGTCGTCGAGATCAAGGAGATCAAGCTCCGCCCGATGATCGACGATCACGACTATGACGTGAAGATGCGCGCGATGCAGCGCTTCTTCGAGGAAGGCGACAAGGTCAAGATCACCTTGCGCTACCGCGGTCGTGAAATGGCGCACCAGGAGATCGGCACCAAGCTGCTCGACAAGGTGAAGGCCGACGTCGCCGAGTTCGCCAAGGTCGAACAGGATGCGAGGTTCGAAGGCCGCCAGGTCGTGATGGTGCTGGCGCCGCGCTAGTTCGAATTAGTTCGATTGCCCATGGGGAGCGGCCCGTCGGATCATCTGGCGGGCCGTTTCCTTTGGCGCGACGATCACGTCCGCGTCGCCTGCCAGGTGCCGCGCGTGGTGGCAAAGACTACGTTCCAGACGCCGTCATAGGCGCCGCTCCGTCCGAGCCTCGTCTTGGCGTCGGCGGAGCCCGGAATCATTACCGCCGCAAGGCAAGCCCATACCGGGAGCGCCCGCAGGGCGCGGGCGGATGGGGAAACGGGAAAAATGGAACCTGACGGCAGGGAACGGGTCATGGCTGTCGCACCTTGGGTGACTGCAATGCCCCTCAGTCACGCGGACCGGCCGACTGGTTCAGCGTTGCAAAACGCCCAATCCTCTGTCATAAGCCCGGCTTCGCCGCCCGGCTGATCAAGGGCTGCCGTGGCGGTATTTTGTGCGGGTTTCTCCAATTCGGGAAAAACCTTAGCACTTCCAACGCTCTAACGAGCATTTTAGCCGACCGAACGCCTTTTTGGGCGATATTCGTGTTGGCCATAGGAGAGCCAAATGCCCAAGTTGAAGACCAAATCGGGCGCTAAAAAGCGCTTCAAGGTGACGGCCACCGGCAAGGTCATGCACGCCCAGCGCGGCAAGCGCCACGGCATGATCAAGCGGACGAAGAAGCAGATCCGTCAGCTCCGCGGCACCCGCGTGCTGTTCAAGACCGACGGCGACAACGTCAAGAAATACTTCTTGCCGAACGCCTGATCGCTCATCCGCTTGAACCCGGCCGCGTCCGCGCGGCGTCACCTCTCTTCTGATCAAGGATTTCCGTCATGTCTCGCGTCAAACGCGGTGTGACCGCTCACGCCAAGCACAAGAAAGTCTACAAGGCCGCGAAGGGCTATTACGGTCGCCGCAAGAACACGATCCGCACCGCCAAGCAGGCCGTCGAAAAGGCCGGCCAGTACGCCTTCCGCGATCGCAAGCGCAAGAAGCGCACCTTCCGCGCGCTCTGGATCCAGCGCATCAATGCCGCGGTCCGTCCGTTCGGCATGACCTACAGCGTGTTTATCAACGGCCTCTCGAAGACGGGCATCACCGTCGACCGCAAGGTGCTGTCGGATCTCGCCATCACCGAGCCGGCGGCGTTCCAGGCGATTGCCGAGAAGGCCAAGGCCGCGCTGGCTGCGTGATCTCAGCGGGCCTTCGGGCCCGCTTTCAGCGCTTTCTGCGAGTAGCGCTGCGACACCTCTGCCCGGCAGAACGCCGTGAACGAGCGGTACATGGTGCCGCTCTCGTTCTGGTATTTCCTGTCACAGCGGCCGAGCTCGCCCGCGTAGACCTTTTTCTGCGAACCCTTGAGGCCGGACAGGAAGTCCGCCTCGCATTTTGTCTCGACGGCGGCGCCAAGCAGCACATCGCCGCTCGCGCCGTATTCGCAATCCTGGAACAGCTTCATCGCCTGCTCGCAGCCGGGCTCGGCGTTGATGGCAGCAATGATCTCGTCCTGCGTCATCGATTTGTCGAGACAGACCGCTGATAGCGCCGGAGCAGCGGCGACCGACAGGACGACGGCCAGACCAACCAGACCTGATCGCAAGAGCATCGCGTAGATCTCCTCTCCCCCTTCGTCACGCGTTGCGGCACGAGGGTTCGACAGCCGATCAAGAGCCCGAAATGACCGGCTTTTTGCTTGACGTTATAGCCTTCGGGCGGCGACAACCCAGCCACCTTTAGCAGGGGATTGACCGTGTCCGATCTCGCCACACTCGAAACATCCATCCTTGACCAGATCGCCGCCGCGCCCGACGAGGCCGCCCTCGAGGCGGTGCGCGTCGCCTCGCTCGGCAAGAAGGGTTCGATCTCGGCACTGCTTGCGACCCTTGGAAAAATGTCGCCGGACGAGCGCAAGACCGAAGGCGCCAAGATCAATCTGGCCAAGGACGCGGTGACGCAGGCGCTGACGGCGCGGCGCGACGTGCTGAGAGAGGCCGCACTCGATGCGCGCCTCGCCTCGGAAACCATCGACGTCACGCTGCCGCTGCGCGACGCCGCGGCCGACGCCGGCCGCCTCCATCCGCTGAGCCAGGTCTGGGACGAGCTCACCACGATCTTCGCCGACATGGGCTTTGCGGTCGCCGAAGGTCCCGACATCGAGACCGACGACTACAACTTCACCAAGCTGAACTTCCCCGAAGGCCATCCGGCGCGCGAGATGCACGACACCTTCTTCTTCAATCCCAAAGAAGACGGCTCGCGGATGCTGCTGCGCACCCACACCTCGCCGGTGCAGGTGCGCACCATGCTGACCCAGAAGCCGCCGATCCGCGTCATCTGCCCCGGCCGCACGTATCGCATCGATTCCGACGCGACGCACACGCCGCAATTCCACCAGGTCGAGGGCCTCGTCATCGACAAGCACTCGCATCTCGGCCACCTGAAATGGATCCTGCACGAGTTCTGCAAGGCATTCTTCGAGGTCGACCATATCAACATGCGGTTCCGGCCGTCGTTCTTCCCGTTCACGGAGCCGTCGCTCGAGGTCGACCTGCAGTGCCGCCGCGACAAGAACGAGATCCGCTTCGGCGAGGGCGAGGACTGGATGGAGATCCTCGGCTGCGGCATGGTGCATCCGAATGTGCTGCGCGCCTGCGGCATCGATCCCGACGTCTACCAGGGTTTTGCCTGGGGCATGGGCATCGACCGCATCGCGATGCTGAAATACGGCATCGCCGACCTGCGCCAGCTGTTTGAAAGCGACGTCCGCTGGCTGACCCACTACGGCTTCAAGCCGCTCGACATCCCGACGATCGCGGGAGGGTTGAGCTCGTGATGCTGGCTTTTCTATCCCGGCCCACGGGGACTCCAACCGTTCCCTCCCCCCTTGCGGGGGAGGGTCAGGGAGGGGGGTGGCTGCGGGCGCTGACCGCGGTCGTAAACCTGCACCTCACCGCGAGTCCTTTTAGCTTCAACGTTGCTGGGACAGCCCGCGCCGCAACATCGCCCCGCGCAAGCGGCCTACCCCTCTCCCCAATCCTCCCCCGCAAGGGGGGAGGGAGCCCTGCCGCCAGAGCAAGTGGCGCAGTCACCACCAACAAGAACCGAGGCATACGGCCGTGAAGTTCACCCTCTCCTGGCTGAAGGATCATCTCGAGACCGACGAGCCGCTGGACAAACTCGCCGACAGGCTCACCATGATCGGGCTCGAGGTCGAGAGCATCGAGGACAAGGCGAAGCAGCTGGCGCCGTTTACGATCGCGCGCGTGATCTCGGCCGAGCAGCATCCGAATGCGGATCGGCTCCGCGTCTGCATGGTCGACGCCGGTGACGGGGCTAAGCCGGTGCAGGTGGTGTGCGGCGCGCCGAATGCGCGGGCCGGGCTGGTCAGCGTGTTCTCCCCGCCCGGCACCTATATTCCCGGCAAGGACATCACGCTCGGCGTCGGCACCATCAGAGGCGTCGAGAGCCGCGGCATGCTGTGCTCGGCGGCCGAATTGCAGATCTCCGAGGATCACGACGGCATCATGGAGCTGCCGGCCGATGCGCCGATCGGCAAGGGCTATGCCGAATGGGCCGCGCTCGGCGATCCCGTGATCGAGATCAATTTGACGCCGAACCGGCAGGACTGCACCGGCGTGCATGGCATCGCGCGCGATCTGTCCGCCGCCGACATGGGCAAGTTCAAGGATCCCGGCATCAAGCCGATCAAGGGCGAATTCGCCTGCCCGGTGCAGGTGACCGTGGAAGACCCGACGCTCTGCCCGGGCTTCGCGCTGCGCCTGGTGCGTGGCGTGAAGAACGGCCCGTCGCCGGAATGGTTGCAGAAGCGGCTGACCTCGATCGGCCTGCGCCCGATCAATGCGCTGGTCGACATCACCAACTTCATGACCTACGACCGCGCCCGCCCGCTGCATGTGTTCGACGCCAAGAAGGTGAAGGGCAACCTCACTGTGCGCCGCGCCAAGGACGGCGAGAGCCTGCTCGCACTCGACGGCCGCACCTACACGCTCGACGGCAATATCTGCGTGATCGCAGACGAGCACGGCGTCGAATCGCTCGCCGGCATCATGGGCGGCGAGGCCTCGGGCTGCGACGAGAACACCACCGACGTGCTGATCGAATCGGCGCTCTGGAACGAGATCAACATCGCCCAGACCGGCCGCAAGCTCGGCATCAATTCGGATGCGCGTTACAGGTTCGAGCGCGGCGTCGATCCGGCCTTCATGGTGCCCGGGCTCGAGCACGCGACCAGGATGGTGCTCGATCTCTGCGGCGGCACGCCGTCCGAGAACGTAGTTGTGGGAAAGCGCTTCGGCGAAGATCGCGTGATCGATTTCCCGCTCACCGAGGTCAAGCGCCTCGCCGGCATCGAAGTGCCGCTGGTCGAGGTCAAGCTGATCCTGACCCGGCTCGGGTTCATGATGGCCGGCACCGGCCCGGTGGTGAAGGTCGCGATCCCGTCCTGGCGCACCGACGTGCAGGGCAAGGCGGACATCGTCGAGGAGATCGTGCGCATCGTCGGCGTCGACAAGGTGCCGATGACGCCGTTCGAGCGTGGCGAGGAGCCGCGCAAGCCGGTGCTGACACCGATGCAGCAGCGCACACGCCGCGCCAAGCGCGCGCTGGCTGCGCGCGGCATGGTGGAAGCCGTGACCTACTCGTTCATCACCAACGACGCGGCAAAGTTGTTCGGCGGCGGACAGGCCGAGCTGGTGCTCGCCAATCCGATCGCGGCTGATCTCTCCGACATGCGGCCGAGCCTGTTGCCGGGCCTCGTTGCGGCCGTGCAGGCCAACATCAACCGCGGCACTCCCGATGTCGCGCTGTTCGAGGTCGGCCAGGTGTTCCGCGGTGACCGTCCGCAGGACCAGCTGGTGGCCGCCGCGGGCGTGCGCCATGGCTATGCCTCGTCGAAGGGCGCTGGCCGTCACTGGACGGGATCCGCGACCGCGGACGCGTTCGACGCCAAGGCCGACGCCTTCGCGGTGCTGGCCGCCGCCGGCGCGCCGATGCAGGCGTTGCAGATCGTCCCCGGCGGCCCCGCCTGGCTGCATCCGGGACGTTCCGGCACCATCCAGATCGGGCCGCAGAACGTGCTCGGATATTTCGGCGAGCTGCATCCGCGCGTCGCGGAGGCGCTCAGTGCCGACGGCCCGATGATCGTTTTCGAGGTGATCCTCGATCGCGTTCCGGAAGCCAAGCAGAAGGCGACGCGCGCAAGACCGCTGATCGACCTCTCCGCGTTCCAGCCGGTGTCGCGCGACTTCGCCTTCATCGTCGACCGCAACGTCAAGGCGGGTGATATCGTCCGCGCGGCGCAGAGTGTCGACAAGAAGCTGATATCAGGCGTGACCGTGTTCGACCTCTATGAGGGCAAGGGCATCGATCCCGGCAAGAAGTCGATCGCGATTGCAGTGACGATCCAGCCACGCGAGAAGACGATGACCGATCAGGAGATCGACGCGGCCGCGGAAAAGATCGTGGCAGAGGTAACGAAGAAGACCGGCGGCACGCTGCGGGGGTGATGGAGCAAGCAGCTGCTCGCCTTCCTCTCCTGCTTGCCGAGTGTACGGACCTATCACCGTCATCCTGAGAGACTGTGAATGCATGATTCTCGATGACGCAACATATTCGATGTCGTCCCGGCGCAGGCCGGGACCCATAACCAGCGAAGGTCATTGTTGCGCGACGCTGGGGCCACAGCCTTCCTCAACAACTCAACCCTGTGGCTATGGGTCCGGGCTTTCGCCGGGACGACGAGGGGAGAGATTCGCTGCATCCCCGTCATCCTGAGGTCAAGGCGAGCGCACACACCGAACGGCAGATCGAACCTCGCGTCCCGTCCCTCCCATGACCTCCCTCTCCCTCATCCCCTCAGACGTCTCGACCAACGTCGCGCTTGCGATCTGCGCGATCGCTTTCGTCTCGGGCACGGCACGCGGCTTTTCCGGGTTCGGCTCGGCGCTGATCTTCATGCCGTTGGCGAGCAGCGTGGCGGCGCCGCGGCTGGTTGCGGCGCTGCTGCTGGTGATCGATTTCGTCGCGGCGACGCCGTTGCTGCCGAACGCCTGGGCCCATGCCGATCGCAAGGCGACCGCCGTCATGGTCGCCGGTGCGCTGGTCGGCGTACCGATCGGCACCTATTTCCTGACCGTGCTCGATCCCGTGACCACGCGCTGGATCATCTCGTGCTTCGTCGCCGCGCTGCTCGTGCTGTTGCTGTCGGGCTGGCGCTACCATGGCAAGGAGCACGCTGCGCTGTCGATCGGTGTCGGCGGCCTGGCCGGCTTTTGCAGCGGGTTGGCGCAAACCGGCGGTCCGCCGATCGTCGCCTACTGGCTGGGCCGGCCGATCTCGTCGGTGATCTCGCGCGCCAACATCGTGCTGTTCTTCGGTGCGTCCGATTTCTTCTCGCTGGTCAGCTACTGGTTCACCGGGCTGATCACGATCGAATCGATCAAGTTCTCGCTGATCGTCGGCCCGATCTACGGTATCGGCGTCTGGTTCGGCGCCTCGCTGTTCGGCAAGGCGAGTGAAAGCATGTTCCGCGCGATCTGCTATGCCCTGATCGCGGCCGCCGTGATCGTCGGCCTGCCTGCGCTTGATGGCATTCTGCGCGGCGGCTAGGGTTCGGAAAATGATCAGGAGGAACCGATGATCGACCGCCGCAATGCATTGAAACTGGCGCTCGGCAGCGCTGCCATGCTGGCGGCGCCGGCGGTGCGCGCGCAAGGCACAAGACCGCGCACCAGCATCGTGTTTCTCGGCACCAAGGGCGGCCCGCGCGTCGGCATCGGCGCGTCGAATCCCGCCAATCTCGTCGTCGTCAACGACACGCCGATCGTGATCGATTGCGGCATGGGCGTCAGCCGTCAGCTGGTCAGCGCCGGCGTGCCGATCCCCTCCGTGAAGTACATCTTCATCAGCCATCACCATTCCGATCACAATCTCGAATACGGCAATCTGTTCTACAACGCCTGGGCCGCCGGCCTGACCACGCCGATCCACTCGTTCGGCCCTGCGGGCATCGAGAAGATGACCAGGGACTATTGGGAGTTGAACAAGTTCGACGTCGAGACCCGGATCGAGGACGAGGGCCGTCCCGACCCGCGCAAGCTCCTGATCGCGAAAGACATCACCGAGGATGGCGTGGTGCTGAAGACGCCTGATGTCACCGTCACGGCGTTCCGCACCCCGCATCCGCCGATCGTCGATAACTTCGCCTACAAGTTCGAGACGCCGGACGGCGTGATCGTGTTCTCCAGCGACACCGCCTACAATCCCAAGCTCGCCGAGTTCGCTCACGGCGCCGACGTGCTGGTGCATGAATGCATGTATCTTCCCGCGGTCGATCGCCTGGTGGCCAAGACGAAGAACGGCGCGACCTTGAAGAAGCACCTGCTCGCCAGTCACACCTCCACCGAAGACGTCGGCCGCATCGCCGCCGCCGCCAATGTCAAGACGCTGGTGCTCAGCCACTTCGTCCCCGGCGACGATCCCGACGTCACCGACGAAGACTGGACGCGCGACGTGAAGACGCATTTCTCCGGCCGGATCGTGGTGGCGAAGGATCTGATGGAGCTGAAGCTGCCGGTGTGAGGTGGCGCGCGCGTGATTGTTGCGAGAATGCGGATGTTTGGCTCACGAGCGGCACCGCACATTCGATGTCGTCCCGGCGCAGGGGACCCATAACCACAAATGTCGATTGTTGCGCGACGCTGTGGCCGCGGCTTGCTCCAACGGCTCGACCCTGTGGTTATGGGTCCCTGCTTTCGCAGGACGACACCCGTTAAGCAGCCACCATCATCTCACACAACACTCAAAACCTCGGCGCCGCCGTACGAGCCGGCGCGCGGCGCCGTTGCCTCGCTGCCGGTGCGAGGGCTTCCGGCTCGGTGTCTCGCAGCGCGCCGATCCGACGCAAGGCCGCCTCGGCGGCGCGCTCGCCGCTGTCCCAGGCGCCATCGACGGTGCCCCACAGCGTCTCATGCGTGGCCTCGCCCGCGAGATAGAGACAGCCGATCGGGTCACCCAGAACCTTTCGCGACGCTTGCGCGCCGGGTGCGGCGGCCGACATCGCACCGAGGATGAAGGGCTGCGCATTCCAGCGCGTCGCGGTGGTCTTCTTCACGGCCGCGCCGATCTCGCTGCCATAGAGCTTGGTCAGCCATTCGACCGCGAAGGCTCCCATCGCCCGCTCGCCCTGCGCGGAGAGGTCGCGGCCGAACGAGCCGGCGACATCGATCGTGCACAGCGACGAGCCGCCGATATTACCGTAGAGCAGCGCGGTCCGGGTCGAATTGCTCTGCTCGATGATGACGTCATCGCGCGACAGCCCGAGCGGATTGCCGGGAAGCTGCAGCGCGATGCGATCGTAGCTGCCGAGACTGAGCTTGCTGGCGGCATCGAGCGCGCGCTTCGGCAACTCGGGCGCGAACCTGATATTGCCGCTGGTGAGGACGTTGCTCGACACGGTGACGATTGCGGCGCGCGCGGTGATCTTGCCGGACGGTGTCTCGACCTCAACGTCGCGATTGCTCCACAGGATCCGTTGCGCGGGCGTCGATAACGCCAGCGGAAGCTGCTCGCCGAGCTTTGCGATCAGCGTCCCCAATCCCTGCCGGCAGGCGATCGCGGCGTTGCGGTCCTGGGCGCGGACCTTGTCGACGACGGAAACGTCCTTGAGATCCTTGCCGCTGAAGCTCGCGCCCAGCAGGAATTCGGCGGTGCCGGCCCAATCGCCGAGATCCTTCGGCAGCGCGGCGGCGCAGGCGATATCGCCCTTGCGCGAGGCATCGTCGATCGCGCGGTTGGTGCGCACCAGCGCGGCGAGAAATTCCTCGGTCTCACCGGGGCGGGCATAGCGCCGGCCGATGCGGATCTTCTGCCCCGCGGGTGCCGCTGTGATCTCGAGGCCGGCGGCGCGCGCCAGCCGGCTCATCGGATTGGTCTCCGGATTGTGCAGCCAGCGCGCGCCGCGATCGAACGGCACATCGAAGCTGGACGCATCGGTCTGGCAGCGCCCGCCGACCTGGCTTGCGGCCTCGACGACCAGCACCTTGCGATTGGCGGCGGCGATGCGCCGCGCGGCGGCAATGCCGGCGGCGCCGGCGCCGATCACGACGATGTCGGCCTCGCGAACCTTTGGCGCGGCATGCGCCCGGCCGCCAAGCGCAGGCGTCAGCGCGAGGCTTGCGGACGCCGACAGGAAGCCGCGGCGGGTCATTGCCATGGCAGCTCCTCTGGCAGGTTTGCTGGCAACTTTTCTGGCATGGTTTCCGGGGACTTGCAGCAGATGGGAACGCTTCGCGAACTGTGCCGCATCTCTCAGGTCGCAGCAACACTCATGGTGAATCAATCATGATTGATCCGCCTCGCGCATGAACTAAATTGAAACGGCTTGCGACCATGATTAAGTGAAAACAAGCGGTCACAGAACCGCTGGGGGGATTCCATGGGGTTCATGCTCGATACCATCGGCAAATGGATTGCGGGGTACCTGCAAAAGGAAGTCCCCGGCTACGAGCCATTCACGCCGAGCGATCCGGATCATCTGCGGGGCATCATCCAGCCCGGCGATGTTCTGCTGGTCGAAGGCAACAACCGGATTTCCGGCATCATCAAATATCTGACGCAGTCGACCTGGTCGCACGGCGCGCTCTATGTCGGGCCGATCGACGGCGCGTTTGAGGCCGACGGCGAGCAGCATGTGCTGATCGAGGCCAACGTCGGCGAGGGCGTGACCTCGGCGCCGCTGTCGAAATATTTGACCTACCACACCCGCATCTGCCGGCCGGTCGGGCTGTCCTACGAGGACCGCACCACGGTATGCCGCTACGCGATCAACCGCATCGGCTTCGGCTACGACACCAAGAACATCGTCGACCTGGCGCGGTTCCTGTTTCCGCTGCCGATCCCGCAGCGCTGGCGGCGGCGCATGATCGCGTTCGGCTCCGGCGATCCGACCAAGATCATCTGCTCGGCGCTGATCGCGCAGGCCTTCGACGCCGTGCGCTACCCGATCCTGCCCAAGATCACTCGCGCCGCCAGCCGCAAGGCCCGCCGCGAGATCCTGCATATCCGCGATTCCTCGCTCTACATGCCGCGCGATTTCGACATCTCGCCCTATTTCGAAATCGTCAAACCCACCATCGTGCATGGATTCGACTACACGGCCCTGCATTGGGCCGACAAGCAGAAG